>Ga0247831_1003154_pt1 | contig 24787 bp, 21 predicted proteins | sample LaCruzMarch2015__9_FD_192406 | JGI IMG/M metagenome (GOLD analysis project Ga0247831, IMG submission 192406) | Freshwater microbial communities from meromictic Lake La Cruz, Castile-La Mancha, Spain - LaCruzMarch2015_1m | ecosystem: Environmental > Aquatic > Freshwater > Lake | place: Spain...
CGCCGTAGCCGTTGACATCCCCCAGCGACAAATCGGCAAAGTCCACGCCAAAGTCCATCGGACCGGTCCAGCTTTGCACCACAGCCGACATCGGCAGGTCCGCAGGCAGACGGCTGGCGGCAGAAACGTCCGCCGCGCTGGACATCGCAGCATCAATCCTGTTGCTGGCATTTTCATAGGCGGCCCATTCGGAGGCGTTGGCCGGGCGATTGCCGACATAGAACGCCTCGCCTGCCGTGTTGTGATCGACCAGCGTGTATCCCAGGCTTCGCGCCAGCTCGACATGCGGTAGACCGGCCGGCCCTTGCAGCCATGACGCGCCCTGATCGTAGGGCATGCCAAAGGTGGTGCTGTCGGTAAAGGCTCGGCCACCGATCCGGTCCGCCGCCTCGATCACGATCACCGACTTCCCACTGGCCATGAGGCGGCGGGCCGCAGCGATACCGGCCGAACCGGCACCGATGACCACAACGTCGGGATTGGTGGGCTGTGCAACAGCACCGCGCGGCAAGACGGCGGCCGACGCTGCTGCAGCCAGAAACGACCGGCGGGATGGGTGGCGCATCATCTTTTGGTGCTTCCGTCAGGCCGCATGCGCATGACCGGGCGGGTGTAGAGCGGCTCAAACCGACGGGCAAAATACTGGCAACGCCGGTTCGACGCCGTTGCCCCCGCGCTGATGCTGTTCATCGCAAAGCCTCCCAAAGTCGTTCGGGCGGAACCATCTGTTTCCCGGTGGCATTCAGGTCCTTTGGGAATGCAGTAGTCACGTTCATTCTTTGCGTCCATCAAGCCCAAGGAAGGGCTCTTAAAAGACGCGTTCTGATACAATCAAGCCGTTGGTTGAATGTTCATTCAATAGGTTGAAGCGGTCAAGTCTGAACTCGTCCCGGGCGTTCGTCTGAGGTTCAGGGCCGACGAAGCCCGGACCTGCCGACGACTGTCCATGCAGTGCTGCAAACCGGAAAGCACATCTGCGGCTTTGGACGTGGACCGCAACCCTTGGGGTGTCCCCGACCTGATCAGAGGTTACGGGCCGCGACTGCTGCCAGGCGGGGGTGGGCCTTGATCGCATCAGCCAGGGCCAGCAAGCGCGGTGCGACGCTTGCAACCTTGTCCTGATCCAGCCAGGACAGGATCACTGTGATCAGGTAGTCCACGCCCATCGGTGCCGGGCCAAAGAGGAACGGCCCTTCCCCGATCACGGCATCCAGAAGCCCCAGATGGCGCTGCACATAGGCTTCGGCTGCAGCACGGACACCCGGCACCCCGGAGGGGTCGGTCGTGTAGCGCTCGGTGTAGAACATCCGCAGGAGGCCTTCGTAGACGTTGGCGTGAACAAAGGCCAGCCAGCGGTCGTGCTGCGCCCGCGCCGCTGTCCCCGGTGGAGGTGCCAGTCCGCAACCCGGGTGGGCATCCGCAAGATGGTTCAGGATAGCGGGCAGTTCGGTGACCGCAGAACCATCTGGCAAGCAGAGAGCCGGCACCTGACCGCGCGGGTTGATCTTCAGAAACGCCGCACTCGACAAGTCACCGGCCTCGGGATCGAGCTCTACGAGCTCATGGGCGATGCCACCGGCCACAAGGGCCAGTTCGACCACGGCCGAACCTGATTGGGGATATCCGTAAAGACGATAAGCCGTCATTCTGCCCTCGCTGTTGCGACCTTGGGCAAGTCGTATGGCCATTCCCTTGTCCGAAGCAAGGCCCGGCCGCGAGACGCGAAAGGACCCGGCCGACTTCCAGTCACCTTTGCCCAAGCAGAACTGCCGCTTTTACCAAGCTATGCCCGCATGTCGGGCAGTGCCGGAAGCTACGATCTGAGGTCCGCTGATCCACAAGAAGATGAGATCGGAACATGTCGGAAAGCAGGAACCATGACGCGGCTTTCAAGTATGAGGAGGGTCACAAGATGGTCCGGGCGACTGTTTTCCTGACGATTTGCGTTGTGCTGGGGGCGCTGAAGGATGAGCGCAGTGTGTCTGAATTGGCGGCCGCTCATGCGGTTCATCGGTCACCGGCAGGTGTTGAGGGCGCGGATCGCCAGATCCTTCTTCATCCGATTGCTGAATGCTCAGCTGCTACTCGGAAGGGGTTTGCCCGCAAATCACGCAAGACGATCACCCGTTGGGAATGCAGGATTGCACAGCAATCGCCCTTTCGTGGAACCGGCCATTCGGACATTGCGCGGCACGACCGTTCGGGCGCCTGTCGGCTTTGATGCAAGCGCAATTGGTTGCCGCCGTTGTCAGCCAATGCGGGTATCGACAGCGCCGCTTCGGCAGCTCTACTTTCTTGTTGACTCGCGCTTCGCGCCGCCCATAAATTGAATGAGTATTCAACCAAAAACTCCCTCTTGCGGCGCCTCGGTAACGAAAGAAGCGCTTTTTGGGAGCGGCCGCAGCCATCCGGAGACCTGCATGCCCGTCCAGAGACCCGAGGTGGTCGCCAACCTTGACCGTATGGACGCCGAATGCGGCGACTTGAACGGTTTTTCGGTCGGCGCGACCGATCGGGTTGTCCAGATGGCCGGTCTGCGAGTTGCCAGCTTCGTGCCGCTGTTCTTTGATTGATGGCTGCGCCGGTCGCGCAGGCATTCCGATCCAACTCTGCCAGAGGAGAGACCCAGAATGGACGTTCTTGACCAACTTGGTGCTGTGCGTGAAGGCAAGTTAAGCCGCCGGGCTTTCAACCGTTCGCTGTTTGCCGTGGGCATCAGCACGGTCATGATGCCGGTCCTGCCGCGCCGCGCATTGGCCGCGCCCGAGGATCACGCAACCTGGTTCACCTGGGGCGGGTTCGATATTCCCGACTATTTTGACGAATACGTCGCCAAGCGGGGCGAATTGCCGAACTTCTCGACCTACGGGTCGGCGGAAGAGGCGCTGAACAAGCTGCAGTCGGGTTTCGTGGCCGATATTGCCATGCCCTGCATGACCGATGTCCCGCGCTGGTCGGAAACCGGACTGTTTCAGCCGATCGACACCTCGCGTCTGTCAAACTGGCCCGACATCATGCCCGATCTTTGGAATGTTCCATACAACCTCAAGGACGGCAAGCCGTGGCTGGTGCCATGGGAATGGGGTCAGACCTCGATCGTCTATAGAACCGACTTGTTCGAGCTTCAGGGCGAGGAAAGCTGGGACATGCTTTGGGACCAGCGCTATGCCGGGCGTCTTGGAATGCTGGGCGGGGGCGGTGACGCCTGGTGGTGCGCCGCGATCAAGGCGGGCGTGCCCTTTGATCAGATCCATACAGATGAGGCCTTCGAAAAGATCTCGGCCGTGCTGCGTGAACAGCGCCCGCTGATCCGGGTCTATTCCGACGACACGACTTCGACCGACACAGCACTGGCGGCGGGCGAACTTGTGGCCTGCATGGCCTGGAACAGTTCGGCCGTCAGCCTGATCGGCCAGGGGGTTCCAGTGAAGTTCGCCAAGCCCAAGGAAGGTGCCCTGACCTGGGTTTGCGGGCAGATGCTGCATGCGCAGGCCCCCAATCTCGACAGCGCCTATGACATACTGGATTCGCTAATGAGCGAAGCGGCATCGGCCGCTCTCATAGGCGGGTCGGGCTATGGCGGCAGCAACCGCAAGGCCTATGACAGGTTCACCGATGACGAGCTGGCCGCTCTGGGCCTGTCGCGCAATCCGCTGGAAATCCTGGAAGCGGGGCATCTAGGTATTCCGCAGACCGCCGAGTGGGACCGCCGGATGACCGAGACCTGGGAGCAAATCAAGCTCGGCTTCTAGACCGTGACGCCGACCAAGACCTGTTAGGGAACCCCGAACCATGACGCATGCCGCTGGGCAATCCTTGCGTGTTGCGCGCCCTAGTGCGCTGGTGCGTTTCCTGCACCGGCACGAAGGCTGGCGCGGCTATCTGTTGATGGCGCCGGCGCTGTTGTTGATGGCGGCGGCGATCATCTTTCCCATCGGAATGACCCTGGTGATGAGCACTTGGTCCTTGTCGGGCTATGACATGGTGGCGACGCCGGGTCTTGGCAATTACACCGCGATGGCCGAACATCCGATGTTCCGGGTGCTGATCCTGCGGTCGCTGACGATTGCGCTGACCTGCACTGCCGTCACGGTCTTGCTTTGTTACCCGATGGCCTATTTCGTTGCCTTCCACGGCGGCCGCCACAAGGCGATGTGGCTGATCGTGATGACGCTGCCGTTCTGGACCAGCTACCTGTTGCGGGTCTTTGCCTGGAAGGTGGTGCTGGGCTACGAGGGCGTGCTGAACACCGGGCTGATCGGTCTGGGGATCGTGGACGAGCCGATCGCGGCGCTGCTTTACAGCCAGACCGCCGTGACCATCGTGCTCGCGCATTCCTGGGCGGCCTTTGCCCTCTTGCCGATCTACGTTAGCCTTGAAAAGATCGACCGCAGCTATCTGGAGGCCGCCGCCGACCTTGGCGACGGCCCCATGAAGCGGTTCTGGCGGATCACTTTTCCCTTGTCACTGCCGGGTGTCGTGGCAGCCTTCATCATGATGTTCGTGCCCACGGTGGGCGAATACATCACCCCCGCCATGGTCGGCGGGCCGGACGGGATGATGATCGGCAACCTCATTCAGGCGATGTTCGGGCCGATGAACAATTGGCCTGCCGGGGCCGCACTTGCCGTGGTGATGATGCTGACCATCGGGCTGGCCGGACTGGTCTTCGTCGTCCTCGACCGGTTGCTGAGGAGATAGGTGATGGCGCGCTACACCGGATTCCATGCCCCGAACCGCACGCTGGCGATCTATGCTGCGGTCTTTGCCTTTGTCCTTTACCTGCCGATCCTGTTCATCCCGATCTTCTCGTTCAACTCGGGCGTCTATGTGAAGTTCCCGCTCGAGGGCTTTACCCTGCAGTGGTACGTGGACCTCTTCAACCGCGAGCCGCTAAAGGCGGCGTTCTGGAACAGCGTCAAGATCGCCGCCACTGTCAGCCTGCTGTCCACCGTCATCGCGGTTCCCGCCGCCTTGGCCATTGCGCGTTACCGGATGCCGGGCAAGGCGCCAGCGGTCAGCTTCATGATGCTGCCCTTGGTCCTGCCGGGCTTGATCATGGGCGTCGCCCTTTTGGGGCTGTTGAACCGGCTTGGGGTGACGCTGTCGCTGGTGACCGTCACCATCGGCCATATGGTGATCTGCCTGCCCTATGCGATTTCGGTCCTGCTGCCGCGGTTCGTCGGTTTCAACCGCTCGCTGGAGGAGGCTTCGGCTGATCTGGGCGAGCCACCCTTGCGCACCTTCTGGCGGGTGACGCTGCCTTGCAACTATCCCGGTATCCTGGCGTGCATGCTGATGACATTCACCATCTCATTCGACGAGTATTTCATGGCCTTCTTCCTCAGCGGTCCGAAATCGACCCTGCCCATGTACATCTGGGGCCAGCTGCGCTTTCCGCAGGATTTTCCCTCGCTTCTGGCGCTCTCGACACTGATCCTTCTGTTCAGCTTCGCGCTGATCTTCACCAGCTTGCGCCTCAGCAAGGTCGGCCAGACTGCCCAAACGGGAGCACAGAAATGATCTCGGTTCGCAATGTCTGCAAGTCCTTTGGCCGCGTGCAGGCCGTGCAGGATGTGTCGCTGGAGATTCAAGCGGGCGAGTTTTTCTCGCTTCTGGGTGCGTCGGGGTCCGGCAAGACCACACTTCTGCGGATGATCGCCGGGTTCGAGGCGGTGACCTCGGGCCAGATCCTGATTGACGGACAAGAGATGCAGGACCTGCCGCCGCATCTGCGCCCGATCAACATGGTGTTCCAGAACTACGCGATTTTCCCGCATCTGAACGTGCAGGACAACATTGCCTACGGCTTGCAGCGGCTGGGAATTGCCAAGGCCGAGCAAACCCGGATGGTAGGCGAGATGCTGGAGATGATCGCGCTGCCCGGCTACGGCACGCGCAAGTCAAGCCAGCTTTCAGGTGGCCAGATGCAGCGCGTGGCGTTGGCGCGGGCGCTGATCCTGAAGCCGAAAGTGCTGCTTCTGGACGAGCCGCTTGGGGCGCTGGACAAGCAGTTGCGCGAACAGATGCAGCTCGAACTGCGCGGGCTGCAGCAGCGGTTGGGGATCACCTTCATCCTTGTCACGCACGATCAGGAAGAAGCGCTTACCTTGTCGGACCGTGTGGCTGTCATGGCGAACGGTGCGGTGATCCAGGTCGATACGCCCGCCGGTCTTTATAACCGCCCCGCCAACCGGCAGGTTGCAGGCTTTGTTGGCACCATGAACTTTTTCGAGGCGTCGCTGCAAAGCGACGGGCCTTCGGTCTCGGCTGCAACCGCAGGTCTGGGGCGGCTGCCGCTGAAGTTGGATCCGAAACGCTATGGCAAGTCGATGCTGGTTGCGATCCGGCCCGAGGATTTCACGATCCACGCGTCGCCGGTCAAAGGCGGCGTTGCGGGCCGGATTGCGGCACGGCAGTATCTGGGCGGGCGGCAGGTGCTGTATGTCGAGGTTGAAGGAAGGGCTTCCCCGGTCGCTGTGGCGGCGCCGGCGAACCGAACGGGTGACCCTTGGGCTGGCGCCGAGGGCCAGCCAGTCTGGCTGACCTGGCCGGCGGACGCGATGACCTTGCTCGATCCCGATTGACCCGATGCCCAGGATCCGAAGAATGGAACGACAGAAATGAATCTTGGCGACCAGACGACGCCAGAACCGCAGAAAACCCGCCGCGCGCAAGCCAAGGTGGAACGGAGGCAAGCGCTGATCGATGCCACGATCACCTCCATCGCCGAATATGGGCTGTCGGGCACCACCATCGCCCGCGTGACCGAGATTGCCGGCACCTCGATCGGACTGGCGAACTTCTATTTCGAGAACAAGGAACGGCTGTTCGAGGCTGCCCTGCAGTATCTCGCTGACGAAGAATGCGCCCTTTGGCAGGGCCGCGCCAGTGATCCCACCCTGTCCCCGGCAGAACGTCTGGTTGGCCTTCTGGATGCACGCTTCCACGCCCGAAGTTGCAACCGCAAGACGCTTGCTGTCTGGTTCGCCTTCTGGGGCGATGCCGGTGCCCGCGACATCTATCGTCGGGTGGTCGCTGCCACGGACGACGCAAGGCTGGCGGCAACTATGGGACTGATTGAATGCCTGGGAGCATTGGATACAGGGCCGCCGCGCGACCCGCTGCAGACCGCGCTCGGGCTTGAAGCCTTTTATGACGGGCTTTGGCTGAACCACCTCCTCTACCCCGAGGATTTCAAGCGGCTGGCCTGCCGACAGCGCGCGATCGTGCATCTCGCCGCCCTGTTTCCCAACTATTTCAATGGCTTGCAAACGGTCGCTTCACGTGGTCCGGCAATGCCAAATCCGCAAAGGACCTGAGCCATGGCCCGTGATCCCCGTTACGACATTTTGTTTGAGCCAGTCCGAATCGGTCCGGTGACGACAAAGAACCGCTTCTATCAAGTGCCGCACTGCACCGGGATGGGCTGGGTGCGGCCCCGGATGCTGGCGGAAATGCGCGGGGTGAAGGCCGAAGGCGGCTGGAGCGTCGTGAACACAGAATACCTTTCGATCCATCCCGCTTCGGATGACGCGCATTACGTCTCGGCCACGCTGTGGGATGAGGTGGATGTCCGCAATCACCGGCTGATGACCGAAAAGGTTCATGCCCATGGTGCGCTGGCGGGGGCCGAGCTTTGGTTTGGCGGTGGACGCACTGCCAATCTCGCGACACGGCTGGTATCGATGGATGTGGCATCGCGGCCGAACGCGGTCGGCCATCCGTTCCAGTCCCGGGCGATGGACAAAGAGGATATCCGCAACTTCCGGCGTTGGCACCGAAATGCCGCCCTCCGCGCCAAGGCGGCCGAATTCGACATCGTCTATGTCTACGCCACCCACGGCTATCTTCTGGCCCATTTCCTTGACCCCGAGGCGAACACGCGGTCCGACGAATACGGCGGGTCGCTGGAGAACCGCACCCGACTGGTGCGCGAGCTGATCGAGGAAACCAAGGAGGCCGTCGGCGACCGCTGCGCCGTGGCGGTCCGCTTTTCGGCTGACGCGAAAGCAGGTGAGGATGGTCAGCCCATCATCGGCGAACGTCAGGAGATGTTCGCCATGCTGGCCGAGATGCCCGATCTTTGGGACATCAATATCTCGGACTACACTTACGAAATGGGTGCCTCGCGCTTCGTCAAGGAAGGTGCCTTGGAACCCTACATGCACTGGGTTCGTTCGCAGACGACAAAGCCGATCGTGACGGTGGGCCGTTTTACCTCGCCCGATACGATGGCCGCTTGGGTGAAGTCCGGCCTGACCGACCTGATCGGCGCGGCCCGGCCCTCCATCGCCGACCCCTTCATCCCGAAGAAGATCGAAGAGGGGCGGATCGAGGATATCCGCGAATGCATCGGCTGCAACATTTGCTACTCGGGCGACAGCCTGGCCTTTCCGTTGCGCTGCACCCAGAACCCGACAATGGGCGAGGAATGGCGCAAAGGCTGGCACCCTGACCGGATCGCGCCCCGCGGATCGGACACGCAGGTTCTGGTGGTCGGCGCGGGGCCAGCGGGACTGGAGGCCGCGCGCGCCCTGGGCCAGCGCGGCTACCGCGTGGCCCTGGCCGAGGCGGGCCGTGTGCTGGGGGGACGCGTGGTCCGTGAGGCCGCCCTGCCCGGCATGAGCGAATACATCCGCGTCCGCGACTGGCGCGAAGGCCAGATTGCCAAACTGCCCAATGTCGAGGTCTTCCGCGAAAGCCGCCTCACGGCCGAGGATATCCGCGACTTCGGCGCCGATCATGTGGTGATCGCCACAGGTGCCCGCTGGCGGCGCGATCTCTTTACCGGCAAACGGTTTGAGCCGATCGCTGACGAGGGCACTCCCGTCTTCACCCCCGATGACATCATGGACGGCCGTCTGCCCGAAGGGCCGGTCGTCGTCTATGATGCTGATGGCTATTACATGGGCGGGGTGATTGCTGAACGCCTGCGCGCGGCGGGTCTGGAGGTGACGCTTGTCACCCCGGATGACCGGGTCTCGTCCTGGGCCGAGAATACGGGCGAGGGTTGGCCAGTGCCGGGGCACCTCATGGGGTTGGGGATCAACCTTCTGACCGCCCATTCGCTTTCCTGGTTCGACGGCAAGGCTGCCACGCTGGCTTGCGAGCACTCGGAACGGGAACGCCACCTCGCGGCAAAGGGTTTGGTGCTGGTGGGCCAACGCGCTCCGGTGGATGAGCTTTACAACAGCCTGCGCTATGGGGCCGACGGCAATCATGCCGACCTGCCCTTCACCCTGGCCCGGATCGGCGACTGCGAAGCCCCCGCCATCATCGCCGCCGCCACCTACGCCGGCCACCGCTATGCGCAGGAACTGGACCGGGCGGTCGATATCGACCTGCCCATGCCGCATGACAAGGTGAATGTGGACCTGATTGCGCCAACTTTGAAGCAGCGGGCAGCGGAATGATCGCGGCACGTTCGCATGCGATCTGGATCGGGGCTGCCGTGTGTGTTGTGTTGGCAGCCCTGACCCTTACTAGTGGACGATGGCCATTCCCCCCATCGTCCACTTCTTCCTCCGACACCCCACCGTGCAGCAGCTGCGACGCCCGCCACCAGAGGCTGCTCCGGAACTCGTCGCACCCACCGGAGCCGTCGCCATGAGCAAGTCATCCGTGAACCCGGTCACCGCAGAGGAATTGGCCGCACTTTTGCCTGAAGTGCTGGCCGCCCCGAAAGACCAGGGGCAAGTGCGCCTTTTGTGCAGCCGGCCAAAACCCAACGCCCGCAACTTTCCCGAAAGCTTCAGGGTGACGCGCAGCCACGGTGTCGAGGGGGATTTCGAGCCCACCCGACCCTGGCTGGTCCTACCCGATGGCAGCCCGGACCCGCGAAATCAGGTCTCGGTCATGTCCTGGCGCGTCCTTGATCTGGTCTGGCGAGAGCGGAACCCCCTGGCCCATCCCGGTGACAACATCGTCGTCGATATGGACCTGACCACCCAGAACCTTCCCGTCGGAACCTTGCTGGTGGTAGGGACCGCGGTGCTGCGGGTCAGCGACGAACCCAATGACGGCTGCGCGAAATGGAAAGTACGAATGGGACGTCCGGCCTTTGACTGGACCAGCGCCAAGGCGCATTTGCCGCTGCGTTTGCGCGGGCTTTACTGCTCGGTCGAAAGCGATGGCGAAGTCCGCCTGGGTGACCGCATACGCCGCCTTTGACCAGAAACGAAAGGCTTCAAAATGACCTCCACACCGCATTTGCGCCCGGTGCAAATCAATCCCGAGGCACTGCATCTTGAACCGCTGGATCTTGACCCGGCAGACTTCCAGTCACCGCTACCCGTCCAGAACTATCACCTGATCTTCGAGGATGCGGCGATCGGTATGGCCGTGGGCATTTGGGACACGACGACCATGCAGGAATCCTTCGGTCCTTATCCTGGCGATGAATTCATCACGGTGCTGGAAGGCCGCTTTGCCATTCTCGATGCAGACGGGAAAGCGGTCGCGGGCCATCCTGAACAAAGCGCCACTTTCCGCAACGGCATCCCGGTCAGCTGGAAGCAAGTGGGCTACCTGCGCAAAATCTATCTGACCCTGAAGGCCCCCGGAGCCGAGACGCCGGTGATCGCCTCAGCCAATGGCGGTGTGATCGTGCTTGAAGCAATCCCCTCGACCAATGATGCCGGCCATCGGGCGCGCGTGATCTTTCAGAATGACGCAGGCACCATGACAGTCGAGCACCGTACCCATCAGGGTCAAGCCTTGTCAGCCACCCCCTCGATGGGACACGAGTTGTGCCGGGTCTTGTCTGGTGAAATGGTGCTGACGGATGATCTGGGCGGCATCCTTAGGCTAACCGCCGGTGATCATGTCTTCATCCCCAAGGGCAGTTTGGTTGCCCGCCACATCGCCGACGGCACGCAAGCCTACCACGTCTTCGTCAAGGCCTGAGCCGACTGGAAAGGCTTTGTGGATGTGACCGCCCCCCGGCGGCATCGATGTGCCACGGTGGGTCTGCGAGGGTCTTCAAAAGAGAGCGGTCATGTCATGGACTACCACGTTCGGGCTCGACCTGGCGAAGAACGTGTTTCAGCCGCATGGCGCTGATGCCTCGGGCGGGCAGTTCTGCGCAAGTAGTTGAGACGGGATCAGGTTCTGGCCTTCCTCAACCAGATGCAACCCTGTGTTGTTGCGATGGAAGCCCGCGGCGTTGCGCATTTCTGGAGCCGCGAGATCGGCAATCCGGATCATGAGGTGCGGCGCATCCCGCCCGCCTGCGTCAGCTTGTTGTCGGCGATCCGGTAAGCGCGACATTCCGCTTCATCGAGGTGGCTGAGCCGGATCATCGGCACATCGGTCAGCCCCAGCATTATGGCGGCCAGCACCCGGTCATGCCCGGCGATCATCTCGCCAGCGTCGGCCACCAAGCAATGCGTGGTCCAGCCGAACTTCGCCATGCTGGCAGCGATCTTGACGACCCGGTCCGTGCCGTGGATCTTGGCGTGGCGTACAAAAGGGCGCAGCCGGCCGAGAGGCCAAGTCTCGATCTGGTTGGGCGCAAGGACCAGGTCCTTGGGGGTGGCTTTCATCTGGGGCAGGGCGGGTAAGCCGATGCATGCTCGGCGATGCCAGCGTCAGGATCAGGATCCGCGATGTCGGGAAATGAGAAACGCCCGCGAGGGGGTTCCTCCGGGCGTAATGCTTCGATGTTCAATGGGCAGGTCAAGGGGGCAGCTTTGTAAAATATAAAATGCACGTGGATTCAAGGGCTTCCATGCAAGTGGCTTCCGCAGGCTGGCTTCCAGCAATGTGGCTTCCGCAAAATGGCTTCCGTGGATTCCACAAAGAATCCAGCGCGCCAAGATCGTGATTCCGCAAGTCTTTGATAAAGAGTCACATTTTCCAGGATCGCTTGGCAGGTGGATTCCGCCTGGATTCCCCGGTGAAACTGCCTGTCGCTAGCGAAATGCCGCGCTGCGCCCCCCCGCATACATTCGTGGCTGGGGAGGAACCATGCCGAGGGGGTGCGGCATCGAAGGCGGCCGAGACAACCGATCTCGCTGTCGGTCATTGGTGATCCCAGAGGTTTGCTCAGCTTCCTTTCAGAAAGTCGTCTACGAATTCGGAGACCGGCGTGATGCCGGTTACAAGAAGATGATCGCGAGCGCGGGTGCATGCGACATATAGCAGGTGTCGCTCTGTATTGTAGACCTCCTCAAGGTCAGCATCGTCCGCCACGGACTCAATCCGATCCGATTGGGGGATGACATCGTCGTCACAGGCCATCACTACAACCGACCGGAACTCTAAGCCTTTTGCGAAGTGCATCGTGCTGATGGCAACTGCCCCATCCTCGACCTCGACTTTGTCGTTCAACTCAACAACGCGCGCACCAGCAGCCTTCACTGCGGCCCTCGCACGCTTCAGTTCCGCATCGGACCGCACGAAAATGCCAACCTCACTGGGTGCGCACCCTTCCTGCAGTCGGTCCTTGATCCAATTGCCCACGATGCGGCATTCGTGATCGATATCTGTACAAGCAACGACCATTGGTGGCGGACCGTCAAACATCGAGACTGTGCCACGACGCCCCTCTGCGTTCCCGTCGACGTCAGAGACGGTCTCTGGCAGTAGCCGGTCAGCGTGAAGCCGGATCTGATGCGACGTCCGATAGTTGATGCGCAGCGTGTGAGAACGGCCGCGAACATCAAGGCCAAGCGCCTTCCACGAAAATGGCTGCTGAAAAATGCGCTGGCCGAGATCGCCCGCGAAGAAGAGTCCGTCGTTCCGGCCTGCGGCCATCGCCGCGAAGAACCGCGCTTCGGCCACGCCTAAATCCTGAGCTTCGTCGATCACAGCAAATGCAAAGGGGCGATCAGCCTTTCCCGCCATGCTTTCAGTCAATCGCCCGAACACATCAGACCAAGTGACAACGCGCCTTTCCACAAGTCCTGCCCGAACGCGGTCGAATATTGCCCACAGGGCTTCGCGCTGTTTGCCGCCGATCCTTGTTTTGCGACCGAGGCGGGAAACGTCCCGATATTCATCCCAAGAACGCAACTGCCAAGCGTCGACGACGTCCTCCCACTCACCAACGAGGAAATGGGCAGAAAAGCGGTGGCCTTCGACCTCCGAAGCAGCCTTGGTGATCAGCGAGCGGATCAAAGCAGGTGCAGCGATCTGGGGTTGGCCGAACCACTCGGAATAAAGGTCGTAGCCCACCGCTGAGATCGATTTCACGATGATCCGAGCAGCAATCGAAGGCTCCGCGCCCACCAGGCTGGCCAGTTTGACCCGCAGGGAATTGGCCAGCGCTTTCGAGAAAGTGGTCAGCAGCACCGTTGAGCCAGGGTTGGCGCGAGCCAGATGGACGGCGCGATGCAGGGCCACGATGGTCTTGCCGGTTCCGGCCGATCCAGACACTCGAGTCGGTCCAGAGAAGGAACGCTCAACGAGATCGGCCTGGGCGGGATGAAGGAACACTGCCCATTTGTCCCAAGGGTAATCCAGGGCCTGCTTCAGTTCTTCGGCGTTGGTCAGCACACGGAATCTGCGCTGGGCGTCGGGGTGTGCAAAGGGGTCGGCTTCAACTGGAGCCGGTTCGGGCGGTTGCGGTTTCTCGCCCACGGCCAGCTTAAGCAGCGCTTCCTGTGCCTCTTGTGGCAGGTGCTCGATGATGTCGAACAGCGTGTCCTCGGTAGCCGCTCGGACGTCGTTCACCCATTCCTCGGGAACGCCAAAGGCCATCAGTTCGAATTTGCGCAGGTTGTCGAACAAGCGAGCGGCAGGTTTGGCGGTAGGTGTTGGGGCTACCACTTCCCTCGGTTTGAATATCTCCACCTCTTCGACCCGTTCGCGCACCTCGACCAGTTGCATGGCGCCCGTCGTCGGGTGGCGTTCGATCTTGCGTCGTTCGGCCCATTTGTAGGCGTCGTCGTGGTGGTCGACATAGACCAGCAGGATGCTGGCGGCCGTGCGGTGGACGATGATCCGGATGTCTGCGTTCACCCGCACCGACCAGAAGTTGGTGTCCTTGGCGCGGTCCAGCTTGTGGAAGGACAGGCCGTTCGAGGTCGGATCGAGCTGCAGGTCGAAAGCGGTAGTCTTGGCCGCCTTCTGCTCTTGCGCAGTCAGGCGGCCGAGGCTGTCGGTAAAGGTGTCGGCGATCCGGAATTCCATCAGTCCTCGCCCCCTGCGCGACGCTGTCCAGCCATCAGGGTGTTGATGATGTCGATGTAGCGGCCCGCAACCTGCGCGACCTCTTTGTGCGCCAACTCGATGATCTGCCGGATTTGTTCGTTTTCGCTGATCGGAACATAGTTGTGGCGTTCCATGTGCGCTTCGATCTGCGCAATCCGATCTGGATAATTGGACAGGAAGGCGCGGAAATCCTTGTCGCCCTTGTTCGCGTTGCAAGGCTTGCAACTCGGGACAAGGTTACCGAGCCGATGTTCGCCAAGCGACTGCTTGTTGATCGGCACCACATGATCCATCAGCAACTCGTCGTCCTGTCCACAATAGGCGCAGCGCCTGCCAAAGGCGTCGATCACCTGTTGCCATTGCTCTGGACCAAAACTCTCGTCGCCGAAGTTGCTTAGGATGTTGCGCACCAGCAGGTTTTGGGCGTTCCCGATGGCATTGCCTTTGAACCGGCCCCGAGAAGCGCGCACGGTTCTGTCGACGGACATGGTGTCACTGCATGCGCCCCCAGGCGCGGCGCGGGCAGCTTCGATCACATCGATGCCCTGTTGTTCCAGATACCGGACGAGGCTGGATCGGCTTTTGCTGGTCGGAGGGTCGAACCATTGGCTGGTGACGCGGACGGTTCTGCCGCGCACGACATAAATTTGCGACCAGTACCGCCGGTTTTCCACGGCCGAGATGTCTTCGACCGGCTTGCAGAACGGAAAGTTGACGTCCAGCGTGGCCTTCGAATAGGCGCGATCACACAGCCGATCAAACTCTGAATGATCCCGCTTTTCGCAGTGTTCAAAGATGATCGGGATGTAGTGCTGGATCAGCGCGCCAATTTTCATCACTCCACCGCAAACACCTTCATCACCTCATCGCCGAGATGGTTGATCACCTTAACCGCGATCCGGCCTGACTTCGGCTTCGCGAACCGGCGCGAGGTGTCGGAATAGAGGCTTTCCCAGGCTTCCTCGTCGATCTCGGCCTTCAGTGTAGTTTTCAGCGCCTTGTAGGGGTCGTTGGCGCCCAGGAAATAGGCGTGGCGGACGAAGAACGACTCCTCATTGTAGTCGGTGTCCAGCATCCACAGGGCGATGCCATCGGTGCCTTCGCTTTCCACCGAACCGGTCTGGGGTTTGAAGACGTCCACGCCGAAGACCTGGACTGTCACCATGCCCTCGCCAGCATCGGCGATGCGGATATCGGGTTCGCCGAAGATCACGAACAGGTTGCCAGCGCCGGTGGCTTTCAGGTCGGCGGCCATGTGCAGGTCGGGGTTCATCCGGGCCTTCAGCACGCGGATGCGGCCCAGCTTGTCGAACTCGGAACTATGGGCATCGTAGTTGAAGGCGCAGGCGATCAGCACGTCGAAACCGGCGTCGCCAGCCTCGCGCGCAGCGGCGACCAGATCGGGGCGGGAGACTGTGCCGAATTCGGGGCCGATGAACACACCGGCGCGGCGCTGGGTGTCGCCTTCCATGAAGGTTCCCTCGGCGCTGATGTAGGTACCGGGCCAGCCGGTCAGGGCGGTGAAGGTGATCCGGTCTTCCTTGTGCGCCTGCTGCACGCCTGCGGCTTTCAGGTTTTCCAGGATCATATGGGCGAAGTCGGTGAAGCTGTCGCCGCGTTCGGCCTTTTTGCGCCTGCCCTCGGCGGCCTCGTAGGTGTCGATCAACTCGTCGTCCCAATCGACGGCGAGGGTGCGGTGGGGCGACAGGCTTTCCACGGTGAAGGGGCCTGCGACGCGGGTTTTGCCACTGTCAGCGAAGGGTTTGTCGTAGAGGAATTCGAACTCAGCCTTAGCGGCGATGCTGGCGTCGATTTCGCGCTGGCGGGTGATGCGGGCGGTCCAGAAGGTTTTGAGCGCCGATTGTGCGGTGGCGGGCCAGCCGGAGGGTGCCTCGCGTGGGATTTCCCATTCCATCAGGCCGCCTGCGGGGGCGGGCTCATTGGAGGGGAGTTTCACTTCGCCGGTGGCGCGGAAGTCGATCTTTGCACCCGCGCGGCCGCCGGTTTCCACCTTGAAGGGGGCGGGGTGGCCGGAGAGGGCGGTGTTGAGGGCGGCGATGGCGGCATCGACGGTGGGTTGCAAACGGTCCCAGATCACGTCGATTTCGGCGTTGTTGGCGATGGATTTCAGCGTGATGTGCGGCACGCGGTCGTAGACGAAGCCTTGGCGGATGCTGCCGTGGGTGGGGGTGGATTTGGGCGGGGTGCGGGTGATCTCGCCTTCCTTCGCTTGCCCCTCCTTGCTGTCCGCCAGCAGGTAATAGGGATAGCGAGCGCCCATCAGGCGGGACCGGGCGAGGGCCACGGCGACGCGAGAGGTGTCGATGGTGATCCAGCGCCGCCCCCATTGTTCGGCGACATAAGCCGTGGTGCCAGAGCCGCAGGTGGGATCGAGGACGAGGTCTCCGGGGTCGGTTGTCATCAGGATGCAGCGTTGGATTACTGTCGTTGGAGTTTGAACGACATAAACCTTTGGGTCTGCGCGGCTTTGAACGCCGCCTATGTCATCCCATGAATTGTTGAGTGGGAACGCCGCAAAATCATCGAGGAAACGGACATAGGCAAGGCTATTGCTCGTTAGTTCGATACGACGGCAACGCAGCAGCCGATCCATGCCGAGTTCATTCGTTTTCCATCGAACGCGAATGTTTGGCTTGGTTTCGACGCCATCTAATCGGACCGGAAACCAAGACGCAGCGCCATCGCCCTTATCGCGACCAACGCTCTGGCTAGTCATGTTGTCTTGGCGATATACACGGGCTTCTTGGGGAATTTTTGTCAGACCGGCCTTCTCGTCAGCAGAGACATTTCGGATCGAAAGGTCTGGCATTCGCACACGAGTGTATTTGTCCGCCCCTTCTTCGCCGACGCCCTTTGTTTTGTTCAGCGTGCGGTATTTGAGGCGATCCCGTTTCTTGGAATACCAAAGAATCGTGTCGATGACATTCGACAGAAACTCTCCAGTTGAGCCACCGGATGTTTTTGTAGAAATTTGGCTGACGAAGTTCTCGTCCCCAAACACCTCGTCCATCAGCGCCCGCACGCGGTGGACGTTCTCATCGCCGATCTGCACGAAGATGCTGCCGCTGTCGCTCAGCAGATCGCGCGCCACGGTCAGCCGGTCGCGCAGGTAGGTCAGGTAGGAATGGATGCCGTCCTTCCAGGTGTCGCGAAAGGCGCGAACCTGTTCGGGTTCGCGCGTAACATGGGTCTTGTCGCCATCCTTGACATCGCGCGAGGTGGTGGACCACTGGAAGTTGGAGTTGAACTTGATGCCATAGGGCGGGTCGAAATAGATGCACTGGACCTGACCGCGCAAGCCTTCACGCTCGGCGAGGCTGGCCATCACCGACAGGCTGTCGCCCGAGATCATCCGGTTCGACCAGTGCTGATCGTGCTGGTAGAATTCGGTCGCGGCCTCGGCATCGGGCAGGCCGTTGAAATCGGCGAACATGTCGAACTGCGGGGCGTCTTTGGTCTCCTTGGCCCGGTTGGCGGATTCCCGTTTCAGGTCGTCGATGATGACCTTGGGGTGGACCTTTTCTTGAATGTAGAGCGGCGGAGCCTGGACGATCAGGTCGGACCAGTCCTGCTCATCCTTGCCGCGCCAGACCAACTGCGGGTCCAGATCGCGGTTGCGGCGTTCGTAGGCCAGCTGGATCGGCGTCTTGTCCTGATCGCGCATGATGGATTCGAATTCCGCCGTGGGAATGTTTTTGCGCGTGGCGTCGTGGGTGAGGGTTTCGACCTCGATGGGTTTCTTGGCCATTGGGTCAGTCCTTTTTCGCGGGCAACGCGCGCGGGGGCGCGGGCAGGGGGGCGGCAAAGCTGCGGGTCAGTTCGATCAACGCCGAGGGTTCGAGATCGCGGTGGAGTTCCATGACCGCCCGGGCCGCTTCAATGCGAAGGCGCAGGTTCTCAAGTGATTTTCGTTCTCGATCGAGAGCCTTTTCAGCAAGTTCCGCCTGAGTGAGAGAGTAAATCTCTTGTGCCTGCTCGAGGATCAGAAGGGTTTCTGCGGCAACTTTTTCATTTGCTATGGACTTGCCTTGGAGCCACGCCTGCAGGTGACGCACTGCCCCTTTTGATACCGACTGCAGTTCGTCTGCAACCGTCGTATTGGCTTTGCTATCGACAACTGCGTTCAGCAATCCGCTAACCGCATCGGACAGGTGGCGGCGTAGATCAGCAACCATGCTGCGGTCAGCGTCGGATTCGACAAGTTTCGCGGGGTCGGATATGATAATCTCCGCTTGGCCTGCCTGCACCTGCCGGAGTACATCGTCAAAGACGTCGATAAAGATGTCGGTCGCCTGAATGGCGCGGGGGGTCTTCATGATTGTGGCCAGCCGCAGGGTGCCCTTGCGGGTGATGGCCCAGGGCAGCGCCCGGCTGCCGCCGCGACCGGGTTTTGAGATCACCCCGGCTGATCTCAAACTTTCGACCTCCTCGGGGGTCAGTTCGAAGGCGTAGCGGTCGGGGAAGATGTCGGGGTTGCGGGTGATGTTCTGGATGATTTCGCGGGTTTCGACCTGAAAGATCAGGGCGACCTCGGGGGCCAGCATGACGGCTTCGCCGCGCAGGGTGAAGGCATTGGCGGACTGGGCGAGGGCGGAGGGTTTGAGATCACTGGCCGTGATGTCAAACTTTGCGGGCAGGTTCGGGTCAGGCATTGGCGTGTCCCTTGATGAAGGAGTCCAGAAGCTTGCCGAACTCGGCCTCCATCTCGTAGACCGCCGTGAACTCGGCAAACGCCCAGCGCCCGAATTTCTCAAGATTGTTGACGCCCGGCACCCAGTAGCTGCGCATGGTATTGGCCTTGTCCTTGGCATCCTCGCCTCGGTAGCCCTTGACCTCGACGATCAGGTTCAACGGGTCGGGTTTGTCGTCGGCGGTGCGGCGGCCATCGTCGATCTGAACGATGAAGTCGGGGATGTATTTGTGCGGCGTGGAGCCGGTGAGATAGGGCACTTCAAGGCCCAGTCCCTGGTTCTTGACGTAGGACAGGACCGCAGGGTGGCTTTCCGCGACGCGGGCAAATTCAGCCTCCCATTCGCTGTCGCAGACCACCCAGTTGATGTGGGACTTGTTCGGGGCCGTCTGCCAGCGCAGTTCCTTGGAGGTGGTGAAGTTGACGAAAGCGGTCGTGCCGGTGGGGTTGTAGGGATCGAGGATCGCCTTGACCGGACGTTCACCTTGCAGGGTCAGGGTGATGGCAGCCTTGATCCGCTCGGCCGCCATGTCGGCGATTTCCTTGTAGACCAGCTGGGCGGGGTAGGTGCCGCCACTGCATTTCAGATAGCCACCGTCCAGCCATTGCCGCGTGACGCGTTTCAACTGACCGAACAGGTGCAGCTTGGGTTCCTCGCCCGGATCGCGGTATTTGGTGTAGAGCAGGTGTCGCGCCAGATGGAACAGGATGGTCGACGACCGCATGTCTTCCAGATGCTCCAGAGTCAGGTCCACCCCTTCGCCGATGATGCCCTGATTGGTGGTGCTGGATGGGCCGAGAAGTTTCGGGGTCAGTTCCAGCACATGGTCCGGGCCGAAATTCGCCTCTAGCCGTTCATCGGGAAGTTCGACTCGATAGCCCTCGACGCGGGGAAAGGTGATTTCCAGTGCGTCGCGCTCGGGTTTGACTGCATGGACGCGGACGGTTTCGCGGGGCTTGGCTGGGGGAGACACCACAGGTTTGGCGGCGAAATCGAAGGGGATGCCGAGGACATCGGCATATTCGACGTTGAACAGGCCTTCTTCGTTCAGTTCATACGACTGGCGGCGCAGCGCGCGACCGACGACCTGTTCGCACAGCAATTGAGTGCCGAACGCCCGCACGCCCAGAACGTGGGTGACGGTGTTGGCATCCCAACCTTCAGTCAGCATCGAGACGGAAACGACACAGCGGATTTGTTCGCCGAGCTTGCCCTTCTTGCCGACGGTGTTCATCACCTCGCGCAGCAAGGTGGATTCGTCGATGCTGTCGCCCGCATGAATATCGCCGGTGCGTTCGATCATCTCGCGCTTGAACTGCTCGATTTCCGTCGCGGCCATTTCGCGGAAATCTTTGTCCAGCGCCTCGCCAGACTCAAGCTGGGCGGAGTCAATCAGGATCGTGTTCGGGCGTGGCATCCGGTTGCCGAAGTCATCGTAGTTGCGGAACAGGGCGAGACGGCCGTTTTCCAGCGTGGTCTCGGTGCCATCATCGCTGAAACGGTCAAAGCCGGAAACGTACTTGTAGATCAGCTCCGATGTCGCCGTGTTGTTGCAGACAACGATGAACACTGGTGGGACGCCGATCCCTTCCTCCTGCCAAAGATGAAAGGTCTTTTCATAATGGCCGTAGAGGGCCTCAAGTGCTGTCAGCAGTTCGGCAGGCAGGCTGAGCGGATCAAGCGCCTTGCCCGCGACGCGCCCCTTCTTTGGAAGCTTCTTGCCGATGTGCTCCCAAAGGTTGCGGAACTTCGGCGTGTCGCCACCTTCGATATTGTCAGCCACTGGCACGCGCGGCAACTTCACGATGCCGCATTCGATGGCGTCCATCAGCGAGAAATCCGACATCGTCCACGGGAACAGCGTGCCCTCTATGTAGCCGGAGCCGCGCAGAAAGAACGGGGTCGCTGACAGATCGTAGACCAAGCTGATGCCCAGCTTGCGCTTGACCGCTTCCAAGCCAGAGATCCACATGCGGGCAGCTTCGTTGTTCTCCTTGGCTTCGCTCTTGTCGTCGCCCTTCAGATCATCCTCAGTGTCACCGACAGCATCCTTGACCCGCTCGCGGTAGCAGTGATGCGCCTCGTCGTTCAGAACGACGATATTCTTCTGGCCCATCAGGTCGCCCATGACGCGCTGAATCATCTCGCCTTCGGTCTCAAGGGTCTGAACCTTGTCGCCACGCCACCCTTCAAGGGCCTGGCGCGTGCCTTTGGCGATCACCAGTTTTTCACGCAATTTGAAGGCGTGGTAGTTGGTGATGACGATCTTAGCCTTCTTGATGTCGCCCAGCATGTCGGGCGGCGTGATCTCACGGCTGCGGTAGTAGCTTTCGGGATCGTTGGGCATCAAGACGCGCAGCCGATCGCGGATGGTGATGCCAGGGGAGACGATCAGGAATCGGCTGGAAAACGCTTTGCTGTTCGGATGGCGCACCGCATTGACAGTTTGCCAGGCGATCAGCATCGCCATGACGGTGGTCTTGCCCGCGCCAGTCGCGAGTTTCAGCGCAAGGCGCATCAGTTCGGGGTTCGCCTGTTCGTTCGCCCCTTTGATGTGGGCCCAGAACTTGGCAACGCGCGGCCCCATCTTCGGAGCAACTTCTGTCAGCCAGATCGCGGTTTCCACTGCTTCGATCTGGCAAAAGAACGGACGGATGCCCTCGAACTTGTGGTGCCGCCAGTGTTGCAGCAGGCGTGCGGTCTCTGGCGTCACCAGCCATTGATCGGGGTTCGGCAGATTGCGCCAGGTTTCGACATACCCCCGAACCTCGTTGATGATCGGGGTGGGGTTGTATTCTTGATCCGATGTCGAAAGTTCGTCATTGGCGCCGAGCAACAGGGACGCTTGTTTCGTGTTCTGCCGCTGCTTTTTAGTTTTGGGAACGGGTGTGATGAGATCGGAGCGCCGCCGGTTATCAAGGATGCGGTTTGTGGGTTGACCATCCTGATCAAGTTCCCAATGCCTGCCGGGGTACGCATAAGGCGAATTCAGGATCGGTTTTTCGAAGAACTGCTCAGACATCCGCCGCACCTTTTCCAAGGTTTACTTTTACGGATGCCTTTTGTTCATCGATCCATCGATCAATATCATCATGCCTGAAGCGCCACTGTCCTCGAACCTTGAATGCCGGGATTTGGCCTCCGCGCGCCATCGTGTAGACGGTTTTCTCTGCAACCTTCAACAAAACCGCGACCTCTGGCAAAGTGAGAATAGGGTCCGACATGGACCTGCTCCTTCTCGAAATGTGTAAATTGAAGCTGCCAGACTTTGCCAGCCTTTACTAGCTGTTGATTGCTCTCGGTTGCGTCGAAAACCACGGCCGCTCCTTCGGCATCGCCGTCGTCACCTCCACCTCCCGCAGCATCCTGCCCGCGATCAGCCCGTCCCGCACCCAATCCAGCGCCTGCCACCATTCGTCATATCCGCGCCGTGCGTAGGCGATCTGCTCCGGATGGGGCCGCCAGGTGATGGGGCAGGCCAGCAACTCGACCGTTCGCCACTTGCCGCGCGTCTTCACCCGCTCGGTGCCGACGACGATGGTGGCCGCGCGTTCGCCATACTGGTTTTGCTTGGTCTCGACCGGCACGCAGCGTGGCACGGCGCCGGGCATCCAGTCTGGCGTCATGCCAGCGCGCGCCAGTTCCACCACGCAGATCGCCATGCGGATGCCGCCGAGGTTGGAGGGCATCCCTGCCACCGTTGCCGCAATCACTTCGGCGTCCGCATGGGTGTAACTGCCCATCTTGTGCTGGCCGCCGTCGACCTTGCAGCCCAGCGCGGCTTGCTGGATGAGGACATACTCCAGCCCAAAGCCGAAGCCTTCGTCGGTCACGTCCTTCGGCGGTGGCAGTTCCAGTTGCGCCTGTTCCACGCGGAATGCCCATTCCAACGCCGCCTGGACGCCAAGCGCGCGTTTGACCTTGCCGCCGCCTGCGCGCCCGATCCGTTCGTGGGCGCTCATGGCTGCAAACCTTCAAGGAAATCCATCTGCGCCGGGCGCTGGGCCTGGTCCGTCGGCAGCCAGATCCACGGGCCTGAGGCCATGGGCAGCCGCGAGAGCGCGCCACGCATGTGCTGCTGCCAGAGGATGAACTCCGTTGCCGAGCAGGCGCAAAGCGCGTGACCGATAGGCCAGCCCATCAGCCATCCGACGAAGAGCGGGTTCAACCGACGCCGCGCCCGGCCCTTCAGGATCCGCCGCGAGACGACGCGCCCATGCGAGGCAATCATCGAACCCCACAGCGGGCGCGAGATCGGGGCGTGATGCGAAGACCGCCGCCCATCCGGCATGATCGCCGGGGCCGGGTGGGTGAAGCCCTGTTCCGCGCGGTAATGCAGGATATCCATCCGTGATTTGCCGTCGGCCCGGGTGACACTTGCCTCGCTGCTGCCCTTCCAGTTTTGGGCGGCCGGTGTTGGCCATTGCAGCGCTTGTGCCGACAGCTTCGGTTCGCCCCGGCTGTTGATCTTGCCGCGGAGCCGATCCATCTGGTCGTCGGCCACCGGCGTCTGCCATTGTGCTGCCTGCGCAGGCAGGGGCGGCATCCCGCCCGAACCATAGCTCTGGCCCGGTCCACCTTTCGCGCCGTCGGTCGCCTTGGGCGTCGACCAGTTGGTGATGCCCAGCGCCATCGCTTCCGCCTTGCGAGTGAAATCGCTGTTCCCGGCCGGGTTGTAGCGGGCAGTCCCAGGATGCAGGCTCATCGGAGTGGGCCAAGATGAAGATGCGGAGCCGCTGGTGCGGCGCGCCGACTTCTGCCGCGCTGAACAAGCCCGCCGCAGGCGTGTAGCCCAGTCCCCAAAGCTCTCGCAGGACGGATTCGAGCCCGAGGGTGACGTGACCGGGCACGTTTTCGAGGAACACCCATTCGGGGCGGCATTCGCCGATGACACGTGCGACATCGGGCCAGAGGTGGCGCGGATCGTTGGCACCATGGCGCTTTCCGGCCGCGCTGAAGGGCTGGCAGGGATACCCGGCGAGGACGATGTCGAAGGCACCGCAGAAGGACCGGGCATCGAAGGATCGTAGGTCGTCCCAGATCGGAGCTGGGGCGAAGTATCCGGCGCGTTGGGCGGCGATGAGGACGGTCCGAGGCCAGACCTCCCACTCCACGAATGCGCGGGTGTGATAACTTGGTTCGGCCAGCATGACGCCCAGATCAAGGCCTCCGCCGCCTGCGCAGAGGGACAATCCGTGCCGGGGACGTGACACCATGCCATTCACCGCACCCCCCGCAACCGGAGGCGTTCCGGGGTGACGAGACCACGGTTCAGCATGGCATCGCGCATGGTGTTGCTGATCGCGCTGACCGGCAGGTAGCCGTCCAGATTCACGAGGTTCGCATAGAACGCAGGCAGGTCAGTGATCGGCTTCGCGACAGGTGCAGCCGCCGCCTTTGGCTTGCGCCGTTTCCGCCCCGCATCCTCTGCCTTGCGCTGGACAGCACGCTGCATTGCGCGGTCCAGTGCTTTGGGGCCATCGGGTGGTTCGGGATGCTCCTGGCGGGACGCCTCGGCGCTGGCGACGATTTCCGCTTCGGTCAGCCCCAGCTCATCGCGCCAGCGCTGGACGTGCAGCCGGGGCGGCCAGCCTTGCCACCAGCCCGGCAGGGCGGTGGCATCGAGGCCCAGCGCTGCGAGCAGTTCCCCGAAAAATTCATCCGAGATCGCCTCGCGCGCTTGCGCACCCTCCTCCTCCTTTACTGGTTTACTTAGTGGTTCTCTTACAAGGTTAGTGTCCGGATTCCGGACACGGCTTTGGGCATTTTCCGGACACGGGTAAGGGCAAAATGAGCTATAGCTGAAAGTTGGTGACGGGGGGATTGGGTGGCATATCAAGGCGTTGTTGACGCGCCGCAGTTCTCGCAGAGAAAAGGATATGCCACATGACGAAGGATACGGTTGTCGCGTTTCGCGC
>Ga0247831_1003155_pt1 | contig 24781 bp, 17 predicted proteins | sample LaCruzMarch2015__9_FD_192406 | JGI IMG/M metagenome (GOLD analysis project Ga0247831, IMG submission 192406) | Freshwater microbial communities from meromictic Lake La Cruz, Castile-La Mancha, Spain - LaCruzMarch2015_1m | ecosystem: Environmental > Aquatic > Freshwater > Lake | place: Spain...
ATGCTGCTGATCGTCGATTTCCTACAGCCGAACGATTTTGGACGACGATGCAAATCAGCGTCGTTGGCAGCGGCATTGTAACCACGATTCTCGAGTATAGTCATCTCGTTGCCACCACCGTCGGCAACTAAGTGGGGGGCGGATTCTCATCGGCACGCGACGGTATGGAGAGAGTGTCCGAAGTCAAAAAAAAATAAGAGAAACAGTGATCGTTGATCATCCCGCCTTTCTACACACGCGGAAATCTGGTATGATGATGCCAGTCCTATCATCCCTGCAGTTGCTAATCTTATCATCACCACTGTTGATATCCCTATGTAACGCATATCCTATACTGACTGCGGTCGACGAATCATTTACCAAGGTTAGTAGTTGTTAGATCGTCTCCCCACCCCTCATTGGAATAGTCTGATTATTTCAATCTTTAACTCTTTTCTCCTCACCCCCCATATCGTACTCCCACTTATATTACCAAGTGTTTCAATTTCAACGTACCCGAAGACGATGATGCTCACATGGTCTTCATTGCGCTCCCCAGTGATGTAGAGGATGAGATAGAGGATTGGTTTTCGAATCATTTAAACGATATGACACGGAAGGGGAGTGCTAATTTTATGAAGGCTTTACCACAGGTATCCAAGGAAATACATGAATTGATCGCCAAGAAGAAAGCATCGGGTAATGAAGAGAATTCAAAATCGAATGTCTATCTGAAATTAAGTGTACCTAAACGACCGGTATTACGTCATCAAATGTTCATGTGGTATTCACCCGCAGTTATTATGAATGTTGTTAAGGCAAGTCAACGACAACAGAAGAAGGGGGGGTCCGTGGGGGCACCACCGGGGGGTTATACAGCATGCTTTGAGAATAAAAATTCCGATAGGGGCGTACGTGTACTATTCGACGTGGTGCTAATGAGTGATGTGGGACAGGAGGATGAATTGCAAAATAAAATTATTAAGAAGGAACATCTAACACCATTGGAAACGAATTTCCAGGCTGGGATACAGTCTGCGAATACAATATTGAATGAAATGAAGTATATGGAACAACGTGAGGCACGAATGCGACATACTGCCGAGAGTACTAATGCAAAGATTCGACTATTTTCATATGTGAGCGTTGTAGTGCTTCTGGGGGTGACGTGGTTACAGCGGACATATCTCAGGAATTACTTTACAAAAAAGAAGCTCATGTAATAATGGGAGGATGATGATGTATTTTATTCGATATGAAGGGAGGAGAAGTTTAGGCCTTCCAGAGAAGAATCTTTGTTATTGGCAAATCGTCTCGGGGACAATAATTCGCATTGACAATCCATTCATCAGTGTTCTCTAGATGGACTGCTAAGGCATGTCTTTTTCCGGTATTATCTGAGAAGCATAGAATGTTGGATTCATTTCTGCGATGAAGTGGTACCCTTTGCCCTCGCAGAAAATCCTTAAGCTTAAGTTCACTTTTTTCTTTCCTCCATGGGGGTAGAAATGTTACACCTATGCAATCTTTAGCTTGTTCAATCTTCATTGTCGACGTTTCAACAGTTGTTGGTAACCAACATGCAAAATGTAGTTTGTCTGTTGGTTCATATTCAAGATGAGACATATCAGCTGCATCATGTCCGACACATACAAACCATGGATTAACATCAGAACTCGACGGCTGATCTCGCCAAACTCCTTTAGAGATGACAAGAATGCATCCATTTCTGCTGAGTGTCCATTTATCCCCCATATCCATTTTCCATTGAAGCCTATCGTGATGATTCTGGATTTGATCACGTATTTTAAGCATTTTATCGTATGACACTTGAAGCTCTTGATTACTCTGATCTATCATCCATGAGTGCAATGCCTCTTCTTGTGCAAGATCATACTCAGTATTAGACTTTAAGGTAAATGTAGAGTTAGAAGGCATCGAATCAAGATAATCCTGTGCACGCTCAGAAAGATAATGAGATATGTCTCGACTTTGCTGCTCCAAATTTAAAAGACGCTTCTGAAGTGCAGAATCACCTCCTGCTATCTCACTCAATAGAGGTATCAACTCATTCCGTATCTTATTCCTCTTGTATTTGCTGGAATTGTTACTATCATCCTCTCGCCATTCCAATGAGTTTGATGTTAGATAATTCATAATATGACATTTCCTTATCTGTAGCATGGGTTTTGCAAAGTAGCCAAGTGAGGAGGAACCATCTTCCAACGAAATTTCGAATGCATCGCTTCTTGCATCCATGCCTCGTGTGTTAGTCAAGTGTGCTCCACGTAAAAGCTTAAGTAGAATCGTTTCGTCGGCATCGTCTCGGTGGTGTGCAGTAAGTATAGCACCCCATCGACTGGTAGTGTTAGGATGTGATTCTGCAACTGGTGTACGTACTAGATTGATTAACAACTCTTTCAGTGTTCGACGTCGCCAATTACGTGCCACATCTTGTGTGAAGAATCCCATATTTTCATAATTTGTTGTCTCGAGTCGATCAATTCCATTTTCATTTGCCTCCTCACGTGAAGAGTCTTCGTCTGACCAGGAAAAGGAATGACAAGGAATATTATTCTGCATGCATATTGTCTTCACGAATGTTTCATCTCCATCACTACTTTCACCTCTCTGTTCATGATTGAAATGTGCAACATGTAATTCGCATGGGATTCTTCGAGGAGTCAATTGTTTAGGATTTGATTCGTCAATTCCAAGATGCAACCACAAACGTTGGTTATTGTCCCATGTCGTTGTTACATCAACTGATCTATCACTACTATTTCCATCATTTGTAGTATATATAAAATTATCTCCCCTTGTCAACGCCAACGCTGAATGAAACAGTGCAATCGAATCACATCCTCCACTGACTGCCAAGATTAGCACAAGTGTGGGTGTGTGCGTGTCATGACTACTGAAAGAATATGAAGCTCCTCGTAATCTGCTGCAAAGATGCGGTTCAACGAGATCATACCATAACGAATCTCTAACTGAAGATATAATCTCACACTCATCATTCCCGACATGTAATCGACCAGTTGCAGCGCGTCGTCGCAAGCTGATCTTCTTTTGTGTCCCCCAAGCCGATGCACTGTAATTCTGTGAACGCTCAAGTCGGAAATGAGATGTTGCTGCTCTATGTTGCCGACGAAGAGAGAATACTGTCGTGTGCAGATGACGATGATTTCTCAATGATCGAGATGGATTAAAACAATAAGCGCAGCTAATGAAAAAGTGTGTGGAAGCTGCATTTGCAGCAAGTAATGCAACGGTGGGGAAAGGGAGGACAAGGAGACGACGATTGCACCGAGCCATCATCATAGTGTTCTATCACTGCTAGACACCTGTTCCGACGCGACACATACCATAACAAGACCTTTTGCATTGCAGATATTGCCGAGTACCAAACGGCGGGAAGCCGCCCACCACACCGACCGAACGTATCTTCATTGCGCTGGCGCGAATCGGTACTTAGATGGGTCAATCAACGACTAATCCGCTATCGTCATGGATAATATGCTTGTATCTTCTTTTGGTGTGCTGTAGAAATGCTCCGTTGGTTCTGGCACGCAGCAGCACTAGCCATACACCCACTCTTCGTCAGCAGCATCATGGTCTGTGCAACAATCGATACGCGTTTCGATCACGAAGTCGTATGAACGATTTGACAACATCCTCGATAAGAAAAATACAGTTAATGTCTACTAGTAGATCGAAAGTTGTAAGCAATCATGGTATAGTAATGCGGTCACTACGTGGAGGAGAAACAGCGGTAGTGCAGAATTTTGTTTCTATCCAAGAGAATGATAACAAAGAGGTATCGACACCTACATCAGAATGCAGAATGCTATTAAAAACAGATCCAAGCAGTATACCACTCAATACCTTACTTTCCAACGACTATCTAGCAGTACCAAATACCAATAACGGACGTACATTGTTTGGACTAACACAGAAGGAGCGATACAATCGACTTACATTTGTGTATGGACGAAACGAGTTGGAACAACCACCTCAACGTACATTAGTATCATACATTATCGAACAATTTGAAGACAAGTTGGTCCGTATATTGTTAGTCGTTGCTTTAATATCGGGTCTTTTTGGACTGCTGGAATTGAAAGATGAGATTATAATATGGGCATCGCCGTTACTACACATACTACTTCGACATAGAAAGGAGGAGGGGACGCTGGAAGAAGCTTCGACTACTGCAATTATTGGGCATTTTAGTATGGGACATATAATTGAGGCATTGGTAGAACCCATCGTAATATCAACAATATTAGTTCTTAATGCATTAGTTGGGGGGTATCAATCATTGAATGCATCCAAAGGTATATCTGCTCTGAAGCAAATGCAGGCTCAAAAGGCAGTCATTAAAATCAATAGTGATGGTGCCACATTTACAGCAGATAATGATCTTTCAATTAGCACTGCTGTGGAAGAGGTGGAGGTAGAGTCATATACGCTTGTTCCTGGTGATGTTGTTGTATTAAGTGTGGGTCAAAAGATTCCAGCCGATATCCGACTTGTTTCAATTTCAACTTCAACCTTTACGGTAGATGAGGCTTGTCTGACTGGAGAGAGTGATAGTGTTTCCAAGGAGCCGTACAGAGGTGACTCATCTACTCATGTTAGTACAAACGGCGTGGGTTTTGGGTCGATGGGTTCGAACGCCAAAGGGATGTTGTACGGTGGAACGGTGATAACCGCAGGCAAGGGAGTCGGCGTGGTGGTTCGCACTGGCATGGACACAGCGATGGGCAAGGTGAGAATATTCATGATTTCGTTTCTACTTCGGTTTAATCATGTGTACTAAACATTAAGGCATCTTCTCATGTGAATAACTCCTGCCAGATTCAACATGGCTTGACTGAGGCAGCTTCGGATGTTCACCGAACACCTCTTGCAATAAAGTTGGATGAATTCGGCGACACATTGACTCGTGTCATTGGTTTTATTTGCGTTGCCGTATGGATAGCATCCATCCCTAAATTCAATGATGCAACTTTTAAGACTCCATTACAAGGTGCAATTTATTACGCCAAAGTAGCTGTTGCACTTGGCGTTGCTGCCATCCCAGAAGGACTACCAGCAGTAATTACATTATGTTTAAGCTTAGGAACGAGAAGGATGGCAAAACGGAATGTCATTGTTCGTAAGCTCCAATCGGTTGAGACTTTAGGATGCACTAGCGTGATATGTACTGATAAAACAGGGACACTGACGACAGGTGAGATGACGGCAGTGTCGCTTGTGTTACTGGAAGACACGGGTATCAAAGAGCATACCATAAGTGGAGTATCATATTCACCGATTGGTAAAGTCAATGGAATCGATCCGTCTGAGTTGAAGACACATCCGAATGGTTCCGTCGCGGACGTTGCAGCAGTTTCAGCATTGGCCAACGATGCTAGTATTATTGGGCACAATGATCCGAAGGCCTCATCAAAAATATATGAACGATTGGGTGAGCCGACAGAAGCTGCGCTCTGTGTTCTTGCAGAGAAGCTGGGAGGAAAATGCGATAATTCTGAATCAACGCCACAAACTCTTGCTGCCGCGAATGTCAATAGTTGGAGAGCGCAGAATCCACGGCAAGCAACACTGGAGTTTAATCGAGATAGGAAATCCATGTCAGTTCTCGTATCTCATTTATCTGACAAATCATCAGCCGGGGGGTGCAACCGTCTCCTAATAAAGGGTGCACCGAATCTTCTCTTAGAGAGGTGTACTCACGCCAAATTACGAGATGGAACGGTGGTGAAATTGGATGGCAAGTTGCGTTCACAGATTGAGAAGATCACCACTGAGCTTGCTACCAGGCCACTTAGATGCCTAGCACTTGCAATTAAAGATTCAGACAAACTAGAAGAGAGCTTGCGGCGTTACATTCACGACGATACGAATGATGATGTACGCCATCCACTTCTATCTGATCAACAGAATTATATTTCGATTGAAAGTGGCTTGACGTGGGTAGGCATGATTGGGATAAAAGATCCTGCTAGACCTGAGGTGTCAGACAGCATCAATAGATGCCACGATGCAGGCATACGAGTTATCATGATAACGGGAGATGCGAGGGATACAGCCGTGGCCATTGCACGAGACGTCAATATTTTGCCTCCTCTGACTGTGGGACAACAAATCAAAGCCTACGAAGGGCGTGAATTCTTTGAGAAACCTGAGAGCGAACAGCTCCAACTCCTTGCCCCTCCTGGAAATATCATCTTTTGTCGAGCCGAACCGTCTGACAAGCAAAAGCTAATCAAAATGCTCCAGTCATTAGGTGAGATTTCTGCGATGACTGGCGATGGCGTGAACGATGCACCAGCTCTTCAGCAAGCGAATATTGGTATAGCCATGGGAATATCAGGAACGGAAGTGTCAAAAGAGGCCGCCGATATGGTGCTAGCCGATGACAATTTTAGTACCATCGTTGCCGCTGTCGAGGAAGGACGGTGTATATACGCTAATATGCAGGTAAGTTACTGGATGATTAAGGTTGTTCCACATCTTCTTGTTCCAATCTAATGTCTTGTACGTCAGGCCTTCATATGCTTCTTGATAAGTTGCAACATTGGAGAAATTGCGGCAATACTATTGTCGGCGATTTGTGGTTTTCCTGAGCCGTTGAGTGCAATGCACTTGCTATGGGTCAATCTCGTTACTGATGGACCTCCTGCGACTGCTCTGGGTTTTAATCCTCCATCACCCGACGTCATGTTACAGAAACCAAGGCCTTCTAATGAGCCAATCATGACTAAATTTATGGCTTATAGATACCTTGTGACGGGCCTTTATGTCGGGTTCGCAACAGTAGGATCATTTGTGGGTCATTATTTGGCACAGGGAGTATCACTCAGTCAATTGAGGTCGTGGGGTAAATGTGGTCAGTCATGGTCGCCTTCAGAAGGAGTGACTTGTGAATCACTCTTTCAAGGAACGGGCAGAGAACTCCCTCAGACACTCTCGCTCACGGTGTTAGTCTGTATGGAGCTGTTCAAGGCCCTGTCAGCAGTATCTGTCGACAGCTCATTACTCACCGTGGGCGTTAATCAAAACCCATACCTCATCATCGGAGTCGTTGTTCCATTCATCCTTCACGTTGCCGTCGTTTACAGCTCCAAGCTGGGATTTCCTGGTTTGGCAAAAAGCTTTGGATTGGTAAGTAAGCTCTTGCATCTACCTCTCAAACCTTAAAAACATTTTGTTTCTAATTGATCATTTATATTGCAGGCCCCACTTTCAAACCAAGAGTGGAAGACGGCATTAAAGTGGTCAGCGCCAATACTGATCGTGGAGGAAGTCCTTAAATCTATTGGAAGGTCAAGAACTCGCCAACAGAAGAGAAACTGATACGTTCGACTACATACAACTCAAAATAAGTGATAATTGCTTAAATGACAATAGATAGGAGTAGGTGATATTCAATTCACGGAAATCAATCCTTTAAGAATGGAATGTCTAAATCATCCCACTTAGTTGAGAACCAAAACCAGTGTTTAGGCCTCCTGAAAAATTGCTTCAATGTAAACCTCTCCTTCATACTGATGAAAGGAAATAACTCCTCAGCAATTATATCTTTTTCCTTCGGATACCCTCGTTTCACTCGCCAGAACTCAGATAGAAAATGAACTTGCCGCAATCCAACAATAACATCCAGTGGTGGTGGTAGCAGCGCCCACCACTCGTAAAGAGGAGGCTCTGTAATTCCAAGTTCTGCTTTCATATACTCATTCTCCATACACAATTCATTCACACGTTTATACAGATTGACTTGTCCCAACAATATCCAAGCACCTGCAGCCTGAATTATGAGTTCTCCCCCAGGTAAATGCAGAATGGACATCGGAAATCCAATCAGGACACCGAAGACAAAAGGGAAAAGTGTACCGAATCCTCCAGCACCACTGACCTTCCCTGTCTCTCTAATTTCATACTGATACAACTCTTCCTCCACCGAAAATTTGTAGTAGCCATACCAGACCAGCCCTGTGGGGACACTGCCAAGAATCGTGAGCCACACAGGTCGTGGAATACCCGGAGTTTCAGGCGGAGCTGTTAACTTTGTTAGTGCATCTGAAGTGGCTGTGACTACCGATTCAGCAGGCTGGACTTCTACATATTTCTTTACCGGTTCAATTACCAAGCTCTTCCAGAATTCATTAGTGCCCTTGCAGATTTCACTAATGAAATCTTCAGACAAAATATTATTTTTTTCTGCTTTAATTGCTGATGATTCCCAAGTATTTGTGTTAGTAGAAGTTCTGGATGGCATAAATGCCTCCGACAAGATTGACAAGATTGCAATATTCAGAAACACCGAAACGACGGTGCTTTGCCTACTTGCTTGAACGCGTCGTCCTCCCCTACGAGCTGCATTCATGCTGTTTGTATGTTGTAGAAGAGAGGTTAGTGACTTTCACTTAGTACATAAATAGCTACATACATTAAGGTATCGTCTCCACTAGAGTTACCTAGGTCTCGCTGCGAGACCTTGCGAGACGAGACGCGAGACGAGACCGCGAGACCGTGGTCTCGTCTCGCAAGCCTGGTCTCGCGAGAAATTCGAGACCTATTTTTAAGACACTATACTGCCTAAGACAGATTATTAAGGCATTATTGTGTCTAAAATATGTCTTAAAAGAGGTTTTGGGTGGTCTCGCAGTTCGAGACCATGCGAGACTCCAGTCTCGCGAGAAGTCTCGTCTCGCAAGGTTGGTCTCGCGAGAAGTCTCGTTCTCGCAAAATCCCCATAGATACCTTGCGAGACCTAACTCTAGTCTCCACATCAGTGGCAAAAGAATGATTGGAATAGTCAAACAAGAAGTGGGTGGCAATAACTTTTAAGGTGTGATCGATAAGCCTATTTGCCGAGAAAGCGTGCAGGAGAAAGGATGCGAATATGTGGCGGCAACTCTTCCTCGTCTACTCCATTATTTATCGCAATGTTTGCAATGTATTTTCCAATACCGAAGCACATTGACATGCCAGATCCATTGTAGCCGGCTGCAACCAACACATTCTTCCGTGATGGCATCCGCCCAACGATAGGCTTACGGTCGGAAGTGAGAGCAATAATTCCTGTCCATTCTGCCTCAACGATAAGTGGTGCAAGATTTGGAAAGGACGTTTCCATGAACTCTCGTATTCGCTTTCCAACCACCTCGCTTAATGATCCGTCGTCATTATTTCCAATTGCAGCATCGGTTTCGAGGTATCGTGCACCTCCAACACACATACGACCATCTGGTCTTCTAATGCAGTATATCTCATCCTCAATATCCCCCGAGCCAGTCATGGCGCCAACACTGAAGGCGCCAGCACCCCAGCTATTGGGTATGTTGGAGGGTGTTGTCATTAGCACTTGATTCCTGCACGGATATAGATAATTTGCGAGTTCCGGTAGGAGTTCTGATGTCCAAGCGTTGGACGCGACTACTACCTGATCTGCCACCACTGAACCATAATCTGTTTCAAGGATTGACCCACACCCGTTGACATCGTCTATTATCTTTAACACTCGCACTGGTGCGTAAACTTTGGTAAGCGGGTCAGATGCATCAATCATCGCCTTTGTCACTTTTGCAGGATAGAATTGAGCAGCGTGCTTGTTGTACTCTGCCATTGCAAATGCATCAGTGCCAAATCTCTTCGCTGTCGTTTCTTCGTCCCAGTATTCAAGCTCACCCCATGTATTGTCACTGCTACTACTGCTGTCACTGTTATCGCTATCATCTGATACGTCGGCGTTGTTGACTGGACGAATTTCAAGATCCACTGCACCCCATTCAGTTAAATCACAATCGACATTATGTTCTCTTATAAATTCGAGAAGCTCCTTCCTGGTATCCGATTCTAATTGCAAATTCATACGAGGCCAGAGATGACCACCGTTCCGACCTGTTGCTCCACCGGCCACGCCACGTGCATCCAAGAGGATGCATGTTCGGCCATGTAGCTTCGAGAGCCAGTATGCGATGGATGCTCCAGTCATTCCAGCCCCGATTATGGCGATATCACATCGTTCGGGCAAGGATGGAGGAGGAGCTATCGGTGCGGGCTGATCCTTCAGCCACCATGATTGAGTAGGGTTGATGACAGGGCCAATCATAGGTATTCTAGAGGGAGCAGGGAGACGTGCCGACCGACGTTGCATTACGCTTACCAACAAATAGTCTATTTACGTAGTACTCATTACACATGGGATGACGAGATGTGCAAAATCTTAGTAGAGGTCTTGTCTTTTCAATGATCATCTTCAAGGCCGTATCAACAAACGCAGCAGTCGCATTCAAGGTCTTCTCATCCTCATCATTTCGGTCGACACGGTCTATCCCGAGACGATGCAATAGCGTTTCCTTGTCCTCGAGTAAAATGACTGCAAATGAAACTCAAATGACTAGTGAAGCATTGCGGATGACGAATGCGGCAATTCGAGCTGTTTATCCCGACGTCGCAATCCATAATCGATTACGGATAGAATGCGTGGATGGAAGCAGTCAGGTTCTCGTGGCAAGAGCCGAAAAAGGTGGAACCATCCGTGAATTAATCTATCAACTATCCGAATACGACAATATAAGGATTATATCGTTTGGGAAAGCAAGCGCGGCGATGGCATTGGCAGTTGGAGACGTGTTATCATCATCTTCTACTATTCCAGGTCCTAGAATGGACGGGATTGTGATAATAAAAGATGATCATGCAACCGAGGAGGAAATCAAAACTCTGCGTGAAAAATACAACATTAATGTTCGATCGGCATCTCATCCTGTGCCAGATGCTCGATCTGTTACAGCAGCCAATGAAATACTCGAGCTGGCGTCATTATCCGATTCACGAACACTGATAATTGCGTGCATCAGTGGGGGTGGGTCAGCACTTTTCTGTTCACCAAGAGATCCACTCACACTTGATGATCTTATGGCAGTAAATCATCGTCTACTCGCATCTGGCATGCCAATTGAGCATATGAATGTAATTCGTAAACGTCTTGAAAATGGTAAGGGTGGGAGGCTGGCCGCAATCGCTTACCCAGCGGCGATATTGGCTCTGGTACTGAGTGATATCATCGGAGACCCATTGGATCTAATTGCATCAGGACCAACGATGCCAGACGACGGCAGTGGCTGGGATGATGCGTGTAGACTAGTTGATGAATATGGCTTGAATGCTGGTGGCATACATGAGTTACCCATAACAGTATTGAACCTGCTTTCGATGGGCAAGGATGGCAAATTAGACGACACACCCAAATCTTCTCATTCAGCATTTTTAACAATGACATCAACTAAAGATGGGAAATCATATAGCGAGACAATCCTCGTCGGTAACAACGATGCAGCTGTAATGGCTGCAGCAGAAGAAGCCGCAGCAATGGGATACAATCCTGTCATTTTAGGAACACGTGTCGATGGCGAAGCGTCAATTGTTGCAAGCTCGTACATATCCATGGCTGAAATGTTAACACGTCAACGGAGTGGTGTGCCCAGCAAATATTCTGTTGCGTCTCTTCCCGTAGCGCTCATTGCTGGTGGTGAAACTGTCGTCACAATACCACCAAACTGTACAGGGAAGGGTGGACGCAATCAGCATCTTGCACTTTCTGCTGCGATGAAGATGCAGGAATATGGCTTACGAGATGTAGTGTTGGCCAGTGTTGGGACTGATGGTACAGATGGACCAACAGATGCAGCTGGCGCTATAGTTCATGGTGGTCTTGTGAACAAGCACACGTTAGATTATGCAAGAGAAGCCCTCATAAACCACGACTCGTACAGATTTCTCAAAGGCGCTCAATCGTTGGTGATGACAGGTCCGACTGGTACCAATGTCGCAGACATATGCATTACTCTGATTAAGTAATTGATCTACTGACTTTTCGTCAGACAGGTCCGACCGGTACTAATGTTGCAGATATTTGCATCAGTTGACAATGTACAGACAACAATCATCTAAAACGTTGATGAAATGACCTCCTCCCGCACTATTTTTTTGCGGGACGTGGCAACCCACACCAAATAATAATCGGCCACATAAAGCAATACAAGGCGAGATGAAGATGCTAACACGGCCGTCGAGCCGATGCGTAGAAATCTTTCGGCTATACTCCTCGCAACAACGGCAATCTATCTTCTGCTGTACTAATGATGGCACATCGCGTAGATGCAATCAGGATCATTATCGCTTGATTTCGATCTCTACGATTAAGTCGACGACGAATAGCTTTTATTGGCTGGATGATCATCGTGATCAATCCCGCAGTGTCTATCGATTTAGCCGGCACATTTATCACGACTTTAGTTCACTCATGTCACTGCATCATCACCGAGGTATTGCTTCACGATCTGAGCCCACCCTCGATGCGGAAACTATCCTCCGAGCGGCATTACCATCGATTTCTGGCCGCGTAGGGTCGAGACGAGAATGGATTCCACGAGAGGAGCGGAAAGACTCCATTGCCGCAAAGAATAATGAAGGAGTTCATAACCAGTATCTGCCACCCAAACAGAGTTCATACACGACGCGAATACTCTTTGATACCCTCGCACCACACATGGAGATCCGTACATTGCATAAACTAACAAAGAAGCTATCGTCGGGGATCATTACTCCATCGTCGACTGATCCAACGAGGAGAGATGCAGTCATGGCTAATAGGAGAGAAATGGTGTTAGATAGAGCACTTGATGCCATGTTCGAGACTACATCTGCGACTGGGATTGAGTGGCCACCATCGGTGAAATCAGAATACACATGGAAACTGTGGGGACATTCATGGATGCGACAAACACTGCGAGCGTATTTTATGGGTGGAAAACTGGACAAGCCGCAGAGGAAACTTCGCCATCGTATTAACGACGACGACGAATTTCCCATCATCCAAGCGAATTCAAAGCTCTCCCACGAAACAGATCCGACGTACCCACCAACAATCAATCGTCGACGGCATAAGGAGAATATTGACATCCTACTAGACTCGCGTGAGGTACGAATACGACATCCGATTCAATGGCGGAAGAAGCCGGCAGGACGAGTCGGACATGAGGAACGAATACGGGAACAACATCAAGATAAGGATGACGACCAGTTACGATCAGAGGCGGAGGACCTGCTAGAGTTATTGACATCGTCGTTGCCTCCGCCTCACTTCGATAAGCTGCTGGGGAGGCTCGATAGATTTGTGAGACTCGAAAGTGACAACTCCAAAGGTGATGTCACTGGTGGTTGGTCCATCAACGATGACAATAACGCTGGTTCCTCCCATTCATCGTCACTGCCCGCATTGCCCCCCTCAACTGTGGCATCTCAAACCAATAACAAGAAACGTGACATATGGGGCCTCGGCGATTTCCTTAAAGATTGCTCGCCAAGTCATTCCCATTTGATAGCCATGGCCGTGGCAGATTTCTTCTACGTTGACACCGGGGTGAATATCAAGTCTGCCGATCCCAACGTCGTTGGTCCCGAGAAAGCTGCCGCTAACGTTGTTGGGAAGCATAGACTATTGCATGCGGCACAGAAACGTTATGACAAGCTAAGGGATGACTTTATCGTCGATTTAATGAAATTGCAGCACGAATTTGCTTCATGGGACAATCCAGCCACAATTGAGCTGGAGAAGTCCATGATCACGACGACTACCACGCAACCAAATGATATTAGTATAATGGATGATGACGAAATATCTTCCGACTTATCGGTGAGCGAATTTCTCAAGGCACAGGAGCCGTACAGTGCTGAATCTCGGTCGAAGCAACGTGATGAAGTCAAGGAGACGTTAATTGAGCTTCGTCAAGTTGGATTGAATGCTGAGGTTGGTGCTGAGAGTAAAAAGAAGGGCCGAGGAAGACCCAAGATGGGCGCTCACCTATCATTCACGGCAATCCGAATGAATAAGAGCGACGCATTGCCGCACAATGCCAGTAAGTCTGATTTAATGACTAATAAGGATAATGCTACGTCGGAGGATAGGCTGGTATTTATCAACAACCTACCAATCGACATTACTGAGGAGGAGATAAACGAGATATATTCTCGTTGCGGGCCATTGGACTCGATCGAACTATATAACCTTAGACCTGATTTAGATCCAGGTCCACTAACAAGTAAACGTCTTCGTGAACTTCGCCGAAATAAGAAGTTAAGGAACAAAAACTCATTCCAGAACGGCGACTCAACGCAACATCGTCCTCGAACTCCTGTATATGGGATACTTCGCTTCAAGTCAGAGGAGGGGTATAAAGTTGCAGTAAACCCAGATTTGTGCATTTTCGGATGCGTCATACGTCGGCATTCAGTGCTCAGTATTAAGTCTAAAGCGATGGATACGCTATACTTAGAAAATATTCCAACGCATCTGCAGTCAATCAATTTAGAGCAGAAGCTGGCTCAATTATTTGAACCTCACGATGTCCATGTCATGTTGGATGGTATGAAGGGGGTCGGCTTGCAAGAGTATTCCAAACCGTCATCTTGCCAAGTGAAATTTCCAGACTTCCAAACAGCGAATCATGCTTACCGCTGGATAAAAGAAGGGATTGTTACTGACAATACGAGTGGAAGTGATGGAACGGGAGATGAAAGGAATAACGAAGACTTTCAAGTACATTGGTTTCGCACCCCATCGAATAGCTTGGATTATTGGACAAGAGATCTCGGCTTTTAGAAGACAGGTGTGGTACCAAAAGCTTAAAAAAACACTTCCATGATAAATATGCATCATGGAACAATACTAGATTGAACTGTTCAGACTGTACTATTATACACTTGTCTATGATATTGGACTTTATTTCTCGACGTCGAGTTGCGCCTCAATACTAGACAACAAAACATCGAGATCACGCCCTAGATCACGCGCCAGGTCTGGTGTCGAGGGCGGTTCAAAGTCATGACCATCTTTAGTTGAGAACATATCACATTCCACTTCTTTTTTGATGTCTATTTCTTCAGCATCAACTGACTTTTTGGTTTCTACGTACTCTTGAATATAGTCAATGGATTGAGCTGCATCTATCTCAGGCGTCGCAGACTCTTTTATACATTCAATGGGTTGTGACACTGATTTATCAGACGATGTTTTCTGCTCTATCAGATGGATAAGTTCATCTAATCGTAACTCATTAACGATGGTCTCCTTCAACTCTTCCTTCATGGTGATTCTTAGCTCTTCCTGTGTCTGTTCCCGTGTCACTTCTTTTGCCTTTTCAATTTGCAATTCCATATCTTTTGCCAGTTGAATGCAATTGTTGCTCTCAGAGTCGGCTAGCTCTTGGAGGGCTTCAACTTGATTACGCAACATTTGTATAGCCTCTTCGTACACTCCAATGTCTGCCTCGTATTTCAACATTTGTGCATTGCATTCCTCATTTGCATTGGTGAATTGACTTTCCAAAGCATTAATCTCATCGCTCGTGTTCTTCTTTAGAGCTTCTTCCTTCTTCTTAAAAGATTCAATAAGCTCCTGCACTTCCTCTTGCAGTGTGTCAATGACTAGTTGAGCATTACTCAGTTGGAAATTCGCCGTCTCCTTTTCGGTCTCGAACTTAGCTTTCACAGACGCCAGTTCTTGCTCTAGGTCAGCATACGACTGTAAAACACAATTCAACTTTTGCTCGGCACTGGTCATCTCTGCATCAAAGCCTGCCAAAACACCCGTGATTTCCTTCCGATCTTGACCAAACGCTCGTTCATCATCAGCAATTTTTTTATGCATAGCTTCTATTTCTTTTAACCGTTCATCCAATGTCGCTGATAGTTGTACTTTTTCATTAGTAACTTGAACTAGCTGGTCTGCAATCTTCTCACAATCATCCAATGCGTTCCTGAGCTTTGTCTCTAGATGTTGTGTTAGTTTCTCTAGTTCGCTCCCATTCTGTAAACTCTCCTCGAGTGATTTTTCAACCTCTGCCTCGCTCATTCTTGCGGCCTCCAAGTCAATCACTTGGTCGTGGACTTTGGCCTCCAACTTTCCTACCTCTGCCTTGAGCTTCATACATTCTGAGATTGATGCGTGCGAAACTTGGACCTGCTCATCGAATTTAGTTTGCAATTTAGCCAGTTTTTTCTTCAATGACTCATCATCTCCTTTGATATTCTGCAAAAGCTGTGTGAGGCGATCATTCTCACTCTTCAAGTGCATATTGTCTTCACCCCATTTCTCAAGTTCAGTCTTCAATAATTTACATTCATTTGAGTACCGATCAATCTCTCCGCCTAATTGCTGGCCTAAGTTATCGAGCTCATCTGTCAGATGTTTATTTAGCTTTGTTGCCCGCTCAAGCTCCTCAATAGATTCTATTGTTACCCGTTTAAGTTCACTTTCCAGACGTAAATTTTCTTGGGAAGCCCTATCAATCTCTGCTCCTAAATGTTGTCCTACAATATCAAGTTCATTCTTCAGCTCTTTATTCTCTTGGGAAGCCCGATCCACCTCTGCTCCTAAATGTTGCCCTACAATATCAAGTTCATTCTTCAGCTGTTTATTTTCTTTGTAAGCTCGCTCAAGCTCTTCCCCTATCTGCTGCCGTACACGATCGAGTTCATTCTTTAGATGATTATTGTCTTGGTTTACACGATCTAGCTGTGGAACTAGCTGATTCAGTTGTTGGACGAGTCGATCCAGCTCATCCTTCAAACGCAAGTTGTCCTGCGACACCTGCTCTAGCTCATCATGATGTCTACGGTCTACAGTTTGTAATGTCATTATAATGCTCTCTTTCGCTTGGCTTTCAGAGTCTAACTTCTGTTGGAGTAAATCAGCACGCTCACTTTCCAAACTCAAATGCTTTTCCATCTCCTTCTGCACAAGATTTAGAGAGCTCTTGTAGTTTACCTCATAGTCGAGTTTATGTTGCAAGGCATTAGCCCTATCAGTTGCTTCCATCCAATGCTGTTTGGAAATCTCATTCTCGGTCTGACGTTCTCGTTCAATGTATTGTAGCCTTTCTTGCACTTCATGTAGCTGTGTTTCCTTTTCACGAAGCCTCATGTTCATTTGATAATGACCATCTCTTTCCTGTGTTAGCTGAATATGAGCCATATTCTTAGACTGATCAAGCTCACGTATCTGAGTTTGCGCTTGCATCAATTCATTCTGCAGCCGCTGCGTTTCCATACTCAACTGGGTTTGTGCCATATTTGCTGCCTGTTCAGCCTGGTTCAGCTGATGGCGCAACTGATTCATTTCTATATTTGTTGTAGCTTTATTACTCTCTATCATATTTGACAAAGTTACCTGCATCTCTTCCTTCTTCTTGGCATATGAACGCTCCATGTCAGCCTTCTTCTTTGTTATGTCCTCGTCCTTTTGTTTCAACTGTTGTGCAAACGAATGCTCGGCAGCTATCGCCTTCTTCGTGAGCTTTTGTTCCACCTTCTTTTCCGCCTCCTTCATCCTCTTGGCAAATGACTTTTCCATATCTTCTGTATGCGCTGCAAATGACTTATCGATGGTATTTTGGAGCTCCTTCTTAGTACCCAGTATGACATCCGCAAAAGTCCCTCGCAAGCGAAGCATAGTTGTTTTGAGATCGGCCTCGTAGCTCTTTTTACGCCTCAGTGCATCTGCTTTCTTCTCGAGATTGGTAGTCTTCCTGCCTTGACGTAGCAAATTCTCTTGCATCGCATTCGCTGCAAAAAGAAAACAATACGATTACATATATCATAAATGAGCGAGGATTTATTATATACATACATTAAAAACACAGATGCACCACTCTCTTACCTTCAACTATCGCCTTATTTGCAAGTGTGGCAGTTAGCTCTGTTCCAAGCTCAGAAACAACCGAATCAAACACCTTCCACAAGCCTCGCAGGACAGTAGTGCCACCACGTCCATCGGAATACATAGATTCATCCACGGCTTTAATGGCAGCCATGTACGATGCCCCCTCTCTGCTAAGCATAAATTGCTGCTGCTGAGGTGAGAGTGGCATATCCCGTATATCATCTATCCCTCGATCATAATTATATTGATCTCCCCGACTTTCTGCATGCTGCTGCAGTTGGGGAGGATGAGACCAATCTGGATCTTCATACTGTTGCTTCAGCTGACCCAAAGTCGTCACGACCGCTGGAGGACGTATCGTCGTGTTGTTACTACGAAAACCGAACATATCGATGTTATTCAAGGGGTCGAGATCGTCCGTAATAGCAGCCTCCAAGCCTCGAGTTCGAGCCCTGGTTGCTTACCTTATTGATAGAAGAAAACGTTGGAGGAAGGAGGACTACTACTGATGTTGAATTGACGGAGAGAGCTTGCTCTCATTTTTAGTGTCGCTGATCTGCGTTGAACCTTCCCTAACGCCATGTGTCCCGCCGAGACGCGGGAGAGAAGAAGAGGAGAAGTCACGGACCGGACGACGAGTGGACTCGAGCACGGACTAACTCGAGTGGAGCATGCGAAGCTGCGTTTTATACGCTGCTGCCATTCTGTCGAGAAGAAGAACTATTAGTGCCCACCCTGTAATAAATTCATCGACGGTTGTGAAAGGAGTCGAAGAATTGACGTCAATGAATGTAGACGCCGATATAAATGTCATCGGTGGTGGAGGTATAAATGAAAAGCCGAGATTGTACAAACCAAATAATGACAATTCAATTAATAGCGATGGAGATAAAGGGGATTATTTTGGTAGTAGCATCTGGAATCCAAGTAAAAATGTATCTCATATGCTGCATGCGATAGTTGGGATCGATAGATATCCAAACTATCTCAATAGATTAAATGATTTATCGGACATTGATTCTTTGGAAGAGGCACTAGAGGCGAGGCTTTCGGATGTACGAAGACAACGGTCCGAAATTATTCAGCGAAGAGCTGGTATGAAACAACTTGTCAGGAGATATATTTCAAACGAAAGAGTCGAATTATATGCGGAAATAGATAATAATGATTTTGATTGCAGCGAACTTTGGCGTGATCATCCATTACTATCCCCCCCGACGACATGGGATGAATTGCGTAATAAGGAAGTGCTGCTGGATCAAGCATTTAAAGTTGCGTTTCGTTCAATTGCATCGACACGCAATATGCGACAAACAAAGAGCAATAAGCAAATGGATGTAATGCCAACAGTAGAAGACATCATAAACGGAAATGCTCAAGTGCAACTTGATCCATCGCTGTTAGAAGATTATATGAATCAGGAGATGTTTGACGTGTACTCATTTCCTTTATTCACAAATGAGGTGAGATCTAGTTATGATTTCTTGTCTTTAATCATAGAATATCTGCTCAGAAGCATTGACGCACGAAAATCATGTTTCCAGTTTTGCGATCTACTCCGCCAAACGTTAGTGGAGTTGTCCACCCTCGCAAAATCGGACGAGTTTGCTCATCTACAACTAGGTCGTCGACCCATTGACCTCGACACAATAGGATTAGGATGGATAACAGATCTGATGTTTTACATGTTTATCCAACCAATGACGTTCCATCTTTTTGCCAAGACGGAACAACTTGTTGTTGACGATGACAAGACAGTCTTGGAATCTGCAGCTCCAATATTATTAGACTGGCGACAAGGTTATGTAGCTGGGTATTCATCAAATCCGAATGAAAGCAAAGGAGCACAACGTCAACTTCTTGTTCCACACACGGATGATTCGGAAGTGACATTGAATTGTTGTTTAGGAGATGCATTTGAGGGTGGGAGTGTGGAATTTTACGGTTTGAGAGGCACACCCGAGGAAGGTCAGCTCATTGGGAAAGTAGACCGTCCAAATGTTGGTACTGCTATAATCCATTCAGGTCGACAGTTACATGCTGTGTCAGATGTTTTGTCTGGTGATAGATACGCATTAATCATTTGGTCTCGGTCGTGGGGAAAGCTGCGAGCGAACACATGTCCTTGCTGCTGGTTGAACCGAAGACATGATCTGTCTTGCATTTGCAATAAGAGATGGAACTGAATTTCGGGATGGAGGACCTTGATATCGCCAGAGAAATAATCGTGTTATGACACAGAAGGATGTTCATAGTAGAAATACCTGCATGGCCTGTTGCAAATAAGGAGTTGATCAAATCAGTCGCATATGAGTGAAGTAAGAAGGGCCGTGTAGATAGTTAATCCCTTGAGGCATGATTTGTTCAGTCATGGTTGGGGTAAAGAAGCTGTCAATTTTACAAGCTGTTTAGTGGAAAGCATATATTTACTTCAGTTTAAGGCATACTTTGGAATAGTATGTGTTGTGGCAGAACTAATTAAAACAACTAAAAAAGTTATTCATAGGTTAAATTGCGCCCATTTCTAATCTGCGCGTTTCTAATCGGATACAAATGTCTCTGGCTTCACTTCTCATCTCTGCACAAGAATTATTGTAGGCTGTTAAAGTTGAGTCGATTGTATTTCTATTGACAATACCTTCTTTGAAGAATTCCCTCAATTGATGCATGGCATGTTGATTCCCAGCTGATGCTGCAATAATCCAATGCTTAACGGCTCTCGCGTCCTTACCTTCTTCAGCATCCATGAAGCCCAACATGTACCTCGCCACTTCGTGTCCAGCCATAGCTGCGGTCTCGAAATGGAACTTGGCCTTCTTCAAATTCCCCCCTTCAGCAGAAAACATGTTACCCAAGAAGTAATGCGCATCCATGGAACCAAGCTGTGAGGCCTGTTTCCATAATTAAATTGCCCTCTCCTGATCCTGTTGCAAACCATGTGCTCCACCAGAATAATGACTACCCATTTGATACATCGCATCGGCATCATTTGCTTCCACCCGCTTCATCAGTTCTTCAATTTTTTCTTCCCCTGTTTTACCATCCCTATCTGTCTTGCAATACGGACAGTTCTTAACGTTTCCAGTCACAATGGAGGAGTGCAAGCACCCTTTACAAATGCTCTTCCCGCAACATGAATAGTAGTGTTTGATACCCAAACGTTGCAACCCCTCGCCCTCATTTGTCATCGCATAATCGAAAATTGGTACGGACGTTATAGTCGCAGGTGGAAGCGAGACACAAGATACTAAATTTATTGGCATCGATAGGAAGCAGATGGGACAGTCTTCCTTAGCTGGCGGGTCCTTAAATAGCGCCTCATCGTGTAGCTCGGCGGCACGTAGCTTACAATCTTTTTTATGCGTCGCCCAATGATTCTTCTGACAATCGGCGTTGCAGTACTTGACTTGCATACACGACTTGCACACCTTGAGACTAACACCCCCCGCAACGCCGCAGTCGGCACAGCATTGGGTCGTCCCAACGCCAAGATGATGCCATGACACCGACGATTGGGTGGGGTGGTGGATGTTTGAGCTGACTCAACCCGACATGTCGTACGACACGATGACAACACGCGGGTGGAAGGAAACAATGACGAGGTGATGTTGGTGTGATGTCGACCGACGGTATTTATGAGAATCCCAATGCTGACGTCTTCGTCTACAGGGGGGAGGGAGGAGTGCAAGCTCCTCGTGATGTGGTCCGTCTTCGAGTTGATCCATCCGTCACGTCGATCCCTGATCAAGCATTTTTCTATCGCAAGAAGTTGATCGAGGTGGAGCTGTGTGAAGGGCTCATTTTTATCGGAAGACAAGCCTTCGATGAGTGCGACGTTTCCATAAGAATGATAAATATTCCCACAACTCTCAGGTGGATTGATGATTTTGCCTTCTATCGCTCTCTTCGAACTTCGATTCGCCTTCACGATGATATTGAAAGCATTGGAGAGGGCGCATTTGGTTACTGTATATTCACGAATTTTAGAGTCCCATCCCTCATCACCGTGATTCCCGCGAGCTTGTTGCAAGGCTGTAATTCCGTAATTTCCGTCGAGCTTCCCGAAATCGTAACTGAGATTGAAAATGGTGCTTTTGAATATTGTTACTCTCTACGAAATGTGGCCTTTCCTCCTGACGCCGTCTTTGGCAATTCTATCTTCATGCATGAGAAATGGCAACAAGAGCAGAATCAACAGCTGGAGGGCAAGTCCGATGAGTTCCAGCGCTCGTACAAAAAGTGCAAATGGACAGATCTTCAAGAACTGTTTGGTTCAGAAGAAAGAATTGTAAGAGAGCTGAGACATCGATTTGATGAACTACCAGTCCACAGCTGGGTATATTATCAGTCTTATCATGAGGGAGTACTGCAGCGACTCCTTGCTGGAAGATTAGATCCAACTGGCAATCAACAAGATTGTCTAGGAATGACTCCACTACATATTTTGGCATGCTCGTCTGTACATGACTTGGAGATGTATCGTGTGATTGTAGAGAGGTATCCCACAAATCTCATCACTGAAGATGGATGGGGGGCGCTACCACTGCTGTATGCATTGTGGGGGGCTGCATCAACTGAGATTATCCAACTCCTTCTCGATAGCTATCAATCACTCTACCCTGATCATATATTCAATTGGACAATGATGGTGGAGACACTGGGGCGGCGTGATACCCCAAAGGAAAGAATTGAGAATCTGCTCTGTGTGAAACAAATACACTTTCCTGAGCAGCCACTCGATTGGGAATATCTTCTTGTTGAGTTTGCTTTAAGTTCAGATATTCCTTGTTATCGCTATGGAGCACTTTTTAGAGATTTTAGAGAAAGGATGCAATTTCTGTTCATGTGTGGTATGTCGGAGCATGTGAGAGCCCTTCCCTTTACATTTTGGCGTGATCACATCACAAGTATGATTCAGACTGCCAACTTCGGGAACAGGGAAAGTCAGGATATTTTAGGTGAGATTCGAGAGAAGCTTGCCTACTTTCAAGCTGAACTGTCTAGACTGGAGGAGGCCACAACCATACTGGAGCTTACATTGTGGACGATGAAGGTGAATGAAAAGAGCCACCCCAAAGAAGATGGAACAAATTGTCACCAGAAGAAAATGAAGACTGATGAGTCAAGTTTTCGCAGTCAATGCCGCGTAACTTGTGGAGCTGATGTTGTCATTCAACATGTTTTACCATTTTTATTATAGTTAGTATCACAAACTTGATTAAACGTCTCCATATCATTTCACAATTGCTCCATATAGCACGAGAGGTGTCTAAGAAGCAGGAAACAAGAATATCATAATAAGCAATGGAACAATTTGTCTTCCTTGATTGTGCACACAGCTCCTATAAACCTAGCACTTGAACTATCTTGGTCGTTACCTTATCTTTTACTTCCTTGATAATAATGAGGTATTAAACGAAATAAATTTTGTTTTTATCTTGTATCCTTAATCAGTCTATATTGCTTACTAGCCTTTATATTGCGTTTAAAAAGAGATACAGGTCTTCATCGTTCTTATAAATGCATGTCTTGGCAGTAAAGCTCTCCTTATCTGATAAACCAAATGATCCATCCTGCTTTACAAAGACCATAAATAAAAACATCTTATCTGATCGGTCCATATTGGTACATTGAAATCCAATCTTTCTAATATTGATATGAATTCATCAAGCAGCATGAGTGGCTTTGGATTGTCATCATTAGCATTGATATTATTCATCTTGGATTGCTATGGATGTGGAAGTTTGAGAGTCGATTGATTCTCTACTAATGTGACCATTCCACAAAGCAGCTAGCAAGTTATGCATGGCACCAAAGTCCCCAGCTGATGCGGCAGTCGTCCTCCATGTCACCAAGGTTGCATCTGGCCAGTTTGTGTCCTGCCATAGCCGCGGTCTCGTAGTGAAACGTGGCCTTCTTCGAATCTCCCCTTTGATGATACTCAATACCCAAGTGATAATGCGCCTTACTGGAACCTAGCTCTGCTACCAAAGCGTACAGTTCCATTGACTTTGTCTGATCCTGCTGCACAGCCCCTCGTCCATGGTGATAATAACGGTCAGTACATTCATCGCAGAGGATCATTTGTCTCCGCCCTCTTCATTAAATCTTCAATATGCTCTTCCTCTGTTTTGTCTCGGTCGGAATTGCAAAACGGACACATCAAATTGTTTCCTGTCTTGCCAAAGGAGTGGATGCATCCACCACAAATGCTCTTCCCGCAACAGGTGAAATATTCTTCCATATCCTTATCTGCCAACCCGCCCATCCGCGAAATCTTTGATTGGTACAGATGATATAGTCGCAGATGGATCTCGTTGGCATCGGTAAAAAAGCAAATGGGACAATCCTCCTTCGGCGGTGGGTCTTTGAAGAGCGCCTAGTCGCGTAGCTCAGCAGCACGTCGTCTGCATTCGATTTTATGCTTTCCCAATGCTTCTTCTGACATATGGCGTTGCAGTACTTGACAAGCATGCACGATTTGCATGCCTTGAGAATGATGATGCCTGACCCCTCCTCGCCGCACTCTGCACAGCAGGCGTTTATCTGGTTCATCCCACCGGACAACGATTCGATGCTAGCTGCGGACTAGACCCGCACCTCATATCTATCATCCTCGTCCATGCTCGCGTATGATTTGTTTGAGCTGACTCCACCACCAAAACGCGCGAGAAGGAAAGAACAAAGAACAGGATGGGTAGATGATCAACGCGGCGGTTAGGAAGCTCGGTCGGTGGGGAGGAGGGGACAGTAGTCCACCGCTATACTCCGTTGACGAACACCACGATGATGACGATGATGACGCTAGCGAAGACTTGGCCGACTTTGGCTTCGCTCCCGATCATCGGGGGTTCTGCGAACCGCTATTAGCCGGCGGGGGAGGAGAGGAGCATGTGGACGTGGATGAGTTAATGTTTGCACCATCACGGAAACGCAAATTGCCCCGCCATACACGAAGTGATATATCCGATAATAACAACAACATGATTGATGATTTTAATATTATCTATAATGATGATAATGTCGACAAGGGATTTGGTTTCGTCTTACTCCGCCGGTTAC
>Ga0247831_1003157_pt1 | contig 24769 bp, 22 predicted proteins | sample LaCruzMarch2015__9_FD_192406 | JGI IMG/M metagenome (GOLD analysis project Ga0247831, IMG submission 192406) | Freshwater microbial communities from meromictic Lake La Cruz, Castile-La Mancha, Spain - LaCruzMarch2015_1m | ecosystem: Environmental > Aquatic > Freshwater > Lake | place: Spain...
AAATCCTGCTGCACTTCCCCAGCTAAATGATGGTATAAAATTACGAGGGAAACCTGCGCCATAAATATTGCAACTCACACCTACCACAGTTCCCGTATTGAACATGGTATTGATACCGCATTTGGAATGATCGGCCATAATAAGACCACAAAATTGTAAGCCTGTCTTGACAAATGTATTTTTATGTTCACTCCAAAGTTTCACTTCTTCGTAATTGTTTTTGAGATTAGAATTGTTCGAATCTGCACCAATATTGCACCATTCGCCAATGACTGCATTGCCCAAAAATCCATCGTGTGCTTTGCTCGAATTGGCAAAGAATACAACATTATTGACTTCGCCACCTACTTTGCATCCATCGCCAATGGTTGTAGCGCCATATACTTTAGCGCCCATTTTCAAAACACCATGACTACCTAATGCAAACGGTCCGCGTACTAGACAACCTTCCATGATTTCGGCATCGCGACCTATATAGATAGGGCCTGAAGTCGAGTTGAGCACACTGCATTCTACTTTGGCACCTTCTTCGATAAAAATTTCACTGCCGATGACTTGGTTCGTTTTAGAAATAGCTTGGGATGTTTTGCCAGAAGTCAAACGCTTGAAATCGTCCTTGATGGCCTTGTCGTTCTTGCTAAATATATCCCACAATGAATTCAACAACATAGGCTCAGGAGCATATTCTTTTTGAGTGCTATTGACCAAGGTATCTTGAATGCTGAATTGTCTTACTTCATCTTCATTTAAACGAGCTGCCAATAGCACATTGGCTTTGACCAAACTTTCGCCTCGTTTGAGTGTAATAATGGCTTCAAACAATTCTTTATCCGGAAAAAGTCCAGAATTGATTAAAATATTTTCAGCAGAAATTTCAAGTGGAAATTTTTCCTGTAAATATTCTATGGTATGGTATGATATTTTTTGTCCTACTACATGCGTCCATTTTTCTTGAATGGTCATGATGCCGCAACGGATTTCTGCTACGGGTCTAGTATAAGTCAATGGCAATAAATGCTGTCTACGTTCATCGTCGAAAAGGATAAAATTCACGGTTTTATATATTTAGAAGGCTAAAATAGAATAAAAAAATGGCTATACTAAAAACTAGTGTGAAAAAATCATTAGCAATGCATTTGGATGAGAATTTCAAACATCATACTATATTTACATTCATGACGAAATTTATTCCTATTTTTCCATTGAATATAGTTGTTTTTCCAGGTGAAAAACTAAACTTACATATTTTTGAACCACGGTATAAACAACTGATAAGAGAGTGTTTTGACCAAAAGAAACCCTTTGGAATTCCCAGTGTTATCAACGATAAAGTTTCTGATATCGGTACTTCAATAGAAATTTTATCCATAGATAAAGAACATGAAAACGGTGATATGGATGTCAAAACAGAGGGAATAGCGGTGTTTGAAGTTCTAGAAATGGTCAAAACGCTTCCTGATAAATTGTATAGTGGTGCAATTGTTACCTATCCGCACAACGAATACAATGGCATACAGACCAAAATGACTAAAATATTGAATGAATTGCGCTATTTTCATCAATTGCTTGAAGTGAGTAAAAACTATTCAAAACCAGATGTTGAATTGCAAGTTTACGATATAGCACATCATTCAGGCTTGTCGCTGGAACAGGAATATGAAATGCTTCAATTGTTACGCGAAGATCAACGACAAGAATATTTGCAAAGGCACTTAAAAAACATCATTCCAACCATCACCGAGCTTCAAAATTTGAAAGATCGCATCCAATTAAATGGTCATTTTAGAAAATTATCCATTGACGACCATTGATTACAACCACAATTCTAACATTTACTGCATAGTATTATAATTTTTACAGATTTATTTTTTACTTTGCGCGTCGATAGTTTTGAATTCACAACAAAATATGTTTTAGAACGACAAATTATTAAATCAAATCAAGAAACAATTGGGAAATCGTTTTAGTCAATTAGCATATCATTTGAATCTGAACATTTATTGTTTAGATGAATATGTGTTATTTTTTCCCAATCAAAATATTTTAGATCCTATCGAACGGCAACCTGTATCCCTCACTATATTCCAACTCATAGACTAAATGCTTCCAGTATCACTTTGTATTGATTTCGGTAACACTAACATGAAGGCTGCGCTCTTCTTCGGAGATCGTATGGCCGAAAAGTTTATGTTTAAGCAAGCTGAGGCCTTGAGCACATTGCAACGAATCGTTACGTTGCATAGTCCACAAAAAAGCATCATTTCTTCAGTTGTAAATCATAATAAAGAAATTGAAGCATACTTAAATGCTGAAACTAAATTGATTGTGTTAGATAATCAGACCAAACTACCTTTCTTAAATGCTTATGGATCGCCAGAAACATTGGGTCACGATAGATTGGCATTAGTAGCTGGTTTAAGCAAAAAGTACCCAGGTGAGGATAGTTTAGTAATTTCTATAGGTACCTGCATCACGTATAATTTTTTGGCCAAAAACAATGCCTTTAGAGGTGGCGCTATATCGCCTGGATTGGATATGCGACTCAAATCCATGCACGAACATACCGATAAATTGCCTTTAGTAGACCGTGAAGGGCATTTTTCGATATTGGGTTATGATACCGAAACTTCATTGCGAAGCGGTGCTATCAATGGGATTGCATCCGAAATCGATGGCATGATTGATCGATATGAAGCTCAATATGGCAGAATTAACGCAGTTTTAACTGGTGGTGACGCTCCTTTCTTTGAAAGCCGTTTGAAAAACAAGATATTTGCAGACACTAATTTCTTGTTCAAAGGTTTATATGCAATATTGGAACACAACAACTCATAAATATCTACTTCCCGTTATTTTTTTAATTTTCAGTTCATTGTCTGTTTTTGGACAAGACAATTCGCCTTATTCCAGATATGGTATTGGTACACTCAAAGCCATAGAAAATGTTGCCAACAGAGGTATGGGAGGCATTAGTATAACTGACAATAGCTCACTCATAGCAAATCCAACAAATCCTGCTACATACACTGGGCTTAAATTAACGTCTTTTCAAGTTGGTTTTGAGTCTGCCTCTGTAGGACTTAAAAGCTCAAATGGTTCCAATAAAACAGGTTATACGGTGTTATCATATCTAAACATAGGTATGCCATTGTCTAAAAAAATAGGTGTTAGCTTTGGTTTAATGCCTTTCACACGTTCTAAATACAGCATGGAACAAACAGATCAATTACCTTTTTCCAGCGTAACAAACAGTTATTACGGTGGCGGTGGTACACAAAAAATCTATATTGGCGGTGCTTATAAGCAAGGCGATTTTTCAATTGGGTTAAATACAGGATACCTATTCGGCAACATAGTCAATACCTCGGACAATAAATTTCAAGATAGTTTAAAAATACTTTCAAATAGTTTAACCTCTAGAACTACAGTCGGTGGGGTGTTTTGGCAATTGGGTGCTTTGATGGATAAAAAAATTGTAGATGAGTACTCTTTGAAATTGGGTATGACTTATACAGGCATGCAATCACTCAATGCACGTAAAGAAGCCTATTGGCAAACCTATTTTGGTGACATCAACGATCCATTGTATTCCACAATCGTAGATAGCGTAGCTGATGTAAAAGGCAAAATAAAATTACCTTCTATGTTAGGCGTTGGTGCAAGTATTGCGAATGGCGATTTTTGGCAAGTTGGTGTAGATTTTAATTCTTCCGATTGGTCAAACTATTCAAGCTATGGTCAATCCGATTCTATGACCAAAAGTTGGTCGCTCAAAGTTGGTGGTGCTTTAACGCCCGATGTCAATTCAGTCAATAACTATTGGAAAAAAATGACGTTTAGAGCTGGTGCTTATACTGGTCAAGATATCTTGCAATTGAATGGAACAACCCTTAAAAAAGCAGGTGTTACAGTTGGGTTAGGATATCCAATCCGCCGAACGAATTTAAGTATTGGTCAATTGAATGCTTCCCTTGACGTAGGTAAGCGCGGTACTACCGACAATGGATTGTTGCGCGAAGGGTATACACGTTTTTGTGTAGGTTTTACGTTTAACGATAAATGGTTTATCAAACGTCGTTACGATTAATTTCACGTTACAAAATTCTTTATACAACATGTCGCATAGCAGCCGAATGGTACACTACTTTCTTATCCTTATATTAGGATTTGGAATGATAGGCCTTGGGTGTAAAAACGATATGAAGAATATCAAAACAACCTTGAATCGGTCGATGCTCAATACCGAACGAGCCGATGAAGTCCAAATCATTTACAGCAAAGAAGGGCATACCAAAGCGCAATTATTTACCAAAACATTCAATCATATTCAAAATACAATACCAACCTACATCGAAATGAAAAATGGTTTGAAGGTTGAATTTTATGACGATAGTTTAAAGGTTTTAAGTACACTGACCTCCAAATATGGCAAAATGTTTGAAGATACTGGCAATGTACTGGTACGTGATAGTGTGGTCGTAACCAATGCCAAAAACGAGCAACTCAATACCGAAGAATTGGTTTGGAATGAAAAGTTACAAAAGTTTTATACCGAAAAGTTTGTCAAAATAAGCACGCCCACACAAGTGATATATGGCGATGGACTTGAGTCAAATCAAACCTTTACACAATATAAAATCACCAATGTAAAAGGGATCATTGGGGTTAACCAAAACAGCCTTCCTGGGCAATAATAGCCGTATGGAACACTTACCCAAACTCATAGAATCTGATTTGAAACCTTGGTTTGACAAGGTAGAGATGATACAAGACTGCGTAGAACAAGTGCAAAAAGATCTGGGCAATTATGGCATACAATTGACCTATAGCGGCAATGCAACAACAGCCTATCAAGAATTATTTCAGCAACTCGAACCACAACTCAATCATTTGATCAAGCGCGGTTCATCTTTAATGGAAATATTGTATAGGGTAGATGTAGACGAATCGAAGGTGAAGCAAATTGCTGAACTGAATGAACCCTTCAGTGCATCATTGACACGCCTCATCCTTTGGCGCGAATTGCAAAAAGTAGTGACACGTTTCTTATTGAAAAGTGGGGGATAACCCTTATTTTTTCTTTTTTAGTACCAACAGTACTTGCTTACCTTCACAAAAACTCAATTGCTTCGATGTCAAAACATAGGAATTGACGCGCATTAAATGTTGTACAAAGGGAGTTTCGATTTTGTTGTCAGCACAAAACATTTCCGTTTGTATGAGTTTATCCCGTGGTTAGTGTCCCCATAAACCATTGCACGAAATCTCCTTCTTGTCAAAAATCCTCAACCCGTAGATATTACCATAGAACTCACTATTGAAGAGTAAGCATTTTGATTTTTATAAAAAGTAAAAGCCCTCACGGATTTAAAGTGGGGGCTTTGTTATTGTGAACCTGAGCCTATTTTTCTTTTTAATATTTTGTAATAATTTCGTTCCTTCAAAAATCTATATTTATACTCAATTCTAAACCTACATATAGCACCGTTTGCAAACCTTCCCTAGCCGAAGTGCTTACAATTCACTAGCCTAGTGGGGCGAAACGCCAACAACACTTGCAAAAAGAGGTTTTTTTTTATTCGGCTTTGATCGTGTTTTCATAATTAAATTAAAATAGTATTTCTAAAAGATTACTTGTTTGTTCAAATCAATATCGTAATATTGCAATCATATTATAAAGAAATGGGAGCTTCCAAAACAGAACATTTTACAGACAGACAAAATAACCTTGCCACACTTGCAAAAGCATTAGGACACCCTGCAAGAATTGCAATTATAGACTACTTATTAAAAACAGATGCCTGCATATGTGGCGATATAGTAAACGAACTACCTCTTTCACAACCCACAGTTTCACAACATTTAAAGGAACTTAAAAATGCAGGACTTATAAAAGGAAGCATTGAAGGCAATGCTATTTGTTATTGCATTGATGAAAAAGTCCTTATTACACTACAAAGTTATTTCGCAAATATCACAACCCAATTAGAAAAGAAAAAAAGTAATTGTTGTTAACCTAAAAAATAAATTGAAATGAAATTATCAGAAATTAAAGAACTTCTAAGCTCTGCTGAAGCAGTAAATTTTGAACTTCAAAACGGAACTTCTGTTCCAGAACATTTTCACGTTACCGAAGTTGGCGTAGTGACTAAACATTTTATTGACTGTGGCGGGACCATCAGAAATGAAAAAGTGGCAAACTTTCAATTGTGGGATGCCAACGACTTTGAACATCGTTTAAAGCCAACAAAGTTGCTCAATATAATTAAACTTTCAGAAGAAAAATTAGGAATGGAAGATTTAGAAATTGAAGTTGAATATCAAGCCGAAACAATAGGTAAATATGATTTAGATTTCAATGGAAAAAACTTTGTGCTTGTTTCAAAACAAACTGCCTGTTTAGCTTCTGACAGTTGTGGAATTCCACAAGAAAAATTGAAAGTAAATATATTTGAGATATCAAACCAAAATACTTGCACACCAGGTGGAGGATGCTGTTAATTTAAAAAAATGAAAATGAAAAACTTAAAAAAAATACTATTTATTGTTATTGGCCTCGTTTGCACATTAACTATCTCATCATTTAAAAAATCGGAAAAAGTAGAATTTCATCCAAAGCTATCAACGTATTGTAACAAGCTCTCAGAAGAGTTTATGCAAATACCCGAAGAAAGAAAAGTAGAACTAAAAGAAATAGCTATTTTTATAGTAGAACAAAGAAAGGAACATAAACCAGCTAATTTGCTTTTTGTATGCACTAGTAACTCACGTAGAAGTCACATGTCACAGGTATGGGCTCAAATTGCTTCCTACTATTATGCCATTGATAGTGTTTTTACATTTTCGGGGGGGACAGAACAAACTAGGGTAAACATTAATGCTATTGATGCTTTTAATAGAACTGGTATTGAAATTTACTCAAATAATCAAGGCGACAATCCATTAAGGTATGTTAGAATAGGTAATAAAATCAATCCTTGGGTTATTTTTTCTAAAAAATACACAGATGCTACAAATCCTAAACATAATTTTGCTGCTGTAATGGTATGCTCAGAAGCCGACAAAGCCTGCCCTTTTGTAGAGGGAGCAGAATTAAGAATTGGGTTACCCTATCAAGACCCAAAAGAATTTGACAATTCCCCACTGAAAGAAGCAAAGTATGACGAACGATGCCGTCAAATTGCAAGAGAAATGTTTTATATCATGGATTTTGTTTCGAAAAAATAAAATATGACAGCAAATGATTGTACCCCTGCGGCTGAAAGAAAGAAACTCAGCTTCTTAGACCGTTTTCTTACCTTATGGATTTTTATTGCAATGGCTTTAGGCGTAAGTATTGGCTATTTTATTCCTTCAAGCAGCAATTTTATAAATTCATTTTCAAGTGGTACAACCAACATACCTTTAGCCATTGGCTTAATATTAATGATGTATCCACCACTTGCCAAAGTAAAATATGAGCAAATGGGTGAGGTTTTTAAAAACACAAAAGTACTTGGAGCTTCTTTATTCTTAAATTGGATTGTTGGTCCTATTTTAATGTTCATTTTAGCATTAACTTTTCTACAAGGATATCCGGAATATATGATTGGTTTAATTTTAATTGGCTTGGCTCGATGCATTGCAATGGTTGTAGTTTGGAACGATTTAGCAGATGGAAATAGAGAATACGCAGCAGGATTGATTGCATTGAACAGTATCTTTCAAGTGCTTTTATATAGTGTTTACGCCTATGTTTTTATAACTTTTCTTCCACCAATATTTGGATTTGATGGTTTTGAAGTAAACATTAGTATTGGTCAAATTGCCGAAAGTGTAGGTATTTATTTAGGAATTCCATTTGCATTAGGTATCCTCAGCCGTTATACTTTAATTAAATGGAAAGGAGTAGAATGGTTTCAAAACAAATTCGTTCCAATAATTTCCCCAATCACACTTGTTGCTTTGCTTTTTACAATTGTTCTAATGTTCAGTTTAAAAGGCGAACTTATTGTACAAATCCCAATGGATGTTGTTCGTATTGCTATTCCACTTATAATTTATTTTGTTGTAATGTTTATCGTAAGTTTTTTCGTGGGTAAATACTTTGGAGCTGATTATTCAAAAAGTACATCCATTGCATTTACAGCAACTGGAAACAATTTTGAATTAGCGATAGCAGTAGCAATTGGTGTTTTTGGTATTAATAGTGGACAAGCATTTGCTGGTGTTATCGGCCCATTGGTCGAAGTTCCAGCGTTAATTGCCTTGGTAAATGTGGCATTTTGGTTTAGAAAAAAATATTTCAATAATAAAATTTAATTCAAAAAATGAAAATTGCATTATTTAGCGACATCCATTCGAATCTTCCTGCCTTGGAAGCATTTTTTAAAGACCTTGAAACTACAAAACCTGATTCAGTTTATTGTTTGGGCGATTTAGTAGGCTACAACATTTGGCCAAACGAAGTTATAAATGAAATCAGAAAAAGAGGTATTCCAACCATTGCAGGTAACTACGATTTTGGTGTCGGCAGAACTTCAGATGACTGCGGATGTGCATACAAAACAGACGAAGAAAAAGAAATGGGTGTTCAGTCAATCGCTTTGACAAATCATTTAGTAAAGGATGAAGAACGGCAATATTTACGAACCTTACCTGCACATATCCAAGTAGAGTATCAACTCAACAACGATCACTTATTTTTATTAATGGTTCACGGGAGTCCAAGAAAAATAAATGAGTATCTATTTGAAGACCGTGAGGAAAAAAGTATGCTTAGAATATTGGACACTTCAAATGCTGACCTCATGTTTTTCGGACACACACACAAACCATATCACCGTATTTTTGAGTACGAAAAAGACGGACGAAAAGCATACCGCCATGCAATCAATTTAGGTTCGATAGGAAAACCGAAAGACGGTGACCCAAGAGGTTGTTATGTAATGATTACTATAAATGATAACAGCACCAAGTTTGATAAAGACAGCATCAAGGTTGAATTTATTCGTGTAGCATACGATGTAGAAAAAGCAGCAAAAGCAGTTGAAGAAAGTATCTTACCAAATGCGTATGCCGAAATGTTACGAAAAGCTTACTAATAAAATAAAAAAAACAAATGAATAAATTAAAATCACTTTGGACAACCATTACTGGAAGTATAAGTTCTATTATACCTCTATTTTTTACAATTTGTAAAAGTGGGGCTTGTGGCGCAGTTTGTGTAAGTCCAATTGCATCATTACTTGGCATTTCAAGTGCTAGTTTAATTGCTTCCCCCTTAATGCAATCATTAGTTCCATTGCTTTTGGTTATTAGTGCTGTATCATTTACAGTTTCCTATTATAAAATATATGTATTGCCAAAATATGCTTCAAACTCTTGCGAAACAGACTGCGCTTGTGAACCAATTAAAAATTCAAGGCAGCATAAAATTTCCTTGTGGACATTTTGGGTTGGATTAATTGCGACTATTATTTTCTTTACCTATTTTGAATATCAAAATTATAAAGCAAATAGCCATCCATTGATGAGTGAAAAAACAGAATGTTGCTCACCAACAAATACAACTGACAGCTTAATTAATCAAACCCAAGCAGACACAACAAAGCCATGCTGTAGCGAAGGGGAAAAATGTGAATAATCATACACAATACTATGAAGAAAATTATTATACTCAACTTACTTTCCTTATTTGCTTTACAATTCATCAACGCTCAATCAACATTTGTTGGCGGACTTTTTCCTACAATTGACCACTCTGGTACAATTTCAAAAAAGATAGATTATAGTTTGTATTATTTTGGAACATTCCCATTAATTAATTTCAGTAATCCGAACATTGCCAAAGATGCAAACTTTTTATTACTCTATTCCGAACAGGCATTAACTTATAATGTAAACAAGCATTTATCATTCACAGGAAGTTATGTTTATCAAAGAGAAAATGTAACATATAGTAATTACTCAAATGAAAATCGTGTTTACCTACAAGTTACTTATAAGCATCCAGTAAAAAACACCAACTTGAATGTTAAACATCGTTTGCGTTTCGACAATCGTTTTGTTCATAACAGAATCACTGACAAAACTCCCTATACACATCGTTTACGTTACCTTATTGGGCTAGATGCCCCGATAAAAAATAAAAAGAATAATTTATATTTTTCAATCTATGAGGAAGCATTTTTTAATACATACAAAAATGCAAATTCAACATATAGCGAAAATTGGGCTTACGCTTCAATTGGTGTAAAACTAAATAGCAAAAATAAAGTAGAAGCAGGCCCGCTTTATATTACTTGGAACACAGGTTCAAATAATTGGTTTCATCAGTATTATTTACAGTTGACTTGGATTTCACATTTAGACTTTACCAAATCTAAATAGTACTTACATCACGCTCTTAGAAATATTCGCTTCAGCGGTATTCCATAGGCTAGATAATGCCTGCACAAAAGGCTGTTATAATACGGAGTAGTTTGCTATCGATAGAAGGATTGATACCAACAGAACCCTATAAAATTTAGTCGGAATTTAAAAACAATAAAATAATTTGTTTCCCAATAGGGAAATTCATAGCTTTGGCAAAAAAAATGAATGGAAACTAATTTTGAAATTAATTTACTTCCAGAAGCACTTGAGTTTTTAGAAAATCTTGACGACAAGGCAAGAGAAAAAATTTACTACAATTTAAAAAAATCACAATTTACTATTGACAACGAATTATTTAAAAAACTCAATAATTTCATTTGGGAATTTAGAACTTTATACAACAGCAAATCATACAGACTTTTTGCATTTTGGGACAAAACTGAAGAACATGAAACTTTAGTAATTGCAACACATGGAATAATTAAAAAGACACAAAAAACACCTACAAAAGAAATTATGAAAGCGGAAGAAATTAGAAAAGGTTATTTAGATAACAAATTAAAAAATATATAAAATGGCAAACAAATTTAAAACAGTAAAACTAGATACAATGATAGACAAGCACATTGGAAAACTTGGAACAACAAGACGAGATGCGTTTGAAAATGAATTGAGAATTGATTTGCTTGGACATACAATTAAACAAGTAAGACAAGAAAGAAATTTAACGCAAGAACAACTTGGAGAATTAGTAGGAGTTAAGAAATCTCAAATTTCAAAAATAGAAAACAGTGTTAAAAATGCAAGATTTGAAACAATCTTAAAAGTGTTTGACGCATTAGGTGCAAAAGTTAATTTCAATGTAGAACTCACAAAAAAGAAATTGGCATATTGACATACAAAAAGGCTACTGCACCTCTCTATAAGGCTATGCCTTTGGGGTTCTATGTTCTTAATCCCGCTCTAATGAATGATGCTTCAACGGCATTCCGAAGTCTCGATATAAAAGATTCTCGAAACTGATCGCCCATAAAGCCTGCATTCACTCAGCCAAATCAAGAAGATGTCGATGATGGATAGCCTTGGTACCTTAATGTGCCGTGCACATAAGGTAACAAGAATTAGCTAAATAGAATTGAATAGCTTGGCTCCAAATTAAATTTCACCTTATATATTCCTCAATTTAACCCTTATTTTTTCTTTTTCAATACCAACAGTACTTTCTTACCCTCACATAAACTCAATTGCTTCGATGTCAAAACATAGGCATTGACGTGCATCAAATGTTGTACAAAGGGAGTTTCGATCTTGTTGTCAGCGCAAAACATTTCTGTTTGCATGAGTTTTAAGGGCAAGATTTTATTTTTTTTGGTTTTAAACTCGCCCGAAATGCTGTTGCAACCTACATTGGCACTGATTTGATTAGCCTTTGTGTTGATTACTATGTTTGTTTTATTGGGTTCTACGGCTTCGAGTGTCTGTAGATTCCTCATTTTTATAAGTTGATAGGTCCCTGTTAGGGATGGTAAATCCTTCTTTTTTGTCTTTTGGGCAATAAGAGGGAGTGTAATGAATAGGCAAAAGGAGAGAAGTTGTAGGAAGTATGTATGCTTTTTCATGCCCGTTTTTTTGTAAAAATGAATATTTTCTCTTGCAAAATGGGTTATTGAGTTGGTAAAGGTTATCCTATTAATCATTTCTTAACTCAATCCAATAGCGTAGTTGTGACATATACGGTTATTTTAAACTACCTTTGCGCGCCTTTCGATAGACTCCCAACTCAAAATAGAATGCAATGTAATCTGTTTTTTTGTTCTCAAACAGTTGGGTAGAACGTTTGAAAAGCACACAATAAATACGACATATGAATATCAGAAATATCGCGATTATCGCACACGTTGATCACGGGAAAACAACCCTTGTAGACAAAATTTTGCACCAAACAAATGTATTCCGTGTAAATCAGGATGCAGGTGAATTAATCATGGATAACAATGACCTTGAGCGTGAACGAGGGATTACAATCTTATCTAAAAATGTATCTGTTACCTATAAAGATACCAAAATCAATGTAATCGATACCCCAGGACATGCTGACTTTGGTGGTGAAGTAGAACGTGTATTGAAAATGGCTGATGGTGTATTGCTTTTGGTCGATGCATTTGAAGGCCCAATGCCTCAAACGCGTTTTGTATTGCAAAAAGCTTTACAACTTAATTTGAAACCTATCGTTATTATCAATAAAGTTGATAAACCAAACTGCCGTCCGGATGAAGTGCATGATGCAGTTTTTGAATTGTTTTTCAATTTAGATGCAACAGAAGAGCAATTGGAATTCCCTACGTTTTATGGTTCGGGCAAAAATGGTTGGTTCAACAAAGAAAACTCACAATGCGAAGATATTACACCATTGTTAGATGGTATATTGGAATATGTTCCAGCACCAGCAGTTTCTGAAGGTCCATTGCAATTGCAAATTACATCTTTAGATTATTCGTCTTTCTTAGGACGTATAGCTGTAGGTCGTGTAACCCGTGGTGTAATCCATGAAGGTGAAAGTGTAATGTTGATGCAAGCTGATGGTACCAACAAACGTTGTAAAGTCAAAGAATTGTATGTGTTCGAATCATTAGGCAAAAAGAAAGTAACAGAAGTTATTGCAGGTGATATTTGTGCCGTTGTAGGTATTGATGATTTTAATATCGGCGATACAATAGCTTGTGTTGAAACTTCAGAAGCATTGCCTATCATGCCAGTGGATGAACCAACGATGAACATGACGTTCAGTATCAATAACTCACCGTTTTTTGGTCGTGATGGAAAATTTGTAACAAGTCGTCACTTACGTGATCGTTTGATTAAAGAATTAGAAAAAAACCTAGCCTTGCGTGTAGAAGATACCGACAATGGTGATACTTTCCTTGTATTTGGTCGTGGTATTTTGCACTTAGGTGTATTGATCGAAACAATGCGTAGAGAAGGATATGAGTTAACTGTAGGTCAACCACAAGTTATCATCAAACAAATCGATGGCAAACGTTGTGAACCATATGAAATATTGGTTATCGACGTTCCTGAAGCATTGGCAAGTAAAGCGATTGACTTAGTGAGCCGTCGTAAAGGTGAAATGTTGGTGATGGAAACCAAAGGCGATATGCAACACTTGGAATTTGAAATTCCTTCACGTGGTTTGATTGGTTTACGTACACAAATGTTGACTGGTACGCAAGGCGAAGCTGTCATGGCACATCGCTTCAGCGAATACAAGCCTTGGAAAGGACCAATTCCTGGTCGTAACAATGGTGTGTTGATTTCTAAATTTAATGGTTCAACTACAGGATATTCAATTGATAAATTACAAGATCGTGGTTCGTTCTTTGTCGATCCAGGAGAAGAAGTATATGCAGGTCAAATCATTGCAGAAAACATCAAACCAGGCGATTTGTTGGTAAATGCAGTTGAAGGTAAAAAATTGACCAATCACCGTGCTTCTGGTTCGGATGATGCGAATCGTATTGCACCAAAAATTGTAATGACCATTGAAGAATGTATGGAGTATATCGAACAAGATGAGTGTATAGAAATCACACCAAATTTTGTACGTATGCGTAAAATTATCTTGAATGAAGATGATCGTAAAAAATCACAAAAAAGTATGCAAGCTGATGCTGTAAACTAATATTTTTTAAATGTAAATCATAAAAAAGGATGAACTGATGTTCATCCTTTTTTTATGTATTTGAATATTTTATCGAATTGTAATTGTTTTATCGCCAAACGCTCTAGAACAATAGTTAGGAGGCATAGCAGCTCGAATATTTTCAAAATGGACTTTATCACCAGGTTTTAATTTTTTTAGCGCTTGGATGAGTTGCTGACTAAAGTCAGATGAAGTTAATTCAAATGAATCTATTGCGATCTCATTTCGAAAGATGGTCACAGCGTAGCGTCTTACAATTGTTTTAAAATCGAATTGACATCCAACTGCTTGGATTGTTAAAGATGGTATCATTAGCATACGATCTTTTGAAAGGATCGTATCTGTGCTATTGCTAACATAGATTTTTGGCATTTGAAGTGGCAGGAGTGCATATACTTTTTCGAAAATCACTTTTTTCCCATCAACTATTTGTAAAGTGTCAAAGCCTATACCCGTTGGCACAACAGCATATTCATTGCCATTTTGTTTGAATGCATATTTTGATTGACTATGCTTCAAAACTGCATTTTTAGGTGCTCCTGTTATTGAAATCATTTGCTCGTGACCAATATAAAGCAAATTCGTATCTGGCTTAATTAGACTGGTATTTCGAATCGATACTTGAGCGAAAAGAATATGAGGAAGCAGTAAAGCCGCAAATAGAATGATCGATTTCATGTTTTTTTATTCAAATCTACAAAAAAAGAAATACTTTTATAGTAAGATTGAAATATTCAAGAAGCAATCGCAATTCAAAAACTTTAAAAATTAATCATTATGAAAACTCAAAAATTTTTTAAACTAATTTTTATATCTTTTTTAATTTTTACATCGATGAATGCCACAGCTTGGCCCATTGATAGCGTGTATTGGAATAAGAGTGTAACGCCGCATACTTTATTTGTTAAGTTATCAAAAGACTTTGGAACAAGACACTTATGGGGTCAAGTCAACTTTAATTTAACCAAAGATACCTTAATAGCAGAATATCATTTTTTACAATGTTCGGGTCCAGCAGCCGTTATGCCATGGGATACTACGTTCATTTTAACAAGTTCTGTAGACACTCCGTTGTATCACCTTGCTATAAGGGAGTATTGGGATACGAGTACCGTAATTCCAGGATGTTATGATACAATTCCTGCCATGGCTGAGCTTTATATTGGATACAGTGGTTCAGTCGGTTTTTCCATTTATGAGCAATTACATTTGTTATCCCTTCATCCTAATCCTGTCAACGAATTACTTTATCTAAATCCTCAAAACGGAGTAGAAATTTTCAATGTAAGAGTGTTAAATAGTTTGGGACAGTCAATGTCTATTCAATTAAGTAATAATTTGAAAACTATTGATATGAGTAATGTACCAAAAGGCTTTTACATAATTAGAATAGAAACTTCGAAAGGAATATTAGTCAGGAAAGTACAAAAGGAATGATTTTAAGTGATGGTTTTTCTTCGGCATTCGACATGAAAAATGACCGATTTTATATTTTAAAATGTGCTAACTTTTTCAATTGACAGCTTTGTTTAAGCGTATAATTTAATGAGTGTCTTAAATCCCAATTACTCATTCAAAATCTTGCTTTAGCACGAATTCCAAACGATTCAAATGTTTTTCTTGACTATCTGTTCAAAAGTCTCTTTCTTTGCGTTATACAATATTTAAGGAGCTATGTCTAAAAAAATCAATTTAGAATTTAACAAGAACGAAGATGGAATGAAGCTTGCTGTAAGCGACATGCGAAAAAAACTGGCTGTGATCGAAAAGGGTGGTGGCGCAAAAGCTATTGCCAAGCAGCACGAAAAAGGAAAGCTTACGCCTCGCGAACGAATTGAGTATTTAATCGATAAAAAATCTGAGTTTATAGAATTGATGGCATTTGCTGGCTACGAAATGTATGCTGAACATGGCGGTTGTCCTGCTGGAGGAACAGTAGCTGGTTTGGGGTACATCAAAGGACGTCAATGTGTAATTGTAGCAAACGATCAAACTGTTAAGGCAGGTGCTTGGTTTCCAATCACAGGTAAGAAAAATCTCCGCTTACAAGAAATAGCTATTGAAAATAAGTTACCTGTTATTTATTTAGTCGATAGTGCTGGCGTTTATTTACCTATGCAAGATGAAATATTTCCTGACAAGGAACATTTTGGACGCATATTTCGCAACAATGCTCGTATGAGTAGTATGGGTATTACCCAAATAGCTGCTGTAATGGGTAGTTGCGTGGCTGGCGGTGCGTATTTGCCTATCATGAGCGACGAAACTTTAATGGTAGAAGAGCAAGGCTCTATATTTTTGGCAGGTCCATACTTAGCCAAAGCAGCTATTGGCGAAAATGTAGACATACAAACACTTGGCGGTGCGGTAACTCATACCGAAATCAGTGGAATAGCTGACTATAAATTTAAAACAGAAAAAGAATGCTTGGATCAAATCAAGCGTATTGTTGATAAAATCGGAAGTTCTGAAAAAGCTGGTTTTGATCGTGTCAAACCTCAAATGCCATTGAAAGATATGGGTGAAATTTATGGTTTCCTTTCACCCGATAATTCTAAGCAATATGATGTATTGGAAGTTATTCATCGCATCGTAGATCAATCTGAGTTCGATGAGTTTAAAAAAGATTATGGCAAAACTATAGTTTGTGGTTATGGTCGTGTTGATGGATGGGCTGTAGGTATTGTAGCCAACCAACGTAAAATTGTAAAGAGTGGTAAAAACGAAATGCAACTTGGTGGTGTTATTTACAATGACAGTGCTGATAAAGCAGCGCGATTTATCATGAATTGCAATCAGAAAAAAATTCCATTGGTTTTCCTACAAGACGTGACTGGCTTTATGGTTGGTAGTCGAAGTGAACACAGTGGTATCATCAAAGATGGTGCTAAATTGGTCAATGCTGTTTCGAATTCTGTTGTACCTAAAATTACGATTATCATAGGTAATTCATATGGTGCAGGTAATTATGCAATGTGCGGTAAAGCTTACGATCCACGATTTATTTATGCATGGCCAAATGGCAAAATTGCTGTCATGGGAGGCGAGCAAGCAGCTAAAGTATTGTTGCAAATTCAAGTCGCTGCATTGAAATCTCGAGGTGAAGTCATTACACCAGAAGATGAAAAAGAAATGCTAGATAAAATCATTGCAAAGTATACGGAACAAACTACCTCGTATTACGCTGCTGCACGTTTGTGGGTTGATGCCATTATAGATCCTATCGAAACACGTAAAGTGATATCAGAAGGTATTCATGCGGCTAACCACGCACCAATAGAAAAGGAGATGAATGTCGGTGTGTTTCAAGTGTAACTTGAGTTGATTTGTTTAATTACCGTTTGCCAAGCTCAATAACTTCTAAGTTTCTAATTCGATCATGGTCTATGTCAAATCGTACAAGTGTACTGATTTTGTGCCAACCATGTTTGCCACAAGCACCTGGATTGATATGCAGTAAATTCAGTGCATTGTCAGGAATCACTTTCAATATATGCGAATGACCTGCAATGAAAAGATGTGGTTTTGATTTGACAATCTGTAGTTTAGAAATGGCATTGTACTTGGGGGGATAGCCGCCAATATGCGTCATATAAATCGGCACATTTTCTATTGTAAAATGTAAGTGTTCTGGATAACGTATTCTGAATTCAGCGCCATCTATATTGCCATAGACTGCTCTAAATGGTTTGAATTTTTCCAACGCATCTGCCACTTCCAATGTGCCAATATCACCAGCATGCCATATTTCATCTACATGTGCAAAGTGCTCATACACTTGTTCAGGCAAGTAGCCATGTGTATCCGATAAAAGTCCGATTTTGACCATCTTATTAAATAATATAAATATGAATATTATTCAACTACAATCAAGTAATAATTCTTCTTGCCTTTTTGGACCAAAAGATATTTTTCATTCAACAAATCGGACGTGGAAACCATGTATTCAATTGAACCTATTTTAGATTTATTGATACTGATTCCATTGCTTTGGACCATTTTTCGAGCTTCGCCTTTAGATGGCATTATGGTAGTTTCAGCCAAAAAATTGACAATATTAATACCTTCTTGAATGGCTTGTGTAGCTACAGAAAAGCGAGGTACACCATCCATGATATCCAACAATTGCTTTTCGTTTAACGCTTTAAGCTCTTCGGCAGTATTATCACTAAATAAAATAGTAGATGCTTTTACCGCAAAAGTATATTCTTGTTCAGAATGAACCATACAAGTCAATTCCTGTGCAAGACGCTTTTGTACCAAGCGCAAATGAGGCGCGTTTAAATGTTCTTCTATCAATTGCTCGATTTCCGAAGGGGGTAAAAATGTAAAAATTTTAATATAATTGACAGCATCTGAGTCGCTGGTGTTTAACCAAAACTGAAAAAATTGATAGGGTGAAGTGCGGTTGGCATCTAACCATACATTGCCAGATTCTGTTTTTCCAAATTTGCCTCCATCTGCTTTTTTCAACAACGGTGCTGTAAATGCAAATGCTTCTCCCGCATCTTTGCGTCGAATAAGCTCAGTACCTGTAACAATATTTCCCCATTGATCACTACCACCCATTTGAAGTTTGACACCAAAGTGTTTATACATATGATAAAAATCAAATCCTTGAACCAACTGGTATGTAAATTCAGTAAATGACATACCTGTTTCAAGACGTTTCTGAACAGAGTCCTTACTCATCATGTAATTAACCGTGATATGTTTGCCTACATCGCGGATGAAATCCAAAAATGTAAAATCGCGAAACCAGTCATAGTTGTTGACCAACTGTGCTGCATTGGGCAAAGTAGTGTCGAAGTTTAAGAAATGACTTAATTGCGCTTTAATGCCAGTTACATTGAAGTTGATTTGCTCTGTACTCAACATATTTCGTTCTTCTGACTTTCCCGAAGGATCGCCTACCATACCCGTAGCGCTACCAACAAGTGCAATAGGTTTGTGACCTGCTTTTTGTAAGTGCATGAGTAATATAATAGGTACTAAACTGCCAATATGTAAGGAATCAGACGTTGGGTCAAATCCTACATATCCAGTCGTCATTTCTTTCTCCAATTGTTCCTCTGTGCCTGGCATAATATCCTGTACCAAACCTCGCCATTTCAGTTCTTCGATGAGTTTCATAGTAATTGTAAATTGATAACTTTAAATGATAGAAAAATCAAATGTATAACCGTTTTTTAAGTATTTTTGTTTGTTAGATAAAATAATATCAATAATAATCCGTTAAAAGGAACATAAAACGATTTCAAAAGTATGTTAAAAAAAATAGGAGTGTTGAGTTTGATTGCTTTAAGTCAACTTACAAGTACAGCTCAACAACGCAAATATGTCAATGAATTTTTAAATCTTGGCGTAGGAGCACGTGGTATGGGTATGTCTGGCGCTCAAGTAGCATCTGTAAGTGATGTGACATCTGCTTTTTGGAATCCAGCGGGTTTGAACAATGTCAAAGCTGATTTTCAATTGGGCCTTATGCACTCCGAATATTTTAGCAGTATTGCAAAATATGATTATATCGGAAGTGCGTTTCCTATGAAAAATAGAAAAGGCGTCTTGGGTGTTTCAATGATTCGTTTTGCAATAGATGATATTCCTTATACTTTGAATTTGATTCAACCTGACGGTACAGTAGATTACAATAAAATTAAAGCAATATCCGCTGCAGATTATGCTGGATTAATTACGTATGCTCAAAAGTTGCGAATAAAAAAATATGAAGATCGCGAAGATATCAGTGTGAATGTAGGAGGTAATTTAAAAATCATACATCGTAATATTGGTACACTAGCCAATGCTTGGGGCGCTGGCATCGATTTAGGTGCACAAGCTCGCGTAGGACGTTGGAAATTGGGTGCTGTTGTAAAAGACATTACGACGACATACACACTTTGGTCGTTTAGTTTTACGGATAAAGAAAAACAAGTTTTGGCTCAAACAGGCAATGAAATAGTTTCTAAAAGCACGGAAGTCAATACACCACGTGTGATTTTAGGAGGAGGTCGAATATTGCCTCTTAGACTTCGCGATACTTCAAAATCGGCTTATATATTGGTAGAAACTAACCTCGATATTACGACCGATGGTAAACGCTATGGCAATTTAGTAAATCTTAATCCCTTAAGTATAGACCCTCGTTTAGGTGTAGAATTTGGATACAATAATTTATTTTTTTTCAGAGGAGGATTGGGTAATTTCCAACGTGTGCTAGACGATAATGATACCACAAACACAGATAAGCGTACCATGTTTCAGCCTACATTAGGAATGGGCGTCAAAATCAAAAACTTTGTAATCGATTACTCTTTCTCCAGTCTCAATGTTCAAAATAGTCCTTTGTATTCTCACTTCATTTCATTGCGTTTAGACATCAATAAAAAAGGAAGTACTTATGGTATATCGAACACAGACATCGATTATAGAGCAAGAGATATCAACAGAAAACTTAATAAATCTACTAAATAAAAAATATGAAGAGTAAAATCATCATTTTTTCAATACTTTTTTTCAGCCTTTGGCAGAGCAAATTTGCCCATGCACAGACTTATGGTAATGAATGGATCAATTACAATCAAACCTATTACAAGTTTAAAATAGCCAAAGATTCTGTTTATCGAATCAACATGTCCACACTTTTTGCTATGGGCATGCCAGTTACTATTGAAGGCGCTAATCTTCAATTGTATAGAGATGGGATAGAACAGCCGATTTTTGTAAACAATGCAGGAACTCTAGTTGGTTCAGATTATTTAGAATTTTATGGTCGACACGCAGACGGTATTCTAAATACAGCCTTGTATAAAACAACGTCTGCACAATTGAATCCTAACATGAATTTGATTTCAGATACGGCATTCTATTTTGTTACATACAATACTATTACAAATAACAAGCGTTTTGAATTAAATTCAAATACAATTGTAAACCCCCCAATTAAAGAAGCTTTCTTTTGGCATAAAATTGCAGCTAGTTATAGAAATGCATTTGTTGGTGGACCTTCATATTTTGGTGCAACACAAACTCCTGTTTTATACCTCAATTCATCGCAGTATGAAGACGGGGAGGGTTTTTCACGTACTTTAACAACTGCAAATGATTCAATTTCGATTACTTGTGCTTCGCCATATAATATACAAGGTGGACCAACTGGGTATTTTAAATCTACAGTTGTAGGCAGCTCTTACTTGACTCAGCATCGACTGAAAATATTTGCTAATAACTCAGAAATTGCAGATTCATCATTTAGTTCATTTGGCTACAAACGATTTAATGTTTCTTTGCCTTTATCGAATTTATCACCTGCAAATAGGATAGTGTTTAAATATACTCCCATGAATAATGGGATAAATAATTTGCCCGATCGATACGGTATTTCCTATTTTGAATTTAGGTATCCTCGTTTATTTGATTTTGCAAATAGTTCTGGATTCTATTTTGAATTAGACCCAAAGCTGAGCAATTTTTATCTTGAAATTACTAATTTCAATACAGGAAACACATCGCCTAGATTATATGATTTAACCAGCGAAAAATATTATGTTGGAGATATATCTGAAGCGGGTAAAGTCAAGTTTTTGTTACCAGCTAATGCACAAATTCAAAAATTTTATTTACAAAGTTTGGGTGCGGTCAACTATGGTGTGGTAACTGATTTGAAACAAGTTTCGTTCGTAAATTATTCTATTTCTGCAAATCAAGGTGATTACATCATCCTTTCACATCAAGGATACTTTAATGATGGTCAAGGTAATAATTATGTCAATGATTATAAGTCTTTTCGTTCATCCACAGCAGGTGGCGGTTTTGTGCCAATTATAGTTGAAGTTCAAAGCATTTATGATGAATTTGGATACGGCTATTCATTCAATAGTCAGGCTTTGAAAAACTTTTTGCATTATGCTGTAAAAAGTGCCAATTGGCAATTAAAACCCAAGCATGTATTAATTATCGGAAAAGGCGTTCCTTACAATAAATATCTTCAATACGTTGCTGCGCCATATTCTACTTATCCATTTTATGCAGTTCCTTCGTTTGGCGAACCGGCTTCTGATATTTTATTGTCAGATTTTGACAAAACTAGCCGTCCTCAGCTTTCTATAGGTCGTATACCCGCTATGAATGGTAGTGATATTAAAAGTTATTTGGATAAAATCAAAGATCATGAAATTGTGAATTCTTCGACTTCAAATATGATTAGTGATTCTGTGCTTTGGCGCAAACGTGTTTTACATATTGCAGGAGCAAAAGATGCGGCAGAACAAGCTCCCATTTTAGCTTCACTCAACAAACAAGCGAACATTATAGGTAGTCCTTTTTATGGCGGAAATGTAACTACAATTAAAAAAGGGACAACTTCCACAGTTGAGGATGTGAATAGTAAAACAATTGATAATTTGTTTAACAGCGGTCTTGGTTTAATTCAGTTTTTTGGTCACTCATCAGCGTCGGGTATTGACTATAATTTAGATTTTCCTGAAAATTATAAAAATTACAAACGATATCCAGTATTCATTGCCAATGGATGTGGTGCAGGTAATATTTTTATTTTGTCAGGATTACGTTCCTTAGGCGAACGCTTTGTATTGACACCCAATGGAGGTGCTATTAGCTTTATAGCAAGTGTAAACACTGGTCTAACCAGTAGTTTAGCTACTTATACGGATTCATTGTATGGCAATATTGGATTTAAACAATATGGAAAAACATTAGGAGAACAAATGCAAAAGACGGTATTCAACTTTATGAGTAATCCATCTTTTATGGGCGATAATTTACTTCGTTTGCATGGAGAACAAATTGTACTAAATGGTGATCCTGCTACGAAAGCTTATATTTTTGAAAAACCAGACTATGCCGTTGAAGAAAAAGGAGTCACGTTCAAACAATTAAATCTGACTACTTCAATTGACTCATTTGATGTTGAAATATTGATTCACAATTTAGGTCGTTATACACAAGATTCAGTTGGTATTTATATCAAGCGTATTTTGCCAAACAATATTGAAAGTATTTTATTTAATGCCAGATATGCAGGTATTTCCAATAGCGATACAATACGATTAAAAGTACCCGTACTAGGAGAAGATGCTTTGGGTGTTAATTTCCTAGAAGTGATCATAGATCAAGAGGGGTTTATTGATGAAATTGCTGAAAATAACAATTCAGTTAAACGACAATTTGTTGTTTATAACGATGACTTAGTGCCCGTTTATCCGCCTCAATTTAGTATTGTTAATTCGCAAGGAATCACACTTAAAGGATCTACATTAAATGCATTTGCACCAACTAAAACTTATGTCTTGCAAATGGATACTACAGAAGCGTTTGATAGCCCTTTATTATTATCTACATCGATTACAAGTGCTGGTGGTGTAATCAAATGGCAACCAACGACCACACTACGTGACAGTACAATATATTATTGGAGAAGTGCAATGGATACTCTGTACGGCAATAAAACACATCGTTGGAGTACAAGCTCATTTGTGTTTTTAAACCAAAGTGCACCAGGTTGGAATCAGTCTCATTACTATCAATTTTTGAAAAATAATTACAATAGTATATTCTTAGATTCTGCATCAAGACAATTTAACTTCACTGCATTAAGCAAAAAACTTCAAGTTCAAAATGTATGTATGAATGCTCCTGCTCCGTACACGTACACTTGGCCTGATTATTTAGCCAAAATCAATGGTAGCACATTGTATACTTTTGGTTGCGATCCTTATCCTGGTTACTCAAGTCTTCAGTTCATAGTCATCGATACCTTGACAGGTCAGCCATGGACAAATACTAAAGATCCGAATGTAAATCAAGGTCGTTTTGGAAGCTTTGCGCCATGTCGTATTAGTCCAGGTGGTGGTGTATACGAAGATCCATTTTTTGAGTTTAGTTTTATTGCAACATCTTCTCCAGTTTCATTATCTGCAATACAGTGGCGTCAACGGATTATGGATTTTATAGATTCTATTCCTGCTGGTTATTATATGATGGTCCAACCAAGACTTTGTGTGGGTGCAGGTGCAAATGCTTGTGGTACGCGAAACACGACTTTTGTAAACCAGTGGAAAGCAGACACAACGACTAATGGTGCTGGTAATTCATTGTATCATAAATTCCAAAATTTAGGTTTTACTGAAATTGATTCATTTTACAAAAATCGTCCTATGATTTTTTGGAGCAGAAAAGGACGTGCTAACACAGTGCAACAATTTGTTGAAAGTGATAGTACTAAAAAGCTATTTGCTGAGTTTGATTTTCAATCTTATTTGTACGAAGGTAAAATTGTTTCTGACAAAATTGGACCTGCTAAAGTATGGAGTCATTTTTACAGAAAGGGACAAAATATTGATGCGTCATTTGGAGATAGTGTGTTGGTAGATATAATAGGTATTGACGCTTTAGGTAACGAATCTGTATTAGCCAGCGTGCAAGGTGATACGACTCTTTCGTTTGTTGATGCTAAGATATTTCCACAGTTGAAATTATCTATGCTAAACAAGGACAATACGTTTTCAACACCGAATCAAATCAAGTTTTGGAAAGTACATTTTGAATCCGTTCCAGAAGCCGCTTTGAATCCTAACAGACATTTTGTATTTAAAGATACCTTAGGTCAAGGTCAAATGCAACCTATTTCAGTGGCTATTGAAAATCTGACGATGATTCCTATGGATAGTATGTTGGTTAAATATGATGTAATTG
>Ga0247831_1003160_pt1 | contig 24751 bp, 24 predicted proteins | sample LaCruzMarch2015__9_FD_192406 | JGI IMG/M metagenome (GOLD analysis project Ga0247831, IMG submission 192406) | Freshwater microbial communities from meromictic Lake La Cruz, Castile-La Mancha, Spain - LaCruzMarch2015_1m | ecosystem: Environmental > Aquatic > Freshwater > Lake | place: Spain...
AGCAGCTTCACGCCAATCCAGATGAGCAAGACGGCGCCCACAAATTTGAGGAAAGGAATGGCCAACAAGGTGAGCGCAAAAAAGATCAGGATCACGCGCAGCACGATGGCACCGGCCGTGCCCCACATGATGCCTTTGGTGCGTTGGTGCGCAGGCAGCTGGCGGCAAGCCAGCGCAATCACTACGGCGTTGTCACCGCCCAGCAAGATGTCGATCATGATGATCTGGCCGACGGCGAACCAAAAAGTAGGGGTCAGAAATTCTTCCACGGCGTTCCTTTTGTCACAGGCACAAGGCCAGTGAAACATGAGTTCAAAAAACGGAAAACCGGATTGTCCTGCAGGACATCCGGCTTCGGTATTGTGGCAAACCACAGCCGCACGGAGGCGGCTGGCAGTTTACTTCAGCTGCGCCTTGAGCAATTTGCCCAATTCAGAGGGGTTGCGTGTGACGATGAAGCCGCACTCTTCCATGATGGCCAGCTTGGCGTCGGCCGTGTCGGCACCGCCAGAGATCAGGGCACCGGCGTGGCCCATGCGCTTGCCGGGAGGGGCAGTCACACCGGCGATGAAGCCCACCACGGGCTTTTTCATGTTGGCCTTGCACCACATGGCGGCTTCGGCTTCGTCTGGACCGCCAATTTCGCCAATCATGATGACGGCGTCGGTGTCGGGATCGTCGTTGAAAGCTTGCATGACTTCGATGTGCTTCAAACCGTTGATCGGGTCGCCACCGATACCGACGGCGCTGGACTGGCCCAAGCCGACTTCGGTCAGCATCGCCACGGCTTCATAAGTCAAAGTGCCCGAACGGGACACCACGCCAATGCGGCCTTTGCGATGGATGTGACCGGGCATGATGCCGATCTTGATTTCGTCAGGCGTGATCAGGCCGGGGCAGTTGGGGCCCAGCAGCAGCGTGCGCTTGCCGCCAGCGGCTTCTTTGGCCTTCATCTTGTTGCGCACTTCGAGCATGTCACGCACTGGAATGCCTTCGGTGATGCAAATCGCCATGTCCAGGTCGGCTTCGACAGCTTCCCAGATCGCAGCGGCTGCGCCTGCAGGTGGCACGTAAATCACGGACACGGTCGCGCCAGTTTGCGTGGCGGCTTCCTTGACGGAGGCGTAAATTGGGATGTTGAAGATGGACTCGCCAGCCTTCTTGGGGTTCACACCCGCAACGAAGCAGTTCTTGCCGTTCGCGTATTCCTGGCACTTCTCAGTGTGGAACTGACCGGTTTTGCCGGTGATGCCTTGGGTGATGACTTTGGTGTCTTTGTTGATGTAGATGGACATGTTTGTTCCTAATCAGTTGCGGACGGCACCTTCAGCACCGTCCTGCAAAGTCATTATTTAACGGCTGCGACGATGGCGGTCGCGGCTTCGGCCATGGTGTCGGCAGAGATGATGGGCAGACCGGACTCGGCCAGCATCTTCTTGCCCAGCTCGTCGTTGGTGCCCTTCATGCGCACGACCAATGGCACGGACAGGTTCACGGCCTTGCAAGCGGTGATCACGCCGGTGGCGATGGTGTCGCACTTCATGATGCCGCCGAAGATGTTGACCAAAATGCCTTTGACATTCTTGTTGGACAGCATGATCTTGAAGGCTTCGGTGACCTTCTCGGCTGTAGCGCCGCCGCCCACATCCAGAAAGTTAGCCGGCTCGCCGCCAAACAACTTGATGGTGTCCATGGTGGCCATGGCCAGGCCAGCGCCGTTGACCAAGCAACCGATGTTGCCGTCCAGGCTGATGTAGGCCAGATCGAACTTGGAAGCCTCGACTTCAGCCGGATCTTCTTCGTCCAAATCGCGGTAGGCCACGATTTCGGGGTGACGGAACAAAGCGTTGGCATCGAAGTTGAACTTCGCGTCCAAGGCCATCACGTTGCCTTTGCTGTCGCGGTTCAGCGGGTTGATTTCGACCAAGGACGCATCAGTGTCCATGTAGCACTGGTAAAGCTTCTTGAAGATGTCCACGGCTTGCGCGGTGGAGTCTGCTGGCATGCCAATGGCATCCGAGATCTTCTTGGCTTGGGCATCGCCCAGACCGGTCAGAGGATCGATGAACTCGGTGATGATCTTCTCGGGGGTGGAGTGGGCCACTTCCTCGATGTCCATGCCGCCTTCGCTGGACGCGATGAACGCGATCTTTTGTGTGGCGCGGTCGGTGACCACGGACACGTAATATTCTTTGTTGATGTCGGCGCCGTCTTCGATGTAGAGGCGACGGACCTTTTGGCCTTCGGGGCCAGTCTGGTGGGTCTTGAGCTGCATGCCCAGGATCTCGCCAGAGATGCGTTTCACGTCTTCGATGGTTTTGGCCACCTTGACGCCACCACCCTTGCCACGGCCACCGGCGTGGATCTGGGCCTTGACCACCCAGACTGGGCCGCCGAGTTTTTGAGCGGCTTCGACCGCCTCTTGAACGGTGAATGCCGGGATGCCACGGGGGACTGGCACACCGAATTGACGCAAGATTTCCTTGCCTTGGTACTCGTGAATCTTCATGAGGTCTTCTCTCAGAGGGGTGGTAATTCGACCGGTCTGCCAGGCAGCCCGATTTGACCGGGTGCGTCAGCAGGCTCTGGACACTGCAGCCTGCGACTGTATCATGCTGCAATGCACCAATCCTGAGCACTGCGTCTTACATTGTCTTGACGCTGGAATGCATATTTCTTGTGAAAGTAATACCATGGCTAAAATTTTCATCGACGGCGAAGCGGGCACCACCGGTTTGCAAATCCGTGAGCGCCTGGCGCTGATGCCCCAAGTGCAAGTGCTGAGCATCGATCCGGCCCGACGCAAAGACCCCGAAGCCAAACGCGAGCTGATGGCCGCTGCCGATTTGGTGGTGCTGTGTCTGCACGACGATGCGGCCATCGAATCGGTGGCCATGATCGACGGCTTGCTTGGCCCAAAGCCGCGCATTGTGGATGCATCCACCGCCCACCGATGCCACCCGGACTGGGTGTTCGGCTTTCCGGAATTGGCCGTCGATCAGGCTGCAGCTGTCCGCCAGGCTCAACGCGTGGCCAACCCCGGCTGCTACGCCACGGGCGCGATCGCCATCCTGAGGCCCTTGGTCGATGCGGGTTTGATGCCTGCTGATTTTCCGGTCTGTCTGCCTTCCGTGAGTGGTTACTCTGGTGGCGGCAGAACCATGATCGAGGACTACGAAGCGGGCCGTGCCCCCTTACATGAGGCCTACGCTTTGGGCCTCAAGCACAAGCACATCCCCGAAATCATGCGCTACACCGGTCTGACTTGCCGCCCCTTGTTTGTGCCAGCCGTCGGCAATTTCCGCCAAGGCATGCTGGTCCAACTGCCTTTGCACCTGGACACTTTGCCGGGCAAACCGAGCGGTGCCGATCTGCACGAGGCCTTGCGCGCACATTACGCTTCAAGCCGCGCAGCGGGCGGCTGGGTGAGCGTCGAGCCCGTCACCGACAACCTGAAGCTGGACGCCACGGCCCTGAATGACACGAACCAATTGGAAATTCGTGTGTTCGCCAACGAGGCTGCTCGCCAGGCGGTGGTGATCGCCCGCTTAGACAATTTGGGCAAAGGTGCCAGCGGTGCGGCGGTGCAAAATATCCAGCTGATGTTGGGTCTATAAGAGTCGTCACTGCACACCTATGAAAAGACTGCCCCCTCTGAATGCCCTGCGCGCTTTCCATGTAGTCGCTCAGCTGGGCAGTCTGACGAAAGCGGGCGCAGCCTTGCACGTCACCCAAGGGGCCGTGAGTCGCCAGGTCAAGCTGCTCGAAGAGTCTTTGGGTCGGCCTTTGTTTTTCCGTGTCCACCACGGTATTCAATTGACCGAAACGGGTCGTCTTCTGTCGCAAGGTTTACAAAGCACCTTTGGTGGCCTTGAGCAACTGATTGAGCACATCACGCAGGATCAACGCCGCCAGCACATCTCGATCAACGTTCCGCCGACTTTTGCCACACGTTGGCTGGCCCCTCGTCTGTCCAAGTTTTGCAACAGCTATCCCAATGTGGATTTGCACATCACCACCGATTGGGTTCATTCTTTGCGCGAAGGTCAGTCCCATGACTGCTTGGTGGTGTTTGACACTGCGCCCTGGCCCAAAGTGGATTGCGAACACCTCATGAACGAGAAACATGTCATGGTCAGCCATCCCAGTTTGTGGCGGCATGATGTTCCTCCCACATTGAGTCAGCAAACCTTGTTGCACATCCTCAATGGCATCGACCGTTTACCCTTGTGGGAGTGTTGGATCGAATTGCATAAATTGGCTCACATTGACCCCAAGCCCGGCTTGAACTTCAGCACCTTGGACCAGGTGATCAACGCCACTCTGAGCGGTGCAGGCATAGCCATTGTGGATGAGCACATGATCCGACCTGAATTGAGCTCAGGCGCTTTGCGACAGTTCAATGATTTGCACATGGACGGTCCCCATGGCTATTGGTTTGTGGATGTTGCCAAAGACGGTGAACACAAAGCCGTGGTCAAGCTGCTCCGTGATTGGTTGAGGCAGGAAATGGCATCCGGCAGCCCCTGACAATGGGGGTAGGCTGCTTTTTGGATTTCGTGGGTAAAAACTTTCAACTTGCGCTGCGGTGTCGTCACCCTTTCGACGCCGCAGCGCGTGCCCCGGGCACCGCTCAAACCCATCAACGCTGCAAATTGAACCAGCTGGATTTGATTTGCATATAAGACGTCAGGCTCGATGCGTGTTTGTCACGCGAATTGCCGCTGAGCTTGTAGCCACCAAAAGGCTGCGACATGTCACCATCGCCAAAGCAGTTGACCCAGGTCACCCCGGCCTCCAAGGCGGACACCATGCGGTGCGCGGTGTTCAAATCGGACGTCCAGACCGAAGCCGCCAAGCCAAACTGGCAATCATTGGCCAGCATCAGAGCCTCTTGCTCAGTGTCAAATGCCTGAACCGTGGCCACAGGCCCAAACACTTCTTCTTGAACAATCGCCATGCGGTTGTGCACGCCCACAAACAAGGCAGGCGCGCAAAAAGCGCCCGGTCCTGTGAATTCGGTGGAGGGCAAGACCTGCGTGGCACCATCGACCCGGGCTTGATCCATGCGCCGCTGCACATTGCCCAGATGGGCATGGCTGGCCAAAGGCCCCAGGGTGGTGGCCGGGTCCAGGGGATCGCCCGGTTGGTACAACTCACGGGTGCGGGCCACGAAGCGGTAAACAAATTGGTCGTGCAAAGACCGGTGCACCAGCAAACGAGAGCCCGCGTTGCACACCTGGCCCGCATTGTCGAAAATGCCCCCCACAGCGCGATCCACGGCGGCGTCCAAATCATACAAATCGGGCATGAAAATTTGCGGGCTCTTACCGCCCGTCTCCAAGGCCACCCGTTTCATGTTGGACTGGCCTGAATACCCCATCAACAGCTTGCCCACTGCGGTGGAGCCGGTGAAGGTGATTTTGGCTACATCATGGTGCAAGGCCAGCGCACGCCCAGCTTCCTGACCCGTCCCGTTGACCACATTGAACACCCCGGCAGGTCCGCCCGCCTGCACAAACAATTGCGCCAAGCGGGTGCACGACAAAGGCGCTTGTTCAGCGGGTTTGAGCACCACGCAATTGCCGGCCGCCAAAATCGGCGCGAGCTTCCACACCGCCATCAGCAAAGGGTAGTTCCACGGCGTGATGGCACCCACCACACCCAAAGGCTCATGCACGATGGTGTGCAGGGTGTTTGCTGCCGTGTGGGTCACAGCCCCTTCCAATTTGTCGATGCATTCCGCGAAAAAGCGGATGGTGCGCAACACTTCTGGCAGGTCGATGTTGAGCACGTCCGTGATCGGCTTGCCCATGTCCAGGCATTCCAACAAGGCCAATTCATCACCATGCTGTTCAACCAAGTTGGCCCAGTTGAACATCACGTCCATGCGTTGACGCGGTGCCAGCTTGTGCCAGCGCCCATCGCGCCAAGCTACTTGCGCATTGGCCACGGCCGCATCCACGTCGCAGGCTTCACCCAGCGCCATCATGGCCAGGGTCTGGCCCGTGGCGGGGTTCACGCTGGCAAAACTGCCTTGACGTTTGGCCGATTGGTAGTGGCCATCGATGAAAAGACCCGTTTGAATGTTCAGGCCTGCGGCCATGGCCTGCCAATCACTCAGGCTGCGGGGTGAGTTAGCCAGCGTGCTCATACACCCTCACTCAGCGACGAGTTCAGTGGGATAGCCGTCGGCGCGCAGTTCCAGGCCGCAGGCCTTTTCCAGCATGCGCACGACTTCGGGTGACTGGGCTTGGCCACCGTAGAGGCCCTGAGCACGGCGGAAGATTTGCTGAGTCATGCTGCCCAACTCCAAAGGCACGCCCAATTTTTCCGCAATCGAATTGACCAGTCCCAGGTCTTTGCAGGCCAGGTCCATGGTGAATTTCACGTTGTAGCTGCCGCTCAAAATGAGCATGGACTCGGTCTCATGCACAAAGCTGTTGCCCGAGCTGGCGCGAATGGCGCGGTAGGTTGCATCGGGGTCCACACCATATTTGGCGGGCAACATCATGGCTTCACCCGCTGCCACCAGGTGGATGAAGGCCAGCATGTTGGTGACCACTTTGACCACCGAGGCGCATCCCATCTTGCCCATGTAGATGATTTCACCACCCATCGTTTGCAGCACGGATTCGACGCGCTGAAACACCTCTTGCTCGCCACCCACCAACACGGTGATTTCACCCGAATTGGCCAGATGCACACCGCCTGTGACGGGGCACTCCAGCACCGAGATGCCGCGCTCGGCAGCTTTGGCCGACAGGCGCTTGAGGTCTTCCAAATCGGTGGTGCTCATTTCGATCCACACACCGCCATGGCGCAAGTGGGCCAACACGCCGTCTTCGCCTTCCACAACTTTGCGAGAAATGGCAGGAGAAGGCAGCACCGTGATCACGACATCCGCGTTCGCACACACGCCTTTGACATCGTCTGACCACACCGCGCCAGCGGCGATCAAGCGGTCGGCGTTGGCGCGTTTGAGGTCGGTCACGGCCACGGGGAAACCTGCCTTGACCAAGCTGTTGCACAGGCCTTCGCCCAAGCTGCCAAGTCCAATGAAACCAATAGAGAGTTTGTTGTTGAGGGTCATGATGAAAGAATCAAAAAATAGCGGGTTAAATCGTTGAGATCAAGGAACTGCGCTCAATGCGCGCCATCGCGCCAAGCCAGCGCAGCCTTCATGCCTTGGGTGGTGCGAATGCGTTCAAACTCGGCGTTTTCAGGCCGGGCATTGGCCTCGATCAGGGTGGCTGTGTCCACCGCTGCCAACAGGGCTTCACGCATGCCTGCGATGTCCAAGCTGCGGTTGATGGCGCGCTTGGTCATTTGCACCGACACGGGGGAATAAGAGGCCATGGCTTGTGCCAACTCAATGGCGCGTGCCACATGGTTGCCGCCTTGTGTCACTTCATTGACCAGGCCCAATTCGTAAGCACGTTGCGCAGTGATTTGATCGCTGGCTGTCAGCAACAATTCTTTGGCTTGCTTGGGGCCAATCAACCAGGGCAAGACCAGCGCGGCAATGCTGGAGCCGAATTTCATTTCGGGCTCGCCCATGCGGGTGTCCACGTCGGCCACCGTCAAATCGCACGAAACAGCCAGCTCCATGCCACCGCCAATGCAGGGCCCATGAATGGCCGCCACGGTGGGCTTGGGGCAATCCCAAAATTGGATCACGAAGTCAAAGTCTTCACGCAGCACTTGTGCCCAGCCTTGAGCGGTGGTGATGCCTTGTTCAGCCAATTCCTTCAGATCAAAGCCGGCACTGAAGGCGCGGCCTTCGCCGGCCAAAACGATGGCACCAATGCTGTCATCGGCGACGAATGTCTTGAGCGCTTGTGTCACTTCGGTCATGAGTTGACCGTTGATGGCGTTGAGCTTTTTGGGGCGATTCAATCGAATCACGCCGACACGGCCGACCGTTTCATGTTGAATGCATTCGAGGGAGGTGATGGTCACAGTGACTCCGATTTGGGAATGACCAGCAGATCGACCGCGACCATGCGCGCGCCATCCACCAGCAAAGGGTTGATTTCCATTTCTTGCACATGCGTGCTCAAAGCCATGCCCATGGCCATGAACCTTTGGACGACTTGAACCAGTTGGCTCAAGTCGGTCGCTGCGCGGCCGCGTGCGCCATTGAGCAGGGGATAAGTTTTGAGCTTTTGCAATTGAGCGCCAATGCGTTCGGCGCTGTCACTGGGCAGCAAGGTGACAAAGTCCTTGAATATTTCAACGAAAATGCCGCCAAAACCCACCGTGAACACCGGGCCGAACTGGGCGTCTTGCTGCATCCCCAAAATCAGCTCTGTGCCACGCACTTGTTGTTGCAACAGCACAGGGCCAGGTGCCACGGTTTGCAGGCGAGCAAAAGCGTGTTTCATCCCTTCGTCATTCTGAATGTTCAAAATCACACCGCCCACGTCCGACTTGTGCGCAATGTCGGGCGACTCGATTTTGGCCACCAGGGGATAGCCAATGTTGTGTGCAAATTCGATGGCGCTGTCGCTGTCATGAACAATGCGGCTGGTGGCCACAGGCAGGCCAAAATCGGTCAGCATGCCCATGCTTTGCAAGGATTGGCCCTGCCGGGCCGACTGCAGCAGTTGCTGCTGCCAGTGACCCACGCGCTCGGGGTCGAAGCGATTCAAAGGCTCTCTTGCCTGCTCCTTCTGAACTGCCGGAGTTTGGTACTGCGCATAGTGCTTGAGTGCGCGCAGCGCCGTCTCCGTGCCCATCAGCACGGGGATGCCCCATGACCGGTAACGCTGGCATTCGGCAGGCGACATGGTGTTGGCCACGTTGCCCATGAGCACCACGGGTTTGGTCGTTGACCCCCACACCGTTTCCAAGGCGCGTGTGCACACATTCGTGAAATCTTGCCCATCCGGGATGTTGGTGGCCATGACCAAGGTACCCACTTGGGGGTCGTCGGCCAATGCCAGCAAAGCGGGTGCGATCACGTCCTTGCCATCGCCCCAATAGTCCAAAGGGTTGGTGGCTTCAATGCCTTCGTCCAGCAAGGCTTCCAAACGGGTCACCGTGTCTGCCGACAAGGGGGCAAAGGGCAGTTGCAGCGGCTCCGACAAGTCGGCAATCAGCTGGCGCTCGCCGCCCGAATCGCAGCCCAGACCAATCCATCCGTTGTGCGGACGCCTTTCTGCTGCAAACAGCTCAGCCGTGTCCATCAGTTCGTCGAGCGACCTGACGTTGATGACACCGTTGCGCTCGAAGATGGCGTCGTACACATCGGCACTGCCCGACATGGCACCGCTGTGTGACTGGGCAAAAATTTGCCCTTGCACACTGCGGCCGAGTTTGAGCGCAATGACCACAATGCCGCGCGCTGTGGCGCGCTGCAGTGCCGCCAAAAACGCCTCGGGCTGGCGCACGGTTTCCAGCACCAAACAAATCACGCGGGTAGAAGGCTGCGCGACCAGAAAGTCGATGTACTCGGCCACGCCCGTGGCCAGCTCTTGTCCGGCAGAAATGGCGTAGTTAAAGCGCAGTTGGCGCAAGTTGCCCACGATGCCCGACCAGGTCGAGCCGCTGTGCGAGATCAGGGCCACCTTGCCCGGCTCTTTGAGCGTCGAGAACGGAAATCCCGTCATCTGCAGCTTGTCTTCCAAATTGACAAAGCCCATGCAGTTGGCACCGCACAGCTGCATTTCGCCTTCGCGCGCAATGCGTGCCAAGGCGTTCATCAAGGTTTCACCGCTGTCGGTATGCCCATGGGCGCGGCCAAAGAGCACGGCAGAGCCTGCCTTGGCTTGCGCAGCCAAAGCCAGTTGCTGGGGCAGCGAGGCATCCGCCACCGCCATGGCCACACAGTCCACCGGCTGCGGCAAAACGGCCAAATGGGGATAGGCGGGGCGGCCGTTGATCTCGGTGTACTTGGGATTGATGAGGAAAATCTCGCCCTCATAGCCCAAGGACTCGATGGAGGTCAGCAGCTGCTGCCCAAAGCCATCAGCGCGTGCACTCGCGCCCACAATGGCAATCGAGCGTGGGCGCAGCAGGGCGTTCAGCTTGTGGTTCATTCGCTGTGAATTCATGTCCAACGCTCCCATTTCAACGGTTGACATCGACCACCACACGGCCATGGGCTTTGCCGGCCATCATCTCGGCAGCCAAGGCGGGCACTTCGCTCAAAGCGATGACACGTTGCATTTCTGCTTGAGAACTGTTGGCGGTGTGCTGCGCCAGTTGCGCCCAAGCTTGGGTGCGACGCTGCGCCGGGCACATGACCGAGTCCACCCCGAGCAAACGCACGCCACGCAAAATAAAGGGCATCACGGTGGTGTGCAGTGCCACGTCACTGGCCAAGCCGCACGCGGCCACGGCACCGCCGTAGTGGGTTTCGCTCAACATGCGGGCCAAGGCGTTGCCCCCCAGCACATCGACAGCACCATGCCATTGTTGTTTGGCCAAAGGAGCAGGCGGCTCATTCCACTGCGGGCCACCGACCACGTCTGTGGCGCCCAGCTTGCGCAGATAGTCGCCCGATGTTTCGGGGCGTTGTGTCAAGGCGGTCACGCGGTAACCCGCCTGCGCCAACAACTGTATCGCCACGCTGCCCACGCCGCCGCTGGCACCAGAGACCAGCACATCACCCGACGTGACACCCGCGTCTTGCAAGGCCATGACACACAGCATGGCCGTGAGGCCTGCGGTGCCCAAAGTCATGGCGGTCAAGCTGTCCATGCCTTCGGGCATGGGCGTCAACCACTCGGCTTTGACCCGTTGGCGCTGGCTGTAGCCCCCCCAAAAACGCTCACCCACGCTCCAACCCGTCAAGATCACACGGTCACCGGCCTTGTACTCAGAACTGATCGACTCCAGCACCGTACCGGCCAAATCGATGCCGGGCACCATGGGAAATTGGCGCACGATTTTGCCCGTGCCGGTGACGGCCATCGCGTCTTTGTAATTGAGGCTGGAGTAATCCACCTGCACCAGCACATCGCCTGCAGGAAGTTGGTCCTGGCTTAAACGTTGGATGGATGCGCTTGTTTTTCCGTCCTGTTGTTCAAGGAGGAGGGCTTGAAAGTCTGAAACCATGGGAATTGCCTTATCAGAGACCGGAAGCTGTCAGCATGGATCAATGCCCGTCTTGGCCTCAGCGATGAATGAAGAAAATTTTTTTGTCGACCGCGCAGCTCAGCAAGTGATCGCTGAAGCCGTTCGGTTGAAAAAAGAGCCGCCTCCATGGGCGGCTCTTTTTGCCACTTGCAATAGCGAATCAATCAGAACGAGTAGTTCACGCCCACACCGATGGCGTCTTTGCTGGATTTACTGCCCCAAATACCTTTACCTTGATTGCCATAGCTGACATAAAGGTTCATATTGGGCTTGTATGCATAGTTGGCACCCAAGCTGAAAAACTTGGCGTCGTTGTAATCCAACTGTGTACCAAAGCCGGCCATGTAAGACATTTTGCCGTCGGCCAAACGAGCTGACACCGACACGGATCTGTTCTTGGCGCCACCGTAGATTTTTTCATCGTCATAACCACCCATGACCGTGACCGCGCCCATTTTGTAATTCGCACCCACAAAAGTTACCGTGTTGCCTGCGGGTGTTTTTTCTGTGGCGAGCATGGCATTCAAATCGCCTTGACCATATTTCAAAGCCACAGAGACGCTGTTGTTTTTATCCTTTGTGTCTTTTTTCAAACCGTATGAGGCGTCCACAGAAAATGCACCAGCAAACTTGGGGGATGCATAGAACACGCCATTGTTCAAACGGGCGAAACTGGCATTTTTGGAAGATGCATTGGGGTCAGCTGCACTGTTGCCATGCCACAACCACCAGGCGGGAGAAGCAATCTGGTCATAGTTGTACCAAGCGTCATAGGCCCAGTCGTTTTGCCACAGTGCCGTCAAGGCACGGCCCACACGCACATGACCAAAGTCACCTTTCAGGCCAGCAGTCGCCTCCCCTGCAAACAAGTACTTGGGGTCTTCATTCACCAGGTTTTCTTTGGTGTTGGGGTTGCGCAAAAAGAATCGTGTGTTGAGCTTGACGGTAGCGGCCATGCCGTTGCCCAAATTTTTCAAACCATCAAACGCCACGTTGCTGCGGCTGATGCTGCCTGTTTTGCTTTGCTCGTCATAGTCACGGTAATACCCCATGTCGAGCGTGCCCGAAAATTTGTAGCTGTCTTCTGCGGCGTGAGCTACGCCCGTCACGGCCAAAGCCATGCCCAGAGCAGCATTCAAGCGGTTGATTTTTTTCATATCTGTCTCCTCAATATATTGTCAAATCAAATGCGTCCATCCTTAGACGCGGGGTTTTTTGGCAAAAGGTCCCCCTGGCGGTCTTTCAACCTGCCAAGGTTTTTTTGTCAAAGGGGATCAGTGCGTGTGTGGGCTGCGGCTTCGTTTTTCAACAAAGCGCCTGACGTAATCGTCAGCGGGTTCATTCAGGATTTGGTCGGGCGTGCCGATCTGTACCAATTCGCCATCTTTCAAGATGGCAATATTGGCCCCAATCCGTAGCGCTTCATCCAGATCGTGAGTGATAAAGACGATGGTTTTGTGCAAGGTGTTCTGCAGCTCCAGCAGCAAAGTTTGCATGTCATAACGGATCAGCGGGTCCAGCGCGCTGAAGGCTTCATCCATCAGCAAAATCTGTGGGTCCATGGCCAACGCCCTGGCCAATCCCACACGCTGCCTCATCCCTCCGGAGAGTTCATCCGGGTAACTGTTTTCATACCCTTTGAGTCCCACCCGTTCAATCCAGTACTGAATGTTTTCAGCGGCATTCTGGTTTTTTTCACCTCGGATCATCAAACCGTAGCCCACGTTGTCCTGCACAGTTTTGTGTGGCAACAAGCCAAAGCTCTGGAAGACCATGCTCATGGTTTGACGACGAAGATTTCTCAATCCCGACGGTTCAAGCTTCAAGACGTTTTGACCATCGACCAGGATTTCTCCCGATGTCGGTTCAATCAAGCGGTTAAAGTGTCGCACCAAGGTGGATTTGCCCGATCCTGACAAGCCCATGATGACAAAGATCTTGCCCGCTGGAATGTGCATGGACACATTGTTCAGACCCACATTGCAGCCTAGCTTGGTGAGAATTTCTTGTTTGCTGGAGCCCGCCTTCAACATGCTCAATGCGTTGTCCGAGCGTGATCCGAAGATCTTGTATATGTTCTTGACTTCGATGCTGCCTGATGATCCATCACTCATGCTGGGGCCCCTTTTTTGTTGTTACGCAAAGCTTGTCTTTCTCTGCGCCCTTTACCGTATGCCTGTGTGATCCGATCAATCACCACAGCCAAAATCACGATGGAAAAGCCACCTTGCAAGCCCCGACCCATGTCCATATTGTTGATGCCTGACAACACGTCCTCACCCAATCCGCGCGAGCCGATCATGGAAGCAATCACCACCATGGCCAATGCCATCATCACCGACTGGTTCAAACCCGCCATGATGCTGGGTCTGGCCAAAGGCAGCTTCACATCTTTGAGCAGTTGCCATGGTGTGGAGCCAAACGATTTGGAGGCCTCCACCACTTCCACATCCACTTGTCGGATGCCCAAATCTGTCAAGCGCACCAGGGGCGGCAGTGCATAAATCACGGTGGCCAGCACGGCAGGTACTTTGCCCAATCCAAACAGCATCAAGACCGGGATGAGGTACACAAATGTGGGCAAGGTTTGCATCACATCGAGCACCGGCTCCAGCACCTTGCGCAATCGTGGACTGGTTGACATCCAAATGCCCATGGGCAGACCGATGATCACGGTCAATGTCGTGGCGACCATCATCAAGGCCAATGTTTGCATCAACTTGTCCCACAAGCCAAAGCAACCAATCAGGTACAAACCCGCGACCAGAGCCAACACCATGCTCCAGCGGCGCAATGCGTGCCATGCCAAGGCGGAGATCGCCAGCAAGACGGCTATCGGGTGTAACCCCACCAAGAATTTTTCCAGTGGCACTAAAAAGTGCACCAGCAAGATTTTGGTGACGTCATGGAAAGCATCTCCATGACTGGCGACAAAACTCATCACGGCGGAATTGACCTGATCCACAAAACTCAGATCGAAAAAAATTGAATTCATAAATGATCGCCTTGCAAACCTACAGAGACATTGTTTTCATCTCACGATCAGGGGCCAGCGATGTCATTCTTTGCTGACCCCTGAAATGACTTACTTCAATGCCGCACTGATCTTGCTGGCTGCATCGGCACTGACCCACTTTTGCCAGACAGCAGGGTTGGCCTTCATGAATTCACGCGCCACCACGTCGCTGCTGGCTTTGCGTTCGGTCATTTGAGCCACTGCACCGTTGATTTGATCCGGGTTCAGTTGAACCTTTTCCATCACGGCAATTGCACCGGCATTGCTACTGGCAAATGGCGTCGACACAGCCACCGTCAATTTGGTGTCGGGCGTAGCCGATGGGCACACATCTTTGACTTTGATGTCTTTGATCGTGTCCCAGCACTTGGCGTTATACGCTGGCTCTTGCAACTGGATAAGTTTGTATTTGCCCATCAAACTGGCAGGAGACCAGTAGTAAAACAAGATGGGTCTGCCGCGCTCGATGGCCGATGTGATGGCCGCATCCAGTGCTGCGCCTGTGCCCGCACGGAAATTCGTATAGTCGTTGTCAAGTTTGTAGGCCTTGAGTTTTTGGGTATTGAATTTTTCGCAATCCCAGCCGACCGGGCAAGACAGGAAGCGACCTTTGCCAGGCTCTTCGTCATCTTTGAACAAGGCTTTGTACTTGGGCAAGTCAGCCACCGATTTCAGATCGGGTGCCATGGCTTTGATGCCCCGCTTGGCATCCCCTTTGACCACATATTCAGGCACAAAAAAGCCCTCGACAGCGCCACCACCTGACAGCAAGTCGCCGATCAAGCGGACCTTGCCCATTTCCTGACCTTTTTTGATGATGTCCGTGCGGTTCCACGACTCGACCCACACCTGCAGGTCGTTGCTGACCACGGCGGTCTCTGTTGCTGCCGAGCTGCCGGTGACCAGTTCTGTTTTGCACCCATATCCTTGTTCTAAAACTGTGCGAATCAAGCTGGTGTAAAACTGTGCCGACTCCCATGTGATGCCGGCAAATCTGATTGTTTTATCAGGGCTGCACACATTGCTTTGCGCAAATGCAGCTGGCGTTGACAGACTTGCACCCAGCATCAAGGCGCATGCAAATTTTTTCATTGTTGTCTCCATTTTAAAAAAGTGCCACCCTTGAATCATGTTTTGGGTGGCGGGTTGAAAATTCAGCGAGGGACGCGAGGAATTCGCGTGGTGTTGTAGTCATTGATGACGTCGCAAGGTGTGTACCAGCGGTCAATTTCTTGCACCTCTTGAGCAGTCAGCGTGAGGTCCAGCGTGGCGATGTTTTCATCGAGTTGTTCTACCGTTTCAACGCCAATCAGGGTGGATGTGACACCCGCACGGCTGTTGACCCAAGCCAGAGCGACTTGGGACGATTTGATGCCCCTTTGCTCAGCGACTTTGGCCACGGCCAGCGCAATGTTGCGGCTGGTTTCATCACCATATTGGTCGGCCGTGAAGTTGTCGGTCTTGTTGCGCAAGGAGTCCACTTGACCTGTCAGCAAGCCTCTAGCCAGCGGTGAAAACGGCGTGACTGCGATGCCCTCACTGATGCAATACGGGATCATCTCGCGCTCTTCCTCTCGGTAGGCCGCGTTGAGTTGACACTGCATGGACACAAAAGGCGTGAGACCTGCTTGTTTTGCCAGCTCATTCATCTTCACGAATTGCCAGGCGTACATGGTGGAGGCTCCGATATAGCGGATTTTTCCGGCTCTGATCAGGTCATCCAGTGCGCGCATGGTTTCAGCCATGGGTGTCGCTGGATCAAAGGCGTGGATCACAAACAGATCGAGGTAATCGGTCCCGATACGGCGCAAGGATGCATCCACCGAGTCCATGATGTGTTTGCGCGACAGTCCCTGGTCATTGACGTCCTGGCTCATGGCATAAAAGCATTTGCTGGCCAACACCAGCTGATGCCGGGGTGTGCCTTTCACAGCACGACCGACCACCTCTTCAGACACACCCATGGAGTAGAAGTCGGCCAAATCGATGAAGTTGATGCCGCGCTCAATGGCAGCCTGAATCACCGGCGTAGAAGCTGCTTCATCCAACACCCATGGACGCCATTTCGGCGTGCCGTAAGTCATCGTTCCCAAACACAGGCGCGACACCTTCATGCCGGTTTGACCCAAATTGACGTATTGCATCTCGCGTCTTTCAGTTCTTGGGTGTGTAAAAAGGATTGCTGACAGCGGCTGCAGCGGCTGTGACGGTGGCCAAGGAGGGCTCTTGTCGCATCGCTGCCGTCACAGCACCTTTGGCTGCTGCGTAGTTGTTGGCAAACACTTCGTCTGCATCATGGGCTGACCAATTGACCCACACGGCTGCAATCACGCACCAGTCGTTTTCTGCTTCGGGGGGCAGCACGCCTTCGAGCAGACATTCCTGAACGCCTTTGGCCACACCGGCTTGAGCGGGGCCCCAAGTCATGGTTTCGTGTTGCTCACCGCGCAAGTCAGCTTTGTTGATGAATGCTGTCATGGGTTTAACGGGCACGCCAGGCTGCAACACCACCATGTAAGGCAAATGCCCTTTGGTGGGCGAAGACAGTGCCCCTGCCCATGCATTGCCTACCGGCCCAGTTTTGGGGCCGACCATGACGTTGATGTGTGCAGCATTCGGGCCGCTTCCGATGAATGATTCGCCAATGAACATGTCTAATTTCCAGAAAACTATTTAGCAACTTGAGAATTGGTAATTCTCAGGAGCCTGCGTCCTTCACCTTGCCAATGAGGTGGTGAACTCACAGTGCCCGGTCAGTAATGTCGTTTCATTCAATATTTTTTTCAAACGATAGATACATGCTCCTTTTATGAGTTTTTGTAATTTTCTGCTGGTTTACCATGGTATTAGTTTTTCTCATGAACCTTGGGTGCAAAAATCGTTTGATTTTGTGCATTCCCTACCTAAAGTAAGCGTCACTTTCTACAGGTTCAAACATGCTCGAAAAACTGGCCCACCCCCATTTGTTACAAACCGGCGCGCTCATCCAAGGCCAATGGTTGTCTGCCGCTGATCACTACCCTGTCCGCAATCCAGCCAACGGTGAGACCTTGGCCCACGTCGCCAAGGCCGGAGCCGACTTGGCCGAACAAGCCGTGGCTGCAGCCAGCCTTGCTTTTGTGTCTTGGCGTGCGACCACTGCCAAACACCGCGCAGGCATTCTTCGTCGCTGGGCCGATTTGATGATGGTTCATCAAGAAGATTTGGCGCAGTTGTTAACCGCCGAGCAAGGCAAGCCCTTGAGTGAAGCGCGCGGCGAGGTGGCGTATGCCGCCAGTTTTTTGGAGTGGTTTGCCGAAGAAGGCAAGCGCGCCTACGGCGATGTCATCCCCTCACATAAACCTGATGCACGCATTTTGGTTTTGAAACAACCGGTGGGCGTTGTCGCTGCCATCACCCCTTGGAATTTCCCGCTGGCCATGGTGACCCGTAAACTCGGCCCGGCTTTGGCTGCGGGTTGCACGGTGGTCCTCAAGCCCTCTGAAGAAACCCCCCTGTCTGCCCATGCGCTGGCGGTCCTCGGACTCGAAGCGGGCTTGCCGCCCGGTGTCATCAATGTGGTTTCGGGTGATGCCGTGGCGATTGGTGGTGCATGGATGGCCAGCGAGGCCGTGCGCAAAGTGACCTTCACCGGCTCCACCCGAGTGGGCAAGTTGCTGATGAAACAAGCATCTGATACGCTGAAAAAAGTGTCATTGGAGCTGGGTGGCAATGCGCCCTTCATCGTGTTTGACGATGCCGATATCGATGCCGCTGTCACAGGTGCCATGGCTTCCAAGTTTCGCAATACCGGTCAGACCTGTGTGTGCGTGAACCGGTTTTTTGTGCAAGAAGGGGTGTACGAGGCCTTCACGACCAAGTTGGCCAAAGCGGTCAGCGCATTGAAGGTGGGCGATGGACGTTTGCCGGGCATGACGCAGGGCCCCTTGATCAACCAAGCGGCACTCGACAAAGTCATCAGCCATGTTCAAGACGCCTTGGACAAAGGTGCCAAGGCCCTGTGCGGCGCAAAGCCGGATGCCCTGGGCGGCACTTTTTACGAGCCGACCGTGCTGATCGATGCCAACGCGCACATGAAGATGGCACATGAAGAGACTTTCGGTCCCGTGGCTGCTTGCTACAAATTCACGACCGAAGAGGAAGTGGTTGAAATGGCCAATGCGACAGCCTTTGGCTTGTCTGCCTATTTCTACAGCAAAGACTTGGCACGCGTGTGGCACATTGCCGAGCAACTTGAAGTGGGCATTGTGGGTGTCAACGAGGGCATTATTTCAACAGAGAATGCACCCTTTGGTGGTGTCAAAGAGTCAGGCATGGGCCGAGAGGGCTCCCATTACGGCCTGGACGATTACATGGAGCTCAAATACGTGCTGATGGGCGGGTTGCGCAAACCAGGTTGAGCATCCATGGCGTTTTTCAAGATCACCATTGAGTATCTGTACGTCATTGCAGCGCCCTTGATGTTTCTTGGGTATTTGCCGCAAATTATCACGTTGCTGAACAACAAAGACGGTGCAAAAAGCACCTCTTTGATCACATGGTTCATGTGGGTTCTGGCGCTCAGCATCAACACCGCTTATGCGGCCTGGGTCAACGGCGACAGTCTATTTTTGCTGGCCTCAAGCAGCAGTTTGTTGGGCACTGTGTTGGTTTTTTCAATTGCTTGGTACAAGCGCCGGTGCAACGCGAAAATGCCAGCATCCCAATGAGTTTTCGGGTATTGGCCGGTTCACGGTTGGAGCGGCCAGCAGGACAAGCGCTGCAACGGGGTTATTTCCAGCGAATCAATTCGATGTGCACGCTGCCTTTGTCGCTGCTGAAGGTCACGCTTCCCTCTTGAAGGGTGGCTTGCAGCTGCATGCTGCGCTCAGCCAATTTGGCCAGCTCTTGTGAGCCTTCGGTGGGCACACGCCAGACTTGCAGTTTGTCCAGGCGCGTGAGCTTGGTCTCGATGCCTTTCCACCAGACTTCGGCCGCGTGGTTAAAGCAGTACAGCAGCACCTCATCGGCCTTTTGGCAGGCTTTCATGATGGGCTTGTCTTCGGGCTGGCCGACTTCGATCCACATGCGGGTGCGGCCCGTGAAATCACGCAAGCTGCAATCCGGGTCATCCGGGTCGGACAAGCCTGCGCCAAAGGCCAGCTTGCCGTCGCCGTTGCACACGGCCTGCAGCTTGTAGGCGTTGATGGCCAGCGCCAGCAAGCGGATCATCATGCGCTCGTCGGTCTCGCTGGGGTGACGCGCCAGCGTGAGCTGGTGGTCTTCGTAATAGCTGTGATCGATGTCAGCGATCGACAGGTTGGCTTTGTAGATGGTGGATTTGAGGGCCATGGGGGTTCTTGAGTTTGCGCCTGCATCTGTCATGCCGGACTGAATCCGGCATCCATGGCGGGGAAAGATGGACCCCGGATCCAGTCCGGGGTGACAAGCAAGGGTCCGGGGTGACAAGCAAGGGGAAGACTGTCTTCGATGAGGCCTCAGACGCGACGGGCCAACTCGGCGGCCTTGCCGACGTAGCTGCCCGGCGTCATGGCCAGCAGACGGTCCTTGTCGGCTTGCGGAATCTCCAAGTCCTGGATCAAACCGTGCAGGTCGGCAGCACTCACGGACTTGCCACGGGTGACTTCCTTGAGCTTTTCGTAGGCGCCCTGAACGCCATAGCGGCGCATCACGGTCTGGATCGGCTCGGCCAGCACTTCCCAAGCCGCATCCAGATCAGAGGCCAGCGCCTCTTCGTTCAATTCAAGCTTGTTCAGGCCCGTCATGAGCGAGGCATAGGCCAGCGCAGTGTAGCCCAGGCCCACGCCCATGTTGCGCAGCACCGTGGAGTCGGTCAGGTCGCGCTGCCAGCGGCTGATGGGCAACTTTTCAGACAGGTGCTTGAGCACGGCGTTGGCCAGGCCCAGATTGCCTTCGGCGTTTTCAAAGTCAATCGGGTTGACCTTGTGCGGCATGGTCGAAGAACCGATCTCACCGTCTTTGAGGCGCTGCTTGAAGTAACCCAGGCTCACATAGCCCCAGATGTCACGAGACAGGTCAATCAAGATGGTGTTGGTCCGCGCCACGGCGTCGAACAGCTCGGCCATGTAGTCGTGCGGCTCAATCTGGATGCTGTAAGGCTGAAAGGTCAGGCCCAAACCCCATTGGCTGCTTTGGGTTTCGCTCAATTCGGGCGTCTCGACCACTTGGCGGGCGAAGGCTTCCCAGTCAAAGTCGGGCCAAGCCGACAAGTGGGCGTTGTAGTTGCCCACAGCACCATTCATCTTGCCCATCAACTGTATAGCCGCTATCTTGGCGCGGCAACTTTTCAGGCGCATGACCACGTTGGCCATTTCCTTGCCCACGGTGGTGGGGCTGGCGGTCTGCCCGTGCGTGCGGCTGAGCATGGGCACTTCGGCAAAGGCATGCGCCATCTCGCGCAGTTTGGCGATCAGGCCATCCAGGCCCGGCAAGATGACTTGCGCCCTTGCGCCCTTGAGTTGCAAGGCGTGGCTGGTGTTGTTGATGTCTTCGCTGGTGCAGGCAAAGTGCACAAATTCCGCAGCTTTTTCCAGCTCGGGTCGGTCTTTGAACTTGGACTTGATCCAGTACTCGACGGCCTTGACATCGTGGTTGGTGACTTTCTCAAACTCCTTGATGGCGAGGGCATCGGCCTCGGAGAAGTTTTTCACCAGCGCTGTCAGGTAAACACGGGCACCAGGAGTCAGGGACTTGAATTCGGCAAAGCCCGCATCGGACAAAGCAATGAACCAGGCGATCTCGACCTGAACGCGGCGGTGCATGTAACCTTGCTCGCTCATCAGTGGGCGCAGGGCATTGAGTTTGCTGGCGTAACGGCCATCCAGCGGCGACAGGGCAGAAATGGGGGTGAAATTCATGCTTCGATTGTAATTGCCGCATTTCTGCAAACGTCGCCCAGGGTCAGGGGTCACTACCCAAATGGCCACTCGCAAAAAACTCTTACACGGGGATCACCTAGAATCAAGATTCTTTTAGCTTCTGCCTTCATGTCTATGAAACTCATCGGCTCCGTCACCAGTCCTTATGTTCGCAAGGTGCGAGTTGTCATGGCCGAGAAAAAGCTGGACTACCAGTTCGTCACCGAAGACGTGTGGTCAGCCCAAACCTTGATACACGCCTCGAACCCTTTGGGCAAGGTGCCTTGTCTGGTGATGGAAGGCGGCGAAGCGGTATTTGACTCGCGCGTCATCGTGGAGTATCTGGACACTTTGTCTCCTGTAGGCAAACTCATCCCATCGGCCGGTCGCGAACGCGCCGAAGTCAAGACTTGGGAAGCCCTGGCCGATGGCCTGCTGGACGCGGCCTTGCTGGCCCGCATGGAAGCCGTCTGGACCGGCCGTGAAGACGGGCAACGCAGCCAGGCCTGGATCGATCGCCAACTCGACAAAATTCAACACGCTCTGGGCGCCATGAGCACCGGTTTGGGCGATAAAGCATTTTGTTCCGGCATCCATTTGAGCCTGTCCGACATCGCCGTGGGTTGCGCCTTGGCTTATCTGGATTTCCGCTTCCCGCAAATCGACTGGCGCACGCCTTACCCGAACCTGCACAAACTGCACGATAAATTGGCGCAACGGCCCAGCTTTGCTGACACCCTGCCGAGCTAACCCCTTTAGGGGCACGGTGCCCCGCTGATCGCGTGCCTCAGGTGTTGGCGCGTTTTTTGAGCCAGCGCATGACCCCGCCCAGCACTGGCAGTTTTTCGTACAGCTCTTCGGCCGCGTCCCAATAATCGCGGTGCACCGTCACCAGGCCCTGCTCGTTGAACACCACATGGCTGGCACCGCGCACGGCTTGCAAGGTGGTGGTGTCAAAGCGCTTGAAGCGAAAGCGAAATTCCCAGGTCAAGAAGGCTTGAGCACCATCCACCACCTGACCGGTCACGACAAAGTGCGGCTGGTCCAGCGCCACGTACATGTGCTGAAAAATGCGTTCGATCTCGGGCAGGCCTTGCACCTCGTTGAAGGGGTCTTTGAAGCGGGCTTGCGCGTCATAAATCGTGTGCAGCTGCGCCACGCTTTGCGGCGACAGGGTTTCAAAAAACGTGGCCAGGTTGTTGGTGGCTTGTCGGCTGTTCATGTGTGACTTTCCATTCAGGCTCAAAGCCCCGTGAACTTGCGCACCAATGGGAAGTACAGGCGGTAGGGCAGCAAGCGCAGCAGTTTCAGCCAGAGCGTGAAGCGTTTGGGGAAATGGATGTCGAACTGACCTTGTGCCCAGCCCTTGAGCATTTGGCGGGCGGCTTCTTCGGGGCTGATCAGGGCGGGCATGGTGAACTGGTTTTGCGCCGTGAGCGGCGTCGCGACAAACCCGGGGTTGACCACGCTCACGCCAATGCCTTGGTCTTGCAAGTCCATGTACAGCGTCTCGGCCAAGTGGGTGAGGGCGGCCTTGGTCGGGCCATAGGCCAGGCCATTGGGCAGGCCGCGCCAACCCGCCACGCTGCTGAGCAAGCTGATGTGCCCGCTGCGCCGTGCCAGCATGCCCGGCAGCACCGCGTTGATGACCTGCAAAGCGCCCTGGTAGTTGACCTTGTCGTGTTGCAACAAGTCATCGATGTCCATGGCCGTGGCGCGTTGGGCGCGGTAATAGCCCGCCGCATAGACGACCATGTCGAGCGGGCCTTCGGCCAGCAGGGCACGGGTCGTGGCCTCCACTTGGGGACCATCGCTCACGTCCAGTGCACGCCACTGCACACCCGCATCTTTCGCGGCCCAGTCTTGCACGCCTTGCGGGTTGCGGGCCGACACCACCACCTGCGCCCCAGCCGAGCGCAGCGCTTGCGCGCAGGCCAAGCCAATGCCGGTGGATGCCCCCACCAGCCAGACCCGGCGGCCCTGCCAATCGGTAATGGGGGTGTTCAGTTGCAGCCAGCTGCGGACGGGTGCCTGCGGGGCAGGTGTCGCAGTTTGCGGGCCGACTTTGGGCACGGCCATGTCGGCCGTTTCAGTGGCCAGTGCAGCCGTGCCAGAGGAATGGGCGTTCATGCGCATCAACCCGGCTTCGCCGCCAAAGGCGTGCGGCGCGTGAAGGACAAAGTGACTTCGCCCAGCTTCACGCCCCATTTGCTCATGGTGGCTTTGTTGAGCATGACGCGGTCGTCCATCAGGTACATCCAGTCGTCAAACTCAACGTTCCAGACCCGGCCATCGACCGGTAGCGCCAGGGTGTAGCCCCAGCGGAATGCGTTGCCACTGACTTGGCCCGTGGCCTCGCCCACCACATCGTCGGCGCGGCCGGTGTAGCTGCCGTTAGGGCCGGCCTTGAGCTTCCAGATGCGGCGCTGCTTCGTACCATCTGAGTACACAAAGGCTTCGTCCAAAACGCCTTCGTCGCCATTCCAGCTGCAGTCCATCACCACGGTGAAGCGCTTAACGACTTGACCGCTGCGGTCGGTGAACACGCCCCACGCGTCGATGGTACCGGTGAAGTAAGTGCGCAAATCCAGCAGTGGTTTTTCTTGAGCGTAGTTTTGCACTTGGGGCCCGGCGCAGCTGGTCACAAAGGGTGTGGCGGCGACCATAGACAAAGCGCCCAAGCGGGTCAGGGCGGTGCGGCGGTGGATCGAGGCGTTGGCTTGTGGGCGCATGGTGGGCTCCAGTTGTTGGGTGTCAAAGCGGCGTCACGCCTGAGGGTGGGCCGAAGGGTGGGCTGAAGGTTTGGTTGCATCAGGCCCCGAGATCAAATCGGGGCGACGCATCAGACCCGCATACAAAGCCAGTCCGGCCAAAAGCTTGAGCACACAAGGCAGCAGGCCATAAGCCAAGCCCAGCGCGAGCACAGCATCGGCACCTTGCTGGCCCGGGGCATAACCCCACAGGCCGAGCAATGGCAGCGACAGCCCAGCGGCCAAAGCCAGATTGAGTTTGGTGGCCAGATTCCACCACCCCATGAACGCGCCGTCTGTGCGCCCGCGCTCGCCGCAGCGGTCAATCAGCTGGTTGAGCAGGGCGCCAGGCACCGTGAGGTCCGCGCCCAGCGCCATGCCCGACAGGGCACACACCACCAAAAACCCGGTGGTGTCGCCTGCGCCCAATGTGATGACACTCACAAAAGCCAGAACCGACAAAGTCATGCCTGTGGCCCAGGTGCGCAGCAGGCCGATGCGGTCGATCACCTTGAGCCACAGCGGAAACGACAGCGCACCAGCGGCAAAGTACAAACCCAGGAACAGCGGCTCCATGGCTTTGGGCGCTTGCAACAGGTCTTGCACAAAAAACAGCACCAGCGTGGCGGGCACGGCACTGGCCAGGCCGTTGAGCATGAAGACCATCAACAAACGGCGAAAGCCCGCGTGCTGCCACGGCTGCCAAAGACTGCCCACGGCATGCCCTGAGACGACCGGGACGGTCGATGCCAACGCGCTGCGCGCCACCCGCCGCCAAAAGAACAAGCCCAGCCCCAGCATGATCACCAGCAAAGCCGTCGTCGGCCCCCAGCCCCACAGCGCGGGCAGGGCAGACGCCAGCAACACCCCAATCAGTGCAAAGCCTTCGCGCCAAGCCACCCAGCGGCTTTGCGCGATGCCCCCGCCGCCTTGGCGCGCCGCCCAGGCCTGGTGCAAGATGCCCAGCCCGCTGTAGGCCAGGTGGCTGAGCGTGAGCGCTGCACCCACCCAAACCAGCAAAC
>Ga0247831_1003161_pt1 | contig 24751 bp, 16 predicted proteins | sample LaCruzMarch2015__9_FD_192406 | JGI IMG/M metagenome (GOLD analysis project Ga0247831, IMG submission 192406) | Freshwater microbial communities from meromictic Lake La Cruz, Castile-La Mancha, Spain - LaCruzMarch2015_1m | ecosystem: Environmental > Aquatic > Freshwater > Lake | place: Spain...
AATAGGTCCCAACATTCTCAGGAGCATCGATCACCGTTGTTCCGGCCGCATCGCTGTAGAACACAAACGATAGGGTTGGAAGCGGTTCGTTATTGCCCGTGATCGAAGCGGAAGGCACGTACACAGCGTTGCTGTAGACGGCATTGCCGGAAGTGATGGTTACTACAGGAGTTGCTGTTGCAACAGGTATGATACCAGGTGAACCTCGATCGTTGACGTTAAACACCGAGACGGCTGGTGCTACGACCGTATCAGGATTGGATGCACCATCCACGCCCACAACAGAGCTTACCCAACTTGCACCCAGATCATTATCCGATGCAATACTCTTCACGTAAATACTTACGCCTGCTGCGATGACCGGCCATGGAGCAATGTCATCATAATTCGCTCGATCGATCGTTGCATTCGATGTGTCCCTCAAAACAAGATCCTCGTTCAACGTCCCTACAGCCGACGGTGTATCGGCAAGATCACCCCAGTAGATGGGGACAACAAGGGCCTCAGCGGGTACATTCCAAAGATCACGGAAACCAGCGGCATCTAGTGCAACCGTTCTAGCCGCGTTGCCGAAAGCAATGTTGCTGAAGAAAACGGCGACCTGCCCGGGTGCAAGAATTGTGTTGGAAGGAATGTTACCCCAATTGGTACGGTCTTCATCGTCGAAGGACCATCCACTCAAGTCCGCTGGTACCGATCCACGGTTCACGACTTCGATCCATTCGGCTTTGACGCCGTTAGAACCTGGTCGGTACATCAGTTCCGAAATGATCACATCGGCAACTTCGCTGTCAGTCACGGAAACCGTTCCAGTACCAGCCGCAAAACCAGCACTTGTTGCTGTTACCAAGACATTCTTAAGTCCTTCCCCGATCGAATCATCAACGGCGGTCACCAAGAAAGTGGCCGATGGTGCTCCATCTGGAATGGTAACTGTCGCAGGAACTGTCGCTGACGAAGGATCGCTACTAACAAGCGTAACAATGACAGCCCCTGTAGTTCCTAAGTTTCGAGAAACCGTTACCGATGCCGTTCCGCCATTTTCTGCAATGGGAGTGGATGCAACAGAAAGGCTCAGCGTACTTGCTTCAGCAGTTGTGAAATTCCAAGTTGCAGCATCCGTGTTGGTAACGCCAAGATTTGGTAGTCCGTTCGTATCCCCAGTAACCTTGATGTTGTCAATTGCCCACCACCAATCGTTGGTACCTGTCAAACCATATCGGAACTTCATGCTTCCTGATGTTGGATTCGGAACATTGACTACTTTGCGTTCGTTGACATTCAAAGCAGATGACGATCCATCTGTATTCGTTCTGTCGTAGATGAAAAGATTCGTCCAACTGGCTCCCCCGTCGTAACTGACGTCAAGCACGCCTGTTTGGTTATCGGTCGGAGGTACTGGGTTTTGAGATCCCTCTGGACGGAAGCTGGAATCGAATTCCAAAACAACTGTTCCTCCAACTACGTTGCTTAGGTTGATCGGACTGGTTGTGAAAAAGCTGTTAAAGCTGTTGTTCAACTGAGGCAAGTCATCCCATTCGTCGGTCTCACCGACAGCAATGATTCCTTGGCCTCGTGTGAAATTACTTCGGCTCTGTCCACCTTGAGTTTGCCAGAAACCCTTGTCGGCAAATGCCCAGCCGTTCCACTCAGGAACACCACCAACAGGCATCAAAGTCCTATCAACTTCATAACCAGCCGGTGGAGTAAGGGTGAAATCTTTTCCGTTCGGAGTTACCCCCGAAGTCTCTGTGATCGCTGGTCCTAGCGTCAAAAGTTCGAAGTCTTGACTCAGCAAAGTCGTACCAATATTGGCGGAGGCGGCAAGGTTTAAAACGGTTCCCGGCTCAAACGAGATGTAGTAATCCGTTAGTCCTCGCAGGTCTGCGGTGGGATTGACGGTAACAACGGCACCCGAGATGGAAACCAACCCAGATTGAATGTCTATGCTCTCAGCGCTCTTGCCGTCAGATGCACGGATGATATGGACAAAGCCATTCCCCTTCTTGACATTTTGGTCGAATGTTACGACCAAATTGGATGCAACAGGGACCGCCGAGGTGTTATCCACTGGGCTGAAGGAAATGACCTTTGGAAAGTCATCATCCAACACACTGATCGTGGTCGATTCATTAAAGAAATCGAAAGCCGAGGCGGAGATGGTCACAGGCTGATTACCGTCACCTACAGTGTCGTCCACTGCAGTAATGGTGAATGTCACTGAAGCTTCGTTCGCTGGAATAACCACGGTTGTAGGAACAGTTGCTTCGGTGGTATCACTGCTCAACAGGGTCACAGTCACGGGAACATTGGTGACGATATTTCGAGTGACCGTTCCAGTCAGCGTTCCGCCATTCTCGCTCATCGATGGATTGTTGGTCGATACCGTCAGCGTTGGAGCGATATCCGTTGTGAAATTCCAGTCAGATGCTGTGGCGATCCCTTGGAATGGTACGCCTTGTTTCGCTCCCGATACCTTGATTCCATCGACTGCGAACCAGCCGGCGGTCGCATCCAAAACCGAGAATCGGAATTGCATCGTCCCCGAAGTTGGGTTCAGCAAAGGGGATACAGAGAAGAATCCGGCACCACTGACCAAACCAGTGCTGTTGATGACAATCCGCGAGTTATCCACGTTGTCGCCCACATACTCGACAAGATTCGTCCAGGTTGCGCCACCATCCGAACTGGCTTCTACGCGAGCGACCGAAGTCGAAGTTCCGCGGTTGGATACCACGAATTCAAGTGTCAACGAATCGGCACTGATTCCGGCAAGGCTAAACGGCGCAGTCGTCATTCTGCTGTTGAACAAGTCAGTACCGTTGGTAGACCAGAGCGACGCATCAGCGACCGCAATGGTACCGCTTCCGTTTGTAAAGCCAGCTCTTGATGAACCACCCCGCGCTGCCCATGCGTTCTTATCGACAAATGTCCAACCGTAAAAATCCGACGTGGTCGGTCCGGGCATAGCGGCGTTGTTGACAGCATAGCCAACCGGTGGCGTTTTCGTGAAGTCAGTTCCATCTCCGCCTGCACCAGCGGTAAACGGACCCAACGGCAGCAAATTGAAGTCCTGGGTGTGAACGACAGCATTAGGAGTTACTGTGGTTGAAGCATCAAGAAGGACGCCATCGTCCATCAAGACATAATACTCTGTCAAACCATTCAAGTTAACAGATGGATTGATGGTGACTGTCGAGCCCGAAACGCTTACTTTTGCAAGGTCGTTCACATCGATGCTATCGACAAGAAGATTTCCATTGGTGCGAACCAAGTTAATCAACCCGCTTCCTCGGACAACAGCAGTGTCAAAGGTCATGATCAAGTTGGCCTGATAGTCGATACCTGTAGCGTTATCGGCTGGGCTCAACGTGACAATCTTTGGACCTTCATCATCAAGCACATCAATGCTCTTGGAACCCGACTCGTACGTCGGGGCGGATGCCGTGATGATCGCAGTTTGTGTGCGGTCGCTCAATGTGTCGTTCACCCCTGTGATCGTGAACGTGGTTGAAAGCGAGCCGGCTGGAATAGTTACGGAAGCGGGAACAGTAGCTTCAGTCGTATCACTGCTTACCAAATTCACAACGAAATCGTTCAGAGGATCGGGCAATCCATTTCTTGATACGGTACCAATCGCCGTTCCACCATTCTCACTGATGGAAGCTTGTGCAATGTCAACGGTGAGGGTTGGAAGATCGAGATTCCAAACTGTCGAGTTGTTTACTCCTAAAAACGGAGTACCTGATGTTTGGCCGGTGACCTTCAAATTGTCGATAGCCCACCACCAGGTATTCTTCCCTGTCACCTGCCAACGAAACTGGGCAGAAGTGGCACCCACCGGATTATTGACGCTGCGAAACGGAACGTTGCCCTTCCCGCCAGAGCTCGCTCCGGTATTGATACCAGATTTCAAATGTTCATTGATATTCTTGTTGATGTTGGTTGGACTACTTGGATCGTTGTTCGTATTCGAAGGATCAAACTTTAGCAGCTGCTCCCAGGAAGTGCCGCCATCGAAGGTGACTTCCAGCAATCCGACTTGAGAATCTTCCGGACGGAAGCTCGAGTCAAATTCGAGAACCACGCTGTTGGCTGTTACGCCTGTCAAGTCAACCGGTCGTGAGTAAAGAGTGCTGTTGAACGCAGCCGGGGATGGATTAGCATCGTCAAACTCATCAGGATCCGCGACAGCGATGGTTCCACTTCCTAAAGTGAATTCATCGCGTGACTGCCCAGACTGTCGTATGAACGAACCCTTATCTGCAAAGCTCCAGCCTCTCCATTCAGGAACACCTGGGATTCCGTTAGGTTCCATCAACGAGTTGTCCACGGAGAAATTAAGCGGTGGAACCAACGTGTAATCCGTTCCATCGCCGCCACCCTGAGTGAAGAATGGAAACAGAGGCAGCAGGTCAAAATTTTGCTCAAGCAACGTTGCATTCGCAGTCGGACCAACTGCAGGATCGATAAAGGTTCCGTTATCAAGCAGAACGTGATACGCCTCACCAGCCAACAAATCTTCGGGCAAGTCGATGGTTACCACGGTCCCGCTTGTAGAAATCGAAACGTTCGCTGACTTCACATCAACAGCAACACCAAGCGTTCCCGTATCGTTGCGTACGACATGGATGTTGCCTTGCCCCTTAACAACTGCTGTATCAAACGTAAGCGTTAGATCTGTGTTTAAAGGCCAGTTCACTGCCCCATCTGCTGGACTAAGACCAACAATATTGACGGCCATCAATTGACGAGATTCAAGTTGCTCCAAGAATCGCCGACGAGCAATTCGTTTGGGTTCGAATCGGGAAACCTTGCCGCGACGAACGAGTCGTTTGAGAGCATGGGACAGGGTTGAAATTGCACTACCTTTTCGAAAAGCCATCATAATTCTCCGCTTGAATAACAAAAAACAATCTTGACGCAATAACATAGAAAGTTCGATTTGCCTCAAAACGTTCACCACCCCATAGCTGCAACTCTTCGCAGCGACTTGAGTGAACGTTTCGGTACGACCCGTACAATCCGCAGTGCAAGCATTGTTGTCACAAACGGAAAATGTCCAACTTAGAAACGAAGAAGAAACGATCAATGAATGACGAAGATCGTGTTCAGATTTCTGAATATTCCATTCTTCGGTGCAGTAGATTGTTAATGCAAGCAGATGGAGTTGCTCGTGTTCAAAACTAAACACAAGCGATTGGCAATTCAAGCTGAGATCGCTCTTCAACGAAGTCCTAGGGGACAATCAAATGCGCTTGTGCATTAAACGCAATCACCACACGGTCCTCTTCGCCTCGATAGGGTAGACCGCTGTGCATCAAATAAGACGGAAAGAGAAGAAGCATACCTTCGGTCAAAGGTACGTCGATGGTAGCCGACTGATACTTGTTTCCATAGTCGCGATAACCCCCGCCCAGACCAATCGGCGAATAAAATCGGCTGCCCCCGTTAGGAGCGGAAGCCCCCTCGCGAACCCCGCTTGCACCTAGTCTTAGGTAGTAAATTCCACACCAAGAACAACCGTGATGGAAGTGTGCGTCATGAAATCCGCTATCGTTCGTAATGTGGTACCAACTATCCACAAATTGAATGGAAATGTTACTGGCTGGCGTTTCATTCTCGTTAGCGATACTCACCGCGGAAGCCAACGTCGCTCGAATGAAGGAAACAAGGCTTTGGAGACTCTCGTCAGATTCCAAAAACAGATCAAAGTTCCCCTCGTAAAGTCCCTGGCTTGATTTTGCCCCCACGGCGACTCCACTGGCGATTCGACTCTCTTGCTTGGTCTTCAGATGCCTGAGAAAGGTCAGGATTTTCTCGCTCTGTTCATGGTGCTTATGCCACAAACGATGAAAAAACATGGTTGGCCAAACCTGAGTTCCGCTCAATCCGAATTTGGCTTCTGACGACATTTCAACCACTGATCCCCGAAACAATCCCTGAAAACAGCATCACTATTGGACATCCAAGCACTAACACAACTGACCAGAATAAGGCAAAAACAAATTGCAGATCGTCTCGAAGTGTAATGTAACCATGAAGTTATTGTGAAGTTTTCGTTGCGAGTTGGTAACTTCTCTGCAACAAACCTTTTGTTTCGGTCAAGATAGAGTCGAAATGCAACGTGACCTGACGCGTTCGAAAGGAGTTCATGAAGGGTTCTGTAGCCAGATCCACTAGGAGATTAGGATCTTCAACGGGCCGTTTGCATGATACGAACGACACCTCAACCAATTCACTCGGGAACGCTCTTCCATGTCCGCAACCGTTCCGCATACCATCCAACATCAAATTGCTTTGGCATTTCCGACATTGATTGGCCAATTCAAAATTTCGAATTGCGAAGCAGCCAATGAATCTCTGAAGCAACTGCTGCTCGAACGCGAGGCAAGTCATCCGTCCGTGGACTACGCGAATCTAGGCGGCTGGCATTCGGCGGGCGATTTGCTTGATTGGGGCACTCCGGAAATTAGCTTACTTCGAGATTGGATTTCGGAATCGCTAGGACGAATGATTCAGGCCACTGGTCAATTGCCCGAAGTAGCAGGCAGAAACTTGGCCCCACCGCGAGGGAACTTTCGGATTTCAGCTTGGGGTAACATTAGCCGACGAGGCAATTACCATCGAATGCACAATCACCCAGGTAGCTCTTGGTCTGGTTGTTACTATCTAACGGGAGACACGGTCGCCAAGGGGCCCGGCGGAGTGCTCGAACTTTATGATCCGCGACCGTTTACGGAAATGGTGGAGACCCCAGGTTCGCCGTATGGCCAACGTGTTCAGATCCGCCCTACGCCTGGCTTGATGGTTCTGTTCCCAAGCTGGTTGTATCATTTCGTTCACCCGAGCGATTCGGACTCGGAACGAATATCGATCGCTTTTAATGCCACATGGCGTTCAGCGTGAAAGAGATTTGAAACGTGAATCTTCGCGACGCTTTATGCAGCTCACCTACCATTTTCCCATTGAATTTGGATGCGACAGGAACGCTCGTTCAGGTTGTTTCCCTTTCGGAAAGTGACTATCGTGAGGCCAGCTTTTTAGACAATCGAGCGATTAAACCGAACTCGCGTCTGGCTGTCATCCCCTGGCGGGAACTTGCTGCGGCCGCAGTGAGCTTGACGGCAAACTGCGACTTCATCTTCCATATATCGCATGCAGGCTCCACCCTTTTATCGCGATTGCTAGGGAACCATTCCCATTGCCATTCGGTTCGTGAACCCGCAATCCTTCGATTGCTTGTGCAAGAACAGTACTCGGAACGCTTGTCCACCTTTTTGGGTCTTTGGTCCAGAACGTTTCGTTCAGAGCAGCGAACGATCCTCAAAGCCACAAGTTTTGTGAGCGAGATCGGGTCGGAACTGATGAATTCGGTTCTCAGTTCGAGAGCCTTGCTGATGTATGTTCCGCCAGAAACTTTCCTGCCAAGCTTACTGGACGGCGCTATGTCGGACATCACCAACGAAGCCAATTCAAGACTCGCTCGACTTCAAAATCGAGGCAATTGCAAGGACTTGATCCTTGCGAATCTATCGCCTGGGGAATGCGTGGCCATGAGCTGGCTATCCGAGATGCTGTCGCTGGCAGACATCGCGAAAAACCATCCAGAACGAACATTATGGATCCACTTTGAACACTTTCTCAAAGAGCCCGAGCTTCAATTGAGTCTTTGTCTTCAGCACCTCGCGATCCAAGCCGATGCGTCTTCGATCTTGTCCAGCACGACCATGGACCGTTACGCAAAAAGGCCTGATGTTAAATACGACACAGCCTTTCGCCAAAAGCTGATTGCCCAGTCGACAGAAAAGTTCCAAGACGAAGTGCAACGTGGCCTGCGATGGCTATCGTCGAACGAATCCGCATTGGCTCATTTGCCAACATGAATCGTGCCAACATAGTCGGGTATTCCCAACAACTTTAACGATCTCGAAGCGATTCAACAAAGTCAGGATCATCCATTTTCACTTGTGGGCCTTCTTTGCGTCTTCGTTCAAACTTGGGATCGGTAGGATCAAAGGTATCTTCTGGCTTAAAGACGCGAGGATCCACAGGTTGATACTTGAAGGGCGTAAAATCTGGAACGGCGGTAAACATATCGGAAAGGTCCGTAGCCGTTGCGTCGAAAAGATTGTTTGAGCCCAAATCGAATAGCCGATAGATTGTTTTGATAATGCTTATGATGGATGTATGTGAATGCGACACATACGAACGCTTTGCCCATGGGCTGATGCATAACACGTAGGAACGATGTCGATCGATGGAATCGTTGTCCCCACCTGAGTCATCTTGGGTGACGAAAATAGCCATCTTTTTCCATTCCGGCTGACTAGAAAGATAAGCCACCATTTTTCCCAAAGCCAGATCGTTGTCTGCCATGTAACTTGCCACAAAAGGATATCCATTTTTGGGATTTGCTCCGGCACCATGATCGTTGCATAAGGTGACGTTCATGAAACGTGGAATCGCTCCGGAATGTTCCTTCCGGTAATTCTCCAGGTCCTCGACAAACCAATCCACCCGCGCCACGTCCGGGATGTTGTTGTTGTAGGCGGGGTAACCGAAAAAGGTATTGTCGTACAAAACTTTGGGCATTGGAAAATTGACTTGGGTGAACGCCCCCGTTCGATTGGTCATGGGGCCTTCGTCGTTATCGGCAAACTCAAAACCTTCTCCATAATTTCGAAATGAAACTCCCCCTCGATCCAGATGCTCCCACATCGATCCGTTCTCAAGGTAGTCCTCCGGTATCTGTGAGCCATTAGAAGAAAAAGCGACCGTGCGCCCTTTGGCTGTTTCGCTCTTGCTGAACCCCCAGCCTGAATAAAAGACCCGCGTCGTCCAAAGACTTGGATAGACCCCCACCAACCAACGGTGCCCATCCCCCGAAGCCTGAGGCTCCATGTAGAAGTTATCCGAGATACTGAACTGTTCCGCCAGGCGAACATGGTTTGGCATAATCGGCAATCGTTCTTGCTTGCCCTTTTCCTTGATCCATCCGTTGACTCCGAATTCAGCATACTCTGGCTCACTCGTCGAGCCTGGAAGCCCGCCAAAGATTCCATCAAACGTATGATTTTCTTTTGTAATAAACACAACGTACTCGATCTCTTTGGGCAATTTGGGAGATTCGTTGGGCGACGCCACCATACCGTTATTCCTTAGCACCGTTTTCAATCCAGGTTCAACACTCTTGAGTTCCACGGCGCAAATCATGCCGGGCATATTACTGAGACCAAATCGCTCATCCGTTTCAGAACGTAGATGTTTCGGACCACGCGGTCCGTGGCCTAAACCTTTCTGAGTAGCAACGTAAAGGGTGCCATCATCTGGTGATAGCTTGCAGGAGGTTGGAAACCACCCCGTCGGGATCCAATTCGAAACCTCGTTGGTTTTCGTATCGATGACAGCAACCGCATTCAGCCCCGATGCGCATACATAAAGATTGCTTCCGTCGCTGCTCAGGTCCATTCCAGTTGGAATCACACCACGGAGCGATTGCAACATCGGCTCTGGTGCAAGCTTGATCGTCTTCTTGAGTTCCATGGTTGTGGAATCAAAAAGTTGCACGGTGTCGTTGTTGGCATTGGTGACATACAACTTTTCGCCGGAAAGAAGCAAGCCGTTGGGCGAACTCCCCCCCACCGCTTTTCCACTATCTGCAGGTGCGTGAATCAGAATTCCCGTTTTGACCTTGGAGGTTACCACAGGCTGTTTTGGGTTCGTCACATCGAACTTCCATACGGAATGTGCGTCGGTCACAAGCGGATCCCCAAGTCCCGGTATCGCCCTTCCTTCATGGAATACACCTTCCTCAGACTCCTTGGATGGAAAGCCAAAGGCAGGTATTGCTATCCCACGTTTGTCGCCATCTCCAGTCGCAATGACGGAGTAATCAAAAACACCGATGTTAGCAACAAAAAGACTCTTTCCATCTTCCGACAGGACCAGCGAAAAGGGTTCTCGCCCGGCCGGGACATCCGCGAGCACACTCTCTGCTTCGATATCAAAAACAACGATCCGTTGTCTAGCAACATCGGCTCCATAAACGAGTCGGCCGTCGGGCGACAAAGCAATGTCATTGATGTATGCCTCTTTATCAGCAGTGATCGCAACAACCGGCGCTTGATCAACAAGCTGCATCCTTCCTGATTTTTCCGAGCTTGGACGATTCCACTCTTTCGTTTCAAATATTTGGATTCCATGTCCTAAGTCTCCACTTGATACGATGAATCGAGAGCTATCAGGTGTGAACACTCCGCAAAAGGCAGCTCGATGCCAAGCGATTCGAAGTGAATTCCCCTTAACATCCAGTTGCTTCGTAGAGCAAACCACGATTCCAGAATCGCATAGACCAACAACCCACTTTCCATCTGGGCTCGGTACCGCGTTCCATAAATCTTCTCCCGTATAGTGACGTTTCCCTGCCGGAGTCAAAAAACGGCCATTTGGCAAAATCGTTTTGCCACCTGGTACAACAATGGCGGGCTCGCTCCCGGCAGGAGCTTGAAAATAGGGAGCTTGTGAGAAGGCAAAGCCCGAAAAGCACAACGAAAGTACTAAGCCGAAACTTCTGGACATGAGATAGCCGATTTTTGTTTCAGTTAGGGTTTGGGTTGGGGTTGGGATTTCTTGATAACAACCGTGTCGAAGAGCCTACCTTCAAGGTCGTAGCTCTTCAGTTCAAGGGTCTTACCGTTAATTGCAACGAATACGAAGTGATGACCTCGCTTGACGTTATTTTGAAAGGGAGGGCGAATAGGACCAGCTTGTTCAAGTCCTCCGCCGCCGCCACCAGCCACAACATAAACAGTCCCATTCTCTTCCGTCGTGACGCCATCGCGTATGGGCCAAGTCCGTTCGTAGGAGTGGATATGCCCATTCCAAACCACATCCATCCGATAGCGATCGAACAGTTTTGTCAGTGGGCGAATTCGCATGTCTCCCCAAGTGCTCTTTCCCTTCCAAAGGTTGCCGTAGTCATCTTCATCCGAAGAGTACGAAGGGTGATGGTAGCTCACAAACTTCCAAACAATGTCCGACTCGCCCGCTTGCTCTTTTTTCTCGAGTTCTTGTAGTTGCTTCTCGAGCCATTGGTATTGTTCGCTTTCGGGATCTACCTTTTTGTTCGAGTCCAACATGAAGAACATCGCGTTGCCGTACTGAAAGGAGTAATAGTATTCAGGAGGGGGCAAGTCCATGTAGCGATAGTAGTGATTAGCGTCCCGTTCGTGATTCCCTAAAACAGGATAGAAACAGACTCTGCTGAACAACGGATTCATCGAAGCGAAAAACTCGTTCACCCATTGGTTTTTAACAGGTCCATCGTCGACAAGATCGCCAGGGATGACCATAAAATTAGGACGCAACGCCCAAATCAATTCGGCGAGTTTACCATTGACTTTGGGATTGCCCTGTGTGTCACCCGTCACCGCAAAAGCAAATGGGGTTGAAGGTAACGAAACCGTTTGGAAAGATCCAACTTCCGTACGAATGGTTTCTTCGCTCCCCTCTTCGTCCACCAGCACTTGGTAGTAGTAGCCCATCTCTGGCTTAAGACCGCTCAAGGTTGCGGTGTGTAAAAGTCGATCCTCGCTTACAGCCACTGACAGATCGGTAAACTGGGTTGTTTCTCCGAATCGAACAGACACCTTGGATTGCTTATTGACTTCGCACATGATCCTTACGCTATCTTTGGTTGCGAATTGAAGATAGGGCTTGATCAAAAACCGAAATTCTCTGGAGGGGTCGAGCTTTGGAGCCAACGAAACCCACTGTTTTTGATGTTCAAAATCATGGGCAATCCAAGCTGGCTTTGCGGCCAGATCGTAAATCACGACTTGCCCCAGACGACCGGCCAGTGGAAAGGATTCATTCAGATCCAAATAGGCCCCGAGCGCTAGCCTCGCGTTCTTTGGATAGAGAATCTTTCCATGTTGCTCTGAGGATTCACCGTCCAGTACACCGTTCACCCAAAGTTGCATGGTTGTTCCGTCATACACTCCGCAAACGTGATACCACTTGCCTGGCTCAATCGAAGTCTTACCTGACAAATAGGTCATTTTGCCATCGCCGTCATTGGCCCCTTCACTCGCCAAGCCAAACGAAAAAGTCTTTTCGTTGTATCCAAGAACCCAACCCGTCTCTGCATCACCATTATCTTGAAAAGCGGAAATGATACCGCCGTTAGCAAGAGTCGAATCAACGCTTACCCATGCGGAGAGCGTCAGCGAGTCGGATGGTAGAATCTCCAAAACCTTGTCCCATGGAGCTTCAGCAACAAACATATTCTCGATCCCATCCAAGCGAAGGCAGTTCAGCTTGCCAACCTTCTCATTTCTAACCTGCCCCTTGGCTTCCAGGTTGGGACCAGACTGAGAACGAAGTTTTTGATCCTGTAAGAATGCTTCATCAAACAGCCAACATGCTCTTGGGTCAGGACCTTCGTGCGCAGAGACATTCCAGGCTAATGCGAAGCAATGGAGGGCCATACTGAGCAGCAGAAGATACGAACGCTTAGTCATGATTTAGTCTTTCGGGAAGAGATTCGAAAAATAGGGGAAGTCACATCCTTACTGTGCCCCAAAAGCGAGAATGGACGTGCGGTTTTTGTCCGACGTCCACTCGCTTCGCGGTTAGGCAAGCGGCTAATTAAAAGTACAAGGCCGCAAAGCACCCCAGCTGGTGCTTAGTCAACAGACGATACTGTTTCGTTGCCGTTTCGCGTTCCCATTGCACTGTAGATAGACGCATCGATTGCATCTGCCATGAATCGAACGGAACCATCGGCAAGTCCGAAGTTGGCCCCCCCGGTGTGTCGGCTTCCAAAGCTAAGTTCGTAGGCTGCGAATGCATCGGTACCTTGCCCGACAGGCTTCAAGTTCATACCGACGCCGGTCGAACCGAGATGCTCTGACATGTCACCCTGGTTATTGGTGTCGACATCATCGCCGCCAAAAGGCCAGTGATCCTTACGTCCGAAGTTAGGCCGATTGATCTCACGCACAACCCCCATCTCTGGAACGACACGAAGATCAGATTCCGCCTCTCCAATAGCAATGGTGTTCGACGTTCCATCCAAGATGGAAGCGATTGCAATTCCGGTCAAACCAAGAGACTTGCCGTCCACGGAAATTCTTTGATGAGCAGTTTTGTTGATGAAGACACCATCCAAGTCATGAATCACTTCCGTTGCTGCTGAGTTACCCGGCGCCCACGGAACAGCAATGACCTGCCGTCGCCGGTCGTTCGTTATCCTGCCAGAAACGCAACCGAGATAATTGGTCGGGGCGCGCCGCTGTACCATCCAATTGTCACCAGAGGTATCAGCTACCGACGCAGGAAAGCTACTCGATGGACAACGAAACGCGGGAATTTGCATTTCGCAAACAATGATGTTCTGAAAAAATCGATACCGACCACCAATGTTGTCTCGGACTGCAGAAACTGGCACACCAGGAATCCCAATCGCCCACTGGTAATTGCCACCGCCATCTTCTTGAAAGGTCATTATTTGATATGCTGCACTTTGCTCCATGTAAGGAAGAATCAGCGACGACCAAGCTGTCCCAACCTCAAATTCTGCCGCCATGGGAAAACCTTTCGTCGCCGACTCAAAATTGAGTGTCGCAAGCATCAGTTGCTTCACATTGTTCTGACACTGCATACGCCGGGCAGCTTCGCGAGCAGCTTGTACCGCCGGCAACAATAGCCCGACAAGAATCCCAATGATAGCGATGACAACTAACAGCTCCACCAACGTGAAACCTTTGCGTTTTTTTGAATTGAAAATCATTTTCTGCTCCTTAATGATTATTTGGATTTTGTGGATGTAACATCGAAATTAAAAATGTTCTTGCTGTTATCCTTGGTGACGACAGCACGTTCAGGGGTAGTGCCAGGGGATTCGTACTCTTCGGCAAATCGATTCTTCACACCACCAGGAACCTCGCTAGGCTTGGTGTCGATCCCGAGAGGCTTTCCAGAAGAATCAACCCATGCAACCAAGGTTACCTTGTACTTACCTGCCCAAATGCCCTCATCCCCTTGAGGATGTTGCATCGTGTACTTGCCTTCGGCATCTGTAACTCCAAAGCCAAACCCATGGCGATTCGAATCAAACACCTCCGTATCCGGGAAGAAGCCAACCTTACACATGTTTACTGGCTTGCCATCGAGCTTGACGACTCCCTGAACCGATTGCATAGGTGGGGGCCCACAACCAATAGCGGAGGCCAAAACCATCAATGGCAAAATACATACAAACCACCTGCAACCAACCATTACAATCATTCTCCTGGCCAACGAACAATTCATTCCAACGTATTTCGCAGTGCAAACCTACCGGCGGCAGATTTACTTTCAGTCCCCGCCGACATTAGAGGAGCATTGTTGCAACCACCCAAAAAATTGATCGTCGAAAATGATGAAGTTCGTGTTATGAATTGATGTGCGATTCAAGAAGCGGAACGAGGCTGGTTGGTTTGTGATATCCCCCCCGACAATCCGGTTAACATGACGTTAACAGTGCTGGCTACCGTTCTGGTGGGTGGAAGCCTATTGTGTTGAACACTACAAGAAATTTGTCTGGAGCGGATAAAGTCACCCAAAGGCGGTTTTTATATGACCTACTTGAATGATCGCACTTGGCCGGTGCCAAAATACCCCTGGGTCATGCGGATGACTTGGTCCGAATTACTATTCGCCCATTGGCAAGTTGATCCCAAGTTGATTTCGCATCTACTGCCACCGCAATTGACTCTAGACACTCGAGAGGGAAGCGCCTGGGTTGGAGTTGTTCCCTTTTTGATGTCGAACATTGCTCCCAGATGCTGCCCACCCATTCCCAAGCTGAGTCGGTTTCTGGAACTGAATGTTCGCACCTATGTGATTCATGAAGGCAAGCCCGGCGTATGGTTTTTCTCGCTCGACGCCGAAAACCCGATCGCCGTCCGGGTTGCTAGGGCGACATTCAATTTGCCGTACATGGATGCGACCATGTCCATGCGCAGGGACGATACTGGCACCCTGTTGTATCAAAGTACTAGAACGCACCGTGGGGAACCGCTTGCGAACTTGGATGCGCGCTACCAGGCGGTTGGTCAGCCTTTTTTTGCAAAGCCTGGTACGCTCGAGTATTGGTTGACGGCACGCTATTGCCTTTATTCTGCCGATCGAAAGAACCGATTGTATCGAGGCGAGATAGACCATTCACCGTGGTCGCTTTCGTCCGCCACGTGGCAAGCAAGTGAGAATTCCATGGGTGGGCCCTTGGGTTTGGATTTGCAAGGCCAGCCGCATTTGCTTTCTGCCAAGCCAATTACCGTCCGTGCTTGGCCGGCTACTCGCTGTTGATCTTTGTTGCTTATAAGAGCTGATTGGCGACTCAACCAAACAGGGCCGTTTTCGTGCAGTCAGCTATTGCTGTTTGGACATACTTGTTGATCTAATTTCGTTTTCTTGAAGAACGGGTTTTGCGAACGTTGACTGGTGGAATCGGATTGAACAATTTAGAAGTGAGTGGAACCTCCGTCTTTGTTACAGGCGCCACGGGTTATGTGGGAGGCCGAATTGTTCCATCGCTCCTTCGGGCTGGCTATCGCGTGCGTTGTTTGGCTCGCGAGCCACGTAAGCTGGAAGCGAGGCCATGGCGAAACGACACCAATGTCGATGTTGTCACAGGTGACCTCACGAACGTGGATGAGCTCACGGAGCAGTTGAGCGGCTGTTCTGTTGCCTATTTCTTAGTTCATTCGATGGAGGCGTCTGGAGGAAAGTATGCCGAAAGAGATCTGTTGCTAGCTACCAATTTTGCCGCGGCAGCCAAGGCTGCGGGGATACAGCGGATTGTCTACCTTGGCGGCTTGGGTGAGCTAGGCGATGGTCTTAGTCAGCATTTACGCTCGCGCCGCGAAGTTGAAAAAACGTTAGGCGGGACGGGCATCCCTGTCACGACGTTTCGGGCCGCCATGATTATCGGATCTGGTTCCGCCTCTTTCGAAATCCTCCGCTATTTGGTGGAACGCCTACCAGTAATGGTAACGCCCTCGTGGGTGACGACCGAATCGCAACCGGTTGCCATTAGCGATGTTTTGCATTGGCTTATTCGTTGCCTGCAAGTCCCTGAGACACTCGGTCAAACGCTGGAGATTGGCGGGCCCGATATCTTGCCTTATCGCGAATTGATGAAAATCATGGCGGAAGAATTGCACATCCCAAAACGATGGATTGTGCCTGTCCCTATTCTGACTCCGAAGTTGAGTTCGCTTTGGATCAGTTTGGTGACGCCGGTTTCGTACAAAATCGCACGGCCTCTAGCCGAAGGGCTTCGCAATCGTGTTGTCGTTACAGACGACAAAACCCAACGCACGATGCCGCACGAGTCGCTAGGGGTTCGCGAGGCAATCAGGCGGGCATTGCAAAAGATCGAGTCGAACGAAGTCGAAACCCGTTGGTCGGTCGCGGGACCAATTGTAGGAGATCCCCATTGGGCGGGAGGGAAAGTTTTTACCGACCAACGCTCGGTAAACATTCACGCAGATCCCGCTGCCGTCTTTGCGGCGGTGTGTCGAATTGGCGGAGGAAACGGCTGGTACGCCGGTGATATTCTGTGGCGCCTTCGCGGTTGGATGGACACGATGGTGGGCGGCCCTGGGCTTCGTCGTGGGCGTCGGGATAGTGAACGAGTCGAATTCGGAGAAGCACTCGACTTTTGGCGAGTCGTAGGCATCGATCGCGACCGATTCTTGTCATTGCTGGCCGAAATGAAATTACCTGGGGTCGCAATGCTCGACTTTAATCTCCATTCCGATGGGGAGATTGATCGGACTCGGCTGACTATGACCGCTCGGTATCGGCCTCGTGGGTTGTTAGGAATTTTGTATTGGTATTCAGTCGTCCCGCTCCACAATATCGTGTTCGGTGGGATGCTGAAGGGTATAAGAAAAGCTGCGGAGAAATCTCAATTGAACAATGTTGTTTTATCTTCTCCTGAAGTAAAGGACCCGAAGGTCAAGCCAGAAAAAGGGGCTTCGGCTGAGAACTCGAAGACCATGCCGGGTTATGGACGTGCACGACTATGGTTGGGGATCTCAGGCGTCGGCACCATGGTGACACTCGCCGCGCTCTTGCTCTTCACGGGTTTCCGACCAAGCTTTGTGCCTGATGCGAAAGCTTCATTGACAAGCCAGATGTTAGGATTGATTTGCTTTTTTGCGATCTACATGCTGATACAGCTACCCTTTGATTTCCTAGGTGGATATTGGCTGCCCAAGAAGTTTGGACGAGTTCATCCGTCGCTAGGACTTTTTGTGAGCGGTATGCTTCGGGGTGCCTTGGTTCATGGCGCTGTTTTACTGGGTAGTGCGTGTGTGTTGATGGTCGCAGGCAGATACGTAGGTAGTGCGGGCAGCGTTCTCGCAGGCATATCGATTGCATTTTTGCTGCTGTACTTTCGTTTGCAACTGGCGAAATGGATATCCCGGCTGCATGTCACCAACGCTTCTTCACGATCCACAGAAAGGAACATGGTTGACCAGCAAGCAGTCTTCAATGTGCAGTGCTACGATGAAGGATTTACTGGCGGTTTCACCGGTGTGTTCACTCCGAAGGAACAGCTGTTTCCGGCTCGTTGGCGAGAAGTGCTTGGGGCGGAAGGGACTGCTCTTGCATTGCATCGGAGGACGCTGGCGGTGACGACTCGAAGTTGGTTACGTGGTCGTGTACTTGCGCTGCTGTTTACGGCGACTGGGTTGCTGGCCGCCTCACTTCTCGTTGGCGGCGAACAACTTGGCACAGCTTGGGGGATAATTCAATTCAGTCTATGGTTCAGCCTGTGGTCGTTTGTCGGTCTTCTCACTTTGCCAACACTGAGCCGTCGAGGAGTCATCGAGATCGACGAGCAAGCTCAGGCGGATGGATACCCAGTCGCGTTAATGCGCGAGGTCACAGAACGACTCGATCGATTGCAAGATGGCGAACCAGTTCGGCCATCGATCGTCGAGACTATTTTCCATCCGGTACCCAGTGTTGAGAATCGGTTGGATGGGCCGCGTTCGCATCAGGTCATTGGCTATTGGGACGCCGCTCGCACGTCTATCTATATCAGTAGTGCAGGACTTGGATTGCTGGGACGGGCTGTCCATTGCAATTGTGGTCGGCCATCTCTCTGGGTTTTTCTTCCCACCGATTGATTGCTCGAATTTTGCAACAACCCTCTTTCCTCTTGCAGACCTGGTGTGTATACTGTGTATATGACAATGCACAGCTGGATTACCATTTCGCTCGGTGACCCGCGTCCGCTGTATCTGCAAGTGATGGAGCAGATCAAGCGACGCGTGGCGGTGGGTGATTTAGCGCCTGGGGCGGAACTTCCATCGATCCGCGAGCTTGCGGCTGGACTTCAGGTGAGTGTCATCACGATCAAGCGGGCCTATTTGGAATTGGAACGCGACGGGGTGATTGCAACCCGGCAAGGCAAAGGGTCGGTTGTTGCAGATCGGCCTGGATTGCAAGCGTCCGTCCAGGAAGGTGAATTGCGTGACCACTTAAATCAAGTGGTTAGTCTTGGCTTGCTGTTGGGGATTTCTAAAACCGAAATGCAGCGGCGAATTGCCGACGCATATGAACAGAATCAAAAAGGTGGCAAATGACAACGGAAATGGCGAGTTCGACGGAAACGGAGTTCGCTGCATCCTTGCAGGGCGTCAGCAAATCGTACAGGCATTTCAAGCTTAGCAACGTCGACTTTGCGGTCGAGCGGGGCGCCGTTGCTGGCTTGATTGGTCCGAACGGGGCGGGAAAATCCACGACGATGCGAATCCTGCTGGGGTTGGTTCATCCGGATACTGGAACGGTGATGGCGATGGGTAAGCCGATCTCATCCAGCGAAGCTTCCGCAAAACAAGATATCGGCTACTTTTCGGATGACATGCGACTTTACAAGCCCGAATCGATCGGCTGGCACATGCAGTTTGTGCGATCGCTTTATCCGACTTGGGACGACAATTATGCGACTCAGTTGCTAGATAGGTTCGGGCTGATCGAGCAGCAAACCGTCAAGGGGTTATCGCATGGCCAACGCGTCAAAGCCATGCTGTTGTTGATTTTGGCTCGTCGGCCCAAGTTATTAGTTTTAGATGAACCAACGAACGGCTTGGACCCAGTAGCCAAGCATGAAATTCTTTCGGAACTGATGCAGGTCGTACAAGACGATAGCCGAACCATCCTGTACTCGTCGCACAACACGCAGGATGTAGAGCAAATCAGCGACACGATCACGTTCATTGATCGAGGTCGAGTGATCGCATCGAGCAATCGAGATGCTTTCCTTGATCAGTGGAGACGTATTCAGCTACAAGCTCCTGAAGGGTGGCAGATGCCTGAGATAGAAGGGGTGCGTACGGAGTCGAGTTATCGCAGTCTTCACGTCCTGTCCGCCAGTCAATACTGCGATCAGATATCGACACATTTGCAGCAATCCGGAGCAGTCATCGAAACCGTGAAACCGATGACGCTCGAAGAAATTTTTGTCAGTATTGTCATGCGTGGACGCGAGGCGAATCAATCATGAATCTAAAAGCCATTCAAATATTGTTTCTGAAGGATTTGTTTCTAAGCCGACGGCAATTGTTCGCTTACTTTGTAGGGGGGTTGGCCGCGTCAGCGCTTGCGTGCACACCCAATTCGACTGTCTCGTTCATCGGTTTCATTTTGGTCATTACCGTTGCCATCGCAGCCGGAATTCATTTGATCGGTACCTTGATGCTCGCCGAATCAACAGACCAGACTCGCATGTTTGTAATGAGCCTGCCAGTCAGTTTACTGGACTACTCGATGGGCAAAATTGCGGTTGTTATGACAACCTATTTGATTCCATGGACTTCCATGTTGGCGTGCTTGGTCATTGCTACCATGACCATGGGCAAACAGGGCAGTGTGGTAGTGCTGCCAGCAATCTTCTTGTTTCTTCTGTGCAGTTTCTTGCTGCAATTGGTAACTGCGGTGATTTCCGAGTCGACTGGCTGGACGATTTGCGTGATGGTAGGCGGAAACATTTGCCTGAATGTTTTCTTGATGAAGTTGTTTCAGGATCCGGAGGTTGCAGAAGTCGTCAAGGGGAACATCGTGCAGTGGCCCGTGATGGTTTTGCAGATGATCGCGATCGAGCTTTTGATTATCTGCTTGGCACTGGTCGTGGCTATTCTATTCCAGTTTCGCAGGCGGGATTTAGTTTAAGAGGACTCAAGGACCATGGAGTCGGCAAATTTCGGGAAGGAAATACCAGCACAGCGTATTCATTATTTGGATAACCTTCGAGCAGCGGCAATGTTGCTTGGTGTGTTCCTGCATTCCGCGCTCGCCTATGCACAGCCTGCTCAATCCTTTTGGCTGGCGACAGACACGGAGTCGAGCGTCGCGATCGACGCCTGCATCTGGTTCATCCATTTATTTCGTATGAGTTTGTTCTTTCTTCTCTCTGGATACTTTGCAAAGCTAGTTATTGAAAGAAAGGGTGTAAAGCACTTTCTTTGGAATCGCTTCTTGCGGATCGTAGTCCCGTTTGTTTTGTTCTATCCCTTTCTGTTGGCCGCGATGATTGTTGTTATCGTCTTCGCGCTGGCGTATTTGACGGAACCGCAGGGCTTGATGGGGATGATTGCAAAGGCTGCGAAAGACAATACAGAGGCTCAGAAAAGTCAATCCAACAGCACGATGCATCTATGGTTCTTGTATTACCTAGCCGCCTTCTCGGTCCTCGGCGCATTGATGCATCGATTCAAAGGTATCAAGCTAGATTCGCTGTTTCGAAATCCCCTTTTTCTTCTGCTGTCTCCTTTAGTCTTGGTTCCGAGCGCTTTCGCGGCAGGAAGTCCCCTGCCTGCGCCGGAGTCCTTTATCCCTTTATGGTGGCCTTTAGTGTTCTATGGTTGGTTCTATGCAACTGGCTGGCAACTGTTTGGACGGGAAAACAATCTGGAATCGTTGCGCCCCTACGCATGGCACATTTTTGGCATTTCTGTCATTTTGTTCGTTCCCTACTACATGCTATTGCCGGTGATGGATTTAAGCACTCTGGTTGATTCGCCCTCGCCCCAGAACGCGTGGGTTCTGGGAGCAGAAGCTCTTTTGACTGCTTATCTTTCCGTGATGCTAACAATGGCGACTGTGCTGCTTGGCAAACGTTATCTTTCCAGGCGCAGCCCCTTCTTTGCGTTCGTAGCCGACTCGTCTTACTGGGTGTATTTGCTTCATCTTCCGATCGCGATCTTTCTTCAGACACTTTTGATTCCGTCACCGTTGCCGCTGTGGTTGAAGCTTATGGCCGTTTTGTCGGGTACCTTGGTTTTTTGTTTCGCCACCTATGTGGTGTTTGTTCGCTACACGCCTATGGGTTGGTTGCTAAACGGAAAACGCTCGTTCCCCTAACTTTGGCGAATGGCTTCCTTATACCGGCAAAACGGTTTCCTGCACGCTTGAAGATGCGACGAATCGGTTTGGAAATGCGTTGGATAATGCGGTCAAGAGGCAAATGGTAAGCGACGTGCCAGTGGGCGCTATGCTTAGCGGCGGGTTGGATTCATCGGCAATTGCCCGAAGTATGCAAAGACCGGGGGCGGGACGCATCGAATCGTTTTCGGGTGGGTTTGCAGAATCTTCCTTGGATGAACGCAATTTCGCATCCCAGGTCGCAAGGCACTATCATTCTCAGCACCGCGAATTGACCTTACTGGCCAGCGCACAGCGAGGTTTGCATTGTTGGGTTAGTCATGCCGAAGAACCCTTGGCGGATAAATCAGCCTTGCCTCTGTATTTCCTTTCCGAGTTTATGCGCAAGTTGGTCACTTTGGCGCTCAATCGGGACGGTGCCGACGAGCTACTTGCTGGCTACGATACCTATCGAGCTAGTCAGATAGCGCCCTACTATCGCTACCTTCTAAAATGGATTCGAGAGAACGTGTTGCAGCCTACCATCGAATGGCTTCCGAATTCCGTCGCCAAGTACAATACCAAAATGATGCTTGGACGCTTTTTCGTCGTTCGCTGCGTATGAAGCGCCTCGCGATCATGCGAAGTTGTGAAGCATGAATGCCAAGCGAAGGACTATTTGGACATACCAAACACGTTGTTCAGGTCAAAGCCCGCGAGGATGTCATCTGGAACACTGCTCGAATTGTCAAAAGAAAGCATTTCCTCTAGGCATTCGATGAGTGAAACTTCGGTTCGGTAATTGACTCGGGGGGCAGGAGATGCGGGAGTTTGTCGGCTTTCTAGTTCCTTGAATCGATCCGCTTCTTTTTGGTTCATGACTGGAACGTTGAAATCTTGATTGTTCATCCAAGCATTCCAGGATAACAGTGTTTGGTATTCCTCGTGAGCCATCCCCATGCGCTGTGCGCTCAGAACACTTAGACGCAAAGATCGCATTGCAGCTCTATAGGAATGAGAGACCCCATGACTGGAATTACCGCTGATCCCATAGTACCAAGCGATTTCGCGATGGGCATGGGGTAATTCTTCCTGGAACCGATCGCCGACTTTAGCAAGCTGTTGTACGATTCGTGTCCACTTCGGCTTTAGGTTTTCCGTATTCAGACCAGGCTTTTGATTCCGAGTCAGTATTTCAAGTCGTATAGAGCTCGCCAACCAATTAAAGGAACAGGCGGTGTATCGGTCTGCATTGCGCAACGTCCCTAGGCTATCGCAGATATTTGCAAACTTGATTCTTGCTTCGGTAAAGTTCTTTACCTGAAAATCGTGCATGGCCGCGTTGAGTTCAAGCATCCATTTGGATCTTGGACTCGCGGAGTCGACAATGGAGTCATTCGGGAAAATGAAGGTTTCATCAAAACCCGCCAAACGCTGTGCGAATTGTCCAGCGTAGAAATGAGTTGCATCCCCATACCTTGTACTCGCTTGGATCAGCTGGCTGCAAAGTCTCGCCGCTTCAACGAATCGTCCGGCGCGAACGCACCAAATAGCATGCTCATAGATTGGCCGATTTCGATTTTCGATCAATTCAACGCGACCTAATTGAGAACCGGTGTGGTTATACGAAGTCGCTTTGGTTTGAAAAATCATTTTGCCGCACGCTAAAAAAGAAAGGACTAGTATTAAAAACCGTTCTAGCTCGAACCTAGAAGAATTCTAGGATTCAATTTCAGTTCTATCGACCGAATCGCTGGATTTTTGGTCTGCAAAATTGCGAATCCTAGACAGTACAACACCTACAACAGGAACAACGGGAACTTATCTAGCGCAGACTCTGCAGGCGGTCTTGTGAAAGATCACTCTTTCGTGTTAATGTACAGATCTAAAGATTTTTTGAGAATGCTCGCCCAAAGCTTGTAGCCTGTCTCGTTTTGGTGCAATCTGTCAGTGGTAAACAACTCGCTACGAGGTTTACCATTGGTGAGATAATGTTCTTCCGTCGAAACAAAATAGACATTTTGCATTCGCTTTGCGAGTTCCTGAAGTGCAACATTCGCGGCTTGAATTTTGGGCCAATGATCAAAGCGTGAAGGGGTTGGGGTAATTGCAACTAAGAAAATGGAGGCTTCAGAATTCTGTTCACGCACCTTGTGAATGACCAACTCTGCAAGCCGCTGAATCTCTTGAGGAGTCTTATCTGATTTGGAACCAGTGATGTCATTAGCAACAAAGACCATTGCGGATCGGAATCGAAGACCATGGACTATCTCTGGGGTGTAGATTGCAAGATCGCAAAATTTCGCACCGCCGTAAGCTCGTCTTAAAACAGGGTAAGGGGCCATGTCAGTATCGATCGAATCCCAAAGGCGAAAGCTCGAACTGCCCAAACAAAGAACCGTATCAGATCCCCCCTCCGTGCAATTCGATTTGGCCAACTGACGGACGTCGCTATTCCACTGTTCCGCAGCAGAAGCGTATTGCCCTAGATTGTTACTCTGGATCCACTCTTGGCGATCAGACTCGGTAAGCTCTTGGCTGGATGCGTTTTGGTATACCAATGGAGTCAACATAACGAGCGCCAGCAGACACTTTATTCGGATCATTGGATGATCGAAACCTCTCGGCCTTCGAAGGGATGTGTGAGAATGTTCTTGTGTGGCTGACTGTTTTTCGTTGTCGATCATCGGGAGTTCGAGAATTTAGGGAGGTATGTTTACGGGAGCGACTTGCTTTCATGAGAAGCCGGTCCTCATTGGATCGGGAATCCGCGTTGCGTCCAGTCAGATATTGAATGAATGAGGCGCTTGTTTGGTAAAAAAATTGCCTAACCCAATCAGATACAGAGCCACGAATAATTCGGGTTAGTCCTAAGCGATACGTTGCTCCAACGGTAACTTTACGACTAGAATGTACCGAACCTCCGCCTCCCATCCCGCCTACATCCCCTCCCAACCAAGATACTGACCGGTTTCGGTTGAGTGCCAAAACTATGGAATCACCTCAAGGCGTTTTTCGCAAAACGATGAGCGGACCAAGTTTCGCTGGATACCGCTACAGCCCTGTTTCGCTTGGCTGGCACGTTTTACTAAGTTGTTTATTTTTGGCGGCCGTCATTGAATCGCAGGTGTTTGGCGTGCAATCGACTCAAGTGCCTTCGTTTCCACCAGAATTGGTCGAGTTTTTTGAACAGAAGATCCGTCCACTTCTGATAGATCGATGCGTGAAATGCCATGGTGACACCAAGCAATGGTCTAATCTTCGATTGGATTCCCGTCATTCCATTCTAGCTGGTGGAGACAGCGGGCCGGCCATTGATATCGTA
>Ga0247831_1003163_pt1 | contig 24739 bp, 19 predicted proteins | sample LaCruzMarch2015__9_FD_192406 | JGI IMG/M metagenome (GOLD analysis project Ga0247831, IMG submission 192406) | Freshwater microbial communities from meromictic Lake La Cruz, Castile-La Mancha, Spain - LaCruzMarch2015_1m | ecosystem: Environmental > Aquatic > Freshwater > Lake | place: Spain...
CTGGTATGAAAGCCACCGCTCAAATATCAGCCGGCTGGAAACCCATCGGATGGCTGTTGTTTGTTCGACCATACCGTTGGATAGCGAATCAATGGATTTGGTAGACCCTCCCCTTTTTTTGAGCATACCGACCAAGTTTCAAAACTATGTCTACCGCTAAACTTAGATTACGCCCCGATCTTTGCTTTTCTCCATGCCGGTCCGACGGTAACGTCGCTTACCTCGTCGAAGATCGAGTGGACCAGAAGTTTTGGAAGATTGGTGAGTTTGAATATGAGGTTTGCGTCGCCATCGACGGCTCGCGGACGTTACCCGAGATCGTCAAGGTGGTTTCCCATACATGCCCATTGGTGGACGCACAAGATCACGATAAAACCGGGCGAGTGCTAGGCTGGTTAATAAACTCTGGGCTGATCATCGAATCTGAATCGGCAGGTCTTCAAACAGCCGAAATGCCGCCACCAACATCAGAACAATCAAATCAAGCTCCCAAAAGTGCGAAGCCTTTCAAAGTCTTTGATCCAAGCGCTATTCGCATTCCCCTTCTGTCCGGCGAAAATTTAGATCGATACACACAGAATTGGAAATGGCTGATCTCAGTCCCCAGTTTGTGCATAGCCGTATTGTTATGGGTTGGTGCACTTGTCATGGTTTACCAAAAAAACCAAGACTTGATGAGCCTCGGACAAAAGCTATTTGTACCTGGCAGCCAGTGGTGGTGGTTATTGGCTTGGGCAATTCTAAAAGGAGTTCATGAGACGGGGCATGCCGTCGCATGCGCCCGTGTCGGCGCAAAGCCAAAAGGAGCCGGCGTTAACTTTATGTTCTTAGCACCGCTCCCCTACGTAGATGCATCCAATCTTTGGAGCGTACCAAATAAATGGCACCGAGCCTTAGTCGGGGCAGCCGGCATGCTCTTTGAAATCACGCTGGCCGCCATCGCCATGATTGGTGCCTGCACCTTTGAAAATCCCAGCATCCGTTACCTGTGTTTTTCTATCGCTACCTTAGGTACATTCACCACGGTAGCTTTCAATGGAAATCCCCTAATGCGCTATGACGGATACTATATCTTTGTTGACTTGGCAGGACGACCCAATTTATGGCAGGATGCAGCCAAGGCGATGAAGACTTTCTTCGCGGCATGGCTGCTAAAGGATCAGTCGATTACCCGCTCTTCGCTACCTTTGCTGTCCTACGGGATCGCAAGCTGGACGTCCCGGATGCTGATGCTTGGTACCATGGGCTGGGGGATATGGATGACATGGGATGGAGTTGGGTTAGTTCTGGTTGCCTTCTTTGCTTCCTTATGGTTTCTCCTTCCCCAAATCATGAAAATTCAAGCGATGAAAAGTCAAGCCAAACCTTGGACTTGGTCCGGTGCGTTGCACAGGATCAGCCCCAAGAAGGCAGGACTTTGCGTTGCCGCCACATTAGCGTTAGTCCTATGCAGTTTTCTACCTTCGCCGGCACAAATCTACTGGCCAGCCATTGTCGACTACGTAGACTCATCCGATATTCGCACCAACGCGCCTGGTTTTGTAATCGAAGTGCTCGTTCATGACGGCCAAGGCGTTCGCGAGGGGGACGACATTGTTCGTCTTACCAATCCTACTTTGGAACTTGAATATCTGGCCGCACAATCGGCACTCCGCTCCAGCGAAGAAAAGTGTTCCGGCTTGCGAGCTTTGCGAAAGCACGCGGAACTTCAAGCAGAAGAAGCTATCCTGGTTTCCTTGAAAGTGCATTGCGACATTCTGAAAAACAAAGTCAACTCCCTTGTCCTTCGAGCACCCCGCGATGGAATACTTCTCGCTCGAATGTCGCACAATTTAATCGGCAGCTTCGTTCAGGAAGGGCAATCCATCGGACTGGTTGTCGACCCGCGACAAATGGAAATTCAAGCTTCGATTCCTCAGTACGCTTGGGATACGGTTTCGCACAGCGTTGATGAAGTCGTATCCATTCACATGGCAAGTGGCCAATCCTGGCGTGGTTCGATCTTAACGACATTGCCAAGAACTAGCGATTCCCTGGAGTGGCCATCCCTCGGCGGAATTTATGGCGGACCGATTGCAGTGATGATGACCAAAGATGCAAACGGCGACGAAGAACTAAAAACTCATACCCCCCGTCTGCAAACTCGAATCCAATTCGATCAAAAAGCACCAACAAGCAGCCTCTTCGATTTCGGCGGAACTGCAATTATGCCCCCGCCAGGATCGCTTTGCTCGGTCAAGCTACTTCGCCATAACGAAGCCGTTTGGCAAACGGCTTGGCGCTGGATCAAGGCTGCGCTCGCTGTGCAGCTGGATGGGCAAAGTTCGGTATAAGTCACCAACGACTTAACACCGAAGCTCTTTCTTTCGGAAGTATCTTCATTCCGAAAACACTTGCATAGGGGCGGTGATCGGCTTACCATCGTCCCACAGTGCCGTTCACGGGAACGATTCAAGTTCATTCCATGCCATTCCGAATTGGGAAATATGCCTAGCTACCATGTCGCTCGCGAAGTTGAAATCCTGGCTAGTCCGCAAAGAGTTTACGAAGTCCTAGCAGACTACCGAACCTGGAAGACCTGGTCTCCTTGGCTGATTTCAGAGCCTGAGGCGATTGTCACGGTTTCGGATGACCCGTCGTCGGTTGGATCTCAGTATACATGGAAGGGGAAGGTAACCGGGGAGGGAGAACTTCAGCATCGGAAGCTACCGCCATCTTGGAAATGGGTGGAGCGTAGCGAATCAATTGGTTCGATTCAAGAAGTTAAAACAACCGCGAACTGGAACGTTCGAGATCTATCAAACCACCCCACCAGAAACCCCTGAAGCAGAGCTTTCGACCGACATTATCCTTCCGCTGAAATAGTTCGGATGATTCACAGTGGCCAACTTAAGCCGTGGGCATTCAACGCGACTTAACGCAATTTTTGCAGAGAATTCGTAACGCGGCTAGCGCCTTTTGATGTTGCGCAATTCGAAGTTCCAATACACGCCGCCGCAAGAAACGCGGTTTTTCTTACTCTTAATCGTACTCGTACTCAGCACCAGCGGTACTCGTACTCGATCAATGCATTTCGAGTACGAGTACGAGTACCATTTCATTAAGTACGAGTACGATGGAAAGCCAAATTGCGCAACATCAAAACTAGCGCCTGCGGCTCAAGTTGGGATAATCCAAGCTAGCGCCCGGCGGTTCGTTGGTTTATACTGGCTGCCTGGTTGCTACCATTTTTGTTCCCTCGCAAGTTCCCTTTAGGAAGCGGTATCATGCCCATCCATCGACGCAACTTTACTGCCAGTATCAGTGCTTTAGCAGCCTTAGGTAGTCTACCCAGTTTGTCTCAATCCCAAGAATCGAGTCGCTCTCCTCTTTTTGTAGCGACGTGGAACTTTGGACTTCCGTCGTGCCAGAAATCGCTTGAGACATTGCAGAAGAGCGGTTCTGTCTTGGATGCCATTGAGCTTGGGATTCACGTTGCCGAAGCCGATGTCCGAGTCGACTCGGTCGGCGTTGGAGGTGCTCCCAACGCTCAGGGAGTTGTTCAGTTGGACGCATGCTTTATGGATGGAGCCACGCACAAGGCAGGGTCCGTAGCGGGTTTGGAACAATACCCTCACCCCATTTCAGTAGCTCGACGGGTTATGGAAAAGACTAAACACGTGATGTTGGTTGGCCAAGGGGCTGCCGAGTTTGCTCAATTGCAGGGCTTTAAAAAGCAAGAACTGCTAACGGAAGAACAACGCCAAAAATGGATGGAATGGAAGTCCAAGCAACCCGCCGATCCCGCTGCCGCTCCACCTAACCACGATACGATCGCTTTGGTAGGTATGGATACGAAAGGGCATATTGCTGGCGGATGCTCGACGAGCGGACTTGCATACAAACTACCCGGCCGAGTTGGAGACAGCCCCATCCTTGGCAGTGGGCTTTATGTCGATGGTGAAGTCGGAGCAGCCGGGGCCACGGGTATTGGCGAGAACATCATGCGCTATTGCGGATCCTTTGCCATCGTGGAACTGATGCGGACAGGAATGGACCCTACCGCTGCATGCAAATCGGTTATCGAGCGGATTGCCCGAACAGAAAAAAAACCACCCTCTGAATTGCACATTAACTTCCTGGCTATTGATAAACAAGGCCGTTGGGGCGGCGCTGGTACCGATTCCGAATTTCAAATCGCGGTCGTAGACTCCCGTTCCGCAAGACTTGAATCCCCTTTGCTGGTCAAGTAATTCATTAGACCTGGAGTTCGATAACATGCACAACTGGACCTTGAGACCGTGGTGGGTCGTATCTGGATTTGCCTTGATGGCGACCACGACAAGTAGCTTGTCCCAAGAATCGGATTTAGACCTGTCGAGTTTCAATGCCGACCGATTCACTTTTGTTCGTATTGTGTATGACAGTGCGGGCGGTCCGAATGAAGCGTTCTACCGAGGCGACTCGGGATGGATTCCACGATGGGCTACCGATCATCCCGTCGGTGCCAAAAATTTGACTTGGCGATTAAGACAATTGACCACCATTGAGACCAACCAAGGAACACTGCTTCTTCGGCTAACAGATCCGCGACTGAAGGACTTCCCATTTATCTTCATAAGCGATCCGGGATGGCAAGTCTTGGATGTTGCCGAACAACGAGCACTGAAGAGCTACCTAGATAACGGCGGCTTCCTTTGGGTGGATGATTTTTGGGGACAAGCGGAATGGGACAATTGGGAAGCGAACATGCAACAGGTTGCGCCCCGCTGGAAATGGTTCGATATTCCCGCAGATCACCCTATCATGTCCTCCGTCTATCCACTCACCGAATGTCCGCAGATAACCGCCATCCAGTTCTACCGAAGAGGTGGCGTTACTTATGATCCATGGCAATTCCATCGACAGCCTAACGGTGGCACTTCCGACATGATGCAAGTTCACTTCCGGGGCCTACAAGATGATCAAGGACGTCTTGTTGCGGTCGCGACGCATAATACGGATATCGCAGATGGATGGGAACGCGAAGGTGACGATGAAGAATTCTTTCGTCGTTTCTCGATCAAAGCGTATGCACTCGCCATCAACATTTTAACCTATGCGATGACACACTGATCTTGGGTCAAGATCGGAGCAGAATTCAGTAGGATAACGATGCATTCATTTATGGTTTTGTGCATCCGCCTGCGATGGCACAAACGGCGCAGCCGCCTGAAGTACCACAGCCCGCCTTTTCTTTGGTGCCGCAATCCGGGCCACAACCATTTTGCAGTAGCTCTGCGAAGCGCGACGAAGCTACTTTCTTTTGGTAGACATCCGAAAGGGTTTGAACGAAGGAGTCTGTTGTCGATGTGGGGTCACCTAGAAAATGAAAATAAAGCGTTCGACCGTCCAGCAACGGCTCCACTTCAATTAAGACATCTTGCGAGCCGCTATCCGAAAGAAACTTTTGGCATTCGGCAGATGCGTCGGCGCTCAACAACTTCAGCTGGCGCCATAGAAGTTGATCTTCGGGACGCGTTCGTCGCAAATACTTTCCGGCGTTTCGGTGAGATAAATAATTGGGCTCCGTGGGAGCCAGCACCTCGCCAATTTCAATCCCTCGATAAGTCCGACACACCACTTCCTCGCCTCGGGACAATTCTACGGTTCCAGATTGAATGGGGATAATGTCACGTTGGAAGCCGAAACGAATCAGATAGAAGCCTGTGCTGGCATCCGAATCGGTCCTAGCCATGTTAGCGTCAAGGGATGTGCCGCTCATGAAACCTTCGCCAAACTAAATGCACGGACCATTTCAATGGACTCTTTCATGGCAACTTGATCGATCGAGTGGACGTTGATACTTTGTCCGACAGCTCGAAGCATCGTGACCGTTAGTCTACCACCAAGATGTTGCCGGAACTCTTCCAATCCATCAAAAATCGTCTGTGCATCGAGCTCTTGATCGAACAAGGGTAGCTGTAAATCTCGAAGCACTCGGAGAGTGCGTTGCATATCCGCTCGATCAAGTCCATGCACTAAATGCGAATAAACGGTATCCAAGGCGACTCCAATAGAAACCGCTTCGCCATGTCTTAAACGAAACTGAGACAAGTGTTCTAGCTTGTGGGCGGACCAGTGCCCAAAATCAAGTGGCCTAGCTTCCTGCATTTCAAATGGGTCGCCACCATGAGTGATGTGATGCAAGTGCATGAGGACGCTTGAGCGGATTGCCGGCAGCACTGCATTCCAATCGCGAGCAACAATGGCGTGCGCTTGTTCGCACAAGAATCGAAAGGCGGCGGGGCTTTTCAGGAGCGACACTTTCACAGCTTCGGAAAAGCCTGCTCGAAAGTCGCGATCGGGCAAGTGTTCCAGCAGCGACTGATCGTTGACCACGGCCCAAGGAACCGCAAAGGTCCCCTTCCAGTTTTTCTTCCCGTACGCATTGATCGCGTTCTTGACACCGACCCCGGAGTCCGCCTGAGCAAGCGTGGTGGTCGGAAAACGAACGAGTCGAATTCCTCGATGAGCGATGGCGGCCGCGTATCCGACTGCGTCCAACACAGCTCCGCCGCCAATCACCAAAACGTAACTGCGTCGATCGAGCCCATCCCGATCGATGGCTTGAAAAATGGTTTCGATTGCATTGGGATCATTTTTGATTTGCTCGCCACCTTCGACCAGCGCGATTGGGGCTACCAATTCCAGTGAATCGCTCGATTCCGAAATTCTGCGTGATAGATTGGTCAAGACGGCGGAGTTGGTGTCGACCACATTCCTGTCCATCCAAACTTGGATTCTGGCTTGGCGGGAGTCGCTTTTCAGCAAAGGCAAGACTTGGTCCCAGTCGTCCAGAAAACAATTTCGAGTGCAACGGAGCCGGAGTTGCAACGGAACCGAAAAGTTGACGTCAAGCGACTCTTCAGCAACGGACCAGGGAATAGAAGCCATGAGCCTAGAGCTTAGATAGGTGGGATAGGGAGGGAACGCATGCTTTTTCGAATTGTAGTCCAAACCCCGCTGATGTGCATTCCGATTTTTCGCCAGCTTTGCGTTCTTGACCGGCGGACTCCAAGTCCGATCGAAGCCACTTTTCGAAGCAAGCCAAACGAGCAAAGTTCGAAAAAGTCCTTCAGAAATTTCTGTATTTGACGAGCGAGCAGGGCAAAACTGGGTAGCTTTCCTGGCAATTGCGTTGTTAAACTGGGGGGCTAAGTCGCAGGACTAATCCGCTTTATCGGACAGTTTTTCCTGTCCCGCCTATTTATTAGTATCGTCTGTCGTGAGGTAACCACCTAAATGCGCCATCGTCGTTCGTCTCAACGTCAATCGTCTCGATCTTCGAAATCTAACTCAAAAAGGCTGATACCACAGATTGAGCGACTTGAGTTACGAACGCTCTTAGCAACTGACATTGTCTGGAATGATGCTAACTGGGATGCTGCAGCCGATGCACCCAATGACAGCATGCTTGTGAAAGGGGCCGATGCGTTTTATTTCGGCGGACATCGGAACGTTGGTTTGAATTTAAGCATGAATCGAGTCGCCATTGCGACGGAGAATGCGTCCGTACAATTACCGGACGGGCTCACACGGCTTTGGGGTATGGCCAATAAAGCAGTTGTGTATCAAACCGCGGATGAGCTCACTCCTACGTTGATCGCACAGCTGTCAGCGACGCCCGGAGTGCTTGAGGTGAGTCCGGTGTATGTCGACATGGCTTCTGGGACGGACATGTCGGTGCTCAATGAAATCATCGTTGGATTCAAGCCAAACCAAAATGCTTCCGATTTCTTCGCACGGTATACCGAGTTTGCTTCTTTCGAACCTGTCATGGGTACGCAAAACCAATATGTTGGCAAAATGGCGCAGAACGGAGGACGTGCCGCGATCGACCTATCGAATCGATTGCTTTCCGATAGTTCGACAGAATGGGTGCATCCAAACTTCTATGTCAACTTCGAAAAGCACTTTATTCCCAATGATCCTCGGTTTAACAACCAATGGCATTTGCGCAACCTAGGACAAAGCGGGGGCGTGGCGGATGCAGATTCCAACGTTGATTTAGCTTGGGATGTGAATCAAGGAGGATCTAGTTCGATCGTTGTCGCGGTGATCGATGATGGTGTTCAATCAACGCATCCGGACTTGAACGTTTGGATCAATCCAGGCGAAATCTCCGGGGATGGAATTGACAACGACGGTAATGGCTGGGTGGATGACATCAATGGCTGGAACTTCGTGACCTTGACCAACGCTTCCGAACCGATTGGGTCCGATGCTCACGGTACCGCCGTGGCCGGCGTTGCAGCAGCGCGGGGCAACAACAATCTCGGGGTGGCCGGTGCCGCCTACAATTCGCGGGTGATGTCGATCAAGGTGTTCCACGATAACTCTGTGGCTGCTTTGGATGACTTTGCTTCAGCCCTGCTATACGCAGCGGGTATTACCGCTGATGGAAGCGGAACTTGGCGGGCCGGTGACTTGGTCAATAATTCCTGGGGCGGGGGTGGCCCGTTCCCTAGCATGAATGCCGCTCTTGCCATTGGTGTTGTGGAAGGGCGAGGTGGGGTGGGTGCAACCTATTTCTTCTCCTCGGGCAATAATGGATCGGGTGTGCTCGGTGAACCCTCGGGGCAAACGGCTTTCACCCCTGGGGTCATTGCGGTTGGCTCCACCAACAACCAGGGCGTCCGGTCCAGCTACAGCCAATACGGTGCAGCCCTCGATATCTTGGCTCCCAGCAATGGGGGAACTCTAGCCATTGACACGACAGACCGAACAGGCGCCGATGGTTATGCTGCAGGCGACTACACGGGAACGGGCGGAACCGGATTTGGCGGTACGTCATCCGCATCTCCGTTAGCTGCGGGAATCGGTGCCTTGGCTCTAGCTCAAGCCCAAGCTCTGGGCGTGACTTTGCGCCCTGCTGACTTCCGAGCCATGATACGAAACAGCACCGACTTGATCGGCGGTGTCAACTACAACATCACCACTGGAAAGCACATTGAATACGGCTTTGGTCGTGTCAATGCCTTCACCCTTGTGGATGGAATCGGCAAAGCAGAAATTTCCGTTGTCGATACAACCCGGGAAATTCCCTTTGGCGGAACCGTGAATTTAGGATCTGCTTTGGTGGGTCAATTTGTGGAAACCACCGTACGAGTGCGCAATCAAGGGACGGAAGATCTAACGATCGACTCGATCACAATGCCGGCATCGTTTTCGGTAGTGAACTTTGTCCCAACGTCCCTTGCGATCGGCGAGGTTCTGCTTGTAACCGTTCGGTTCAGTCCGACAGTACCTGGCAACTTTGCGAGCGACATGTTCATCAATAGCAATGACGCCAGCGAGTCTGCTTATCGAATTCGTTTGGTGGGTACGGCAACTGCCCCAAGCATTGGCGGGACGGCATTCGAAGATTTCGATAACAATGGAATCTACAATACTTACGAACGAGGTGTTTCGAGTCCAGGCTTTGCTTATCTCGATGAGAACACCAATGGCTCCTTCGATATTGGGGAAAGACAGGCCAATATCAATGCCGCTGGTGACTATGCATTTAACGCCCTTCCCAATGGAACCTACGACGTGCGTTTCGAGCTAGCAGGCTGGGACCGTACCTCGGCTGTTGATGTTTATACGGTAACGCTCTCGAACGCCGCGAGCTTTTCCATTGGCAACAACTTCGGTTACGGCAAAGAGGATCGAGTGTACGCTAAAGTCATCGAGGATCTCAATGCAAACGGTGTCTTGGACGGACTGGACTTGCCGTTGCCGGGTTTTGTCGTCAGCAGTGGTCGCACCAGCACGGACACTTTCGCTAGTACAGGCTCCGTTCCGATTGTTGACGTTGCCACCTCTATTTCGACCATTTCTATCCCTGCAGGTAGCGGCTTGGTTCGAGATATCAATGTAACTATTAATTTGACCCACACTTGGGTTAGCGATCTGGACATCACCTTGATCGCGCCCGACTCCACAGAAATTGTGCTTGCAAGTGGTGTCGGCTTGGACGGAGATGATTTTACTAACACCATTTTTGACGACAGTGCAACCACCAGCATTTTTGCGGGCAATGCTCCTTTTACCGGTACGTTCCGCCCGGCTCAACCTCTCTCCAGTTTTAACGGGCTGCTTCTCGAAGGAACTTGGACATTAAAGATCGACGATTTGTTCGCCGGCGAATTTGGAACATTGCTTAACTGGTCGATGGAAATTGAACGCGAACTCGCGGTGGTCTCAGATTCAAACGGCTGGGCACCTTTGGACCTGCCAAGCACTGCAACGACCGACGCCACGCTGATCTTGCAGCCAAGTTGGGAATACACCTTGCCGTCGAACGGGGTCCAAACGGTGACTACAACGGGAGTACCCATTTATGGGCTAACGTACGGAGCACGGATTTTGCCGGTCCCCCCTTCCGATATCCGAATTTCCGATTCCATTGTGTTTGAGAATGAACCTGCTGGAACTTTGGTTGGCACACTTACCAGCACCGACCTGAACCGTGGCGAAACGTTTTCTTACTCCCTGGTTTCGGGAACAGGAGATACCGACAACGCGATGTTCCGGATCGTCGGAGACCAAGTTTTCACGGATGGAACCATCGATTTCGAGCTAAACCAAAGTCTTGAAATTCGAGTTGCCACGACCGATTCCACAGGCTTCGTTTACGAAGAATCGCTGATCATCACCGTTATCAACGTGAATGAGGTTCCGCTATCCGTTGCCTTGACTCCAAACAGCGTCGATGAAAACTCACCTAATGCACGGCTGGTGGGAACGCTTCGCACTACCGATACCGACTTCTTGACAGATTTTTCCTTTACTTACGCATTGGTAGCTGGGCTGGGGGCTGATGATAACAGCACCTTTGCAATCCTGGGCAATACGGTTGTGGTGAATGGTCCGATCGACTTTGAAACCAATAACCTACTATCGATTCGCGTTCGCACTACCGATGCAGGTGGTCTATTCACCGAGCAACCATTCATCATCAACGTTCGTAATGTGAATGAGATGCCAACTCAATTCTCGATTTCGTCGTCTACTGTCCAAGAAAACTCGCCTGCACCCTTCTTGATCGGCAGAATGTCTGTCGTGGATCCAGATGCGGCAGACCAAGGTAATCATCTTTATCGCTTGAACTCGTCCACCCAATTTCCCGACAATAACTTGTTCGAAATTCGCGGGAATGAGCTGTATACGCGGGCCACGTTCAGTTTCGAGAGTCGCGGTGTGTACATCCTTTCTGTAAGAGCGATCGATTCCTTTGACGCTTTTATTGATGCAATTGTTCCAATTACCATCACCGACGTGAATGAGGCTCCAACGAGCATCGATGCGACTTCCGCCAGTTTCCTAGAATCCTTGCCTGTAGCATCGGTTGTCACCACCTTGGTGGCCGCGGATCAAGACCTTGGAGAAACGATTTCATTTAGTTTGGTTTCGGGAGTTGGATCCGATGATAACGGAGAATTTCTTGTTTCCGGAAATCAGCTCTTGTCGCGAAATGCTTTCGACTTTGAAACCAAGCCTTCCTACCGTGTTCGCGTTCGCGCAACGGATGCGTCAGGGCTGTGGACAGAGACACCGTTTACGTTCACCGTTCAGAACGTCAATGAAATGCCAAATATGCTCAATTTGTCATCGACTAGCGTCAATGAAGGACTTGCAATCGGATCGCGAGTTGGAAATTTCAGTGCCCTGGACCCGGATGCGATAAGCACCTTCACCTTCGCGACCAAGATGTCTCCTGCGTTTCCCGATAACGAAGCATTTTCGATCGTTGGGAACGAGCTTCGCACCAAACAAATCTTCCGATTCGCCCAGCGGAACACTTACACCATCTTGGTTCAAGTGACCGACCAAGGAGGGCTTTCTATCGATCGAGTGTTTACGATCAATGTGCTTGATGTCAATGATAGCCCAACCGACGTTGGATTAAGCGTTCAAGAAATTTCGGAGACCGCAGCGAACGACAGCTTGGTTGGCCAGCTATCGACCGTGGATGCTGACGCAGGAGATTCCTTCGTTTACAGTCTTGTTACCGGGGCGGGGTCTGCGGACAACGCGAGCTTCAGGATCGTAGGTAATCAGCTTCGCACCAATACTCCTTTGAATTTCGAAGCGAAGGCGAGCTACGCGATTCGTGTAGAAAGCAGGGATGCAGCCGGTGCAAGCTTTGAGAGAAGTTTTGTGATCCAAGTTCTCAACGAGAACGAAGCTCCAACGGCGGTAGGACTGTCCGCTCTGTCTATTCGGGAAAACAATAGCCCCAACGCATCGATTGGTTCATTAAGCTCGATCGACCCCGATACCGCCCAATCCTTCACGTATAGCCTCGTCAACGGTACCGGCGATCGAGACAACAGTATCTTTGTGATCGCAGGAACAACCTTGCGCACCACTGTGGCGTTCGACTTCGAAGCAAAGCCGGAATACCAAGTCCGAATTCGTACCACGGACGGTGGCGGCTTGAGCTTTGAATTGCCATTTGTCATTTCAGTACAAAATGCGAACGAGTCCCCCTTTGGCTTGCAGTTGTCGGGGAGCTTAACGGAAAATGCACCGCTCAATTCGGTCGCCTTAAACGCGGTCGCTTCGGACCCTGATGCAAACGAACAGCTGACATTTTCTTTGATCTCAGGCATCGGCTCGGATGACAACGGGAAGTTCACGATCAGTGCAAACGGTGGATTGTCACCCGTTGCTGCTGTTAATTTTGAATCGCAAAGTTCGTACAGCATTCGAGTTCGAGTCGTCGATCGGGGCGGGATCGCAATCGAGCGAGCTCTGACGATCGCGGTTGTAAATCAGAACGAAGCACCGACCAATGTGATACTGTCGAAGACGGACATCGATGAAAATCAAAGTCCTAATGCAGTCGTTGGTTTGTTCACCGCAGTCGATCAAGACGTTGCCGACTCTGCCAGCTTTAGCTTAGTGAGCGGAACTGGCGACACAGACAATAGTCTCTTCGAGGTGTCCGGCAACACTCTGCGAGCTACTTCTAGTTTTGACTTCGAAACCAAGAACACGTACTCCCTTCGAGTTCGTGCGACCGATGTCGGTGGGCTATCTTTTGAGAAGACCATACTTGTCTCGGTGAAAGACGTTAACGAACAGCCGTTCGCCGTGAATCTAACGAGCTCTACTCTCCTGGAGAATGCCGCCATTGGTTCTGCCATCGGCGACTTAAGAACGATCGATGTGGATGCATTGGACCGCTTCACCTATAGCTTGGTAGCCGGTGCAGGTGATTCCGACAACGGACAATTCGTTTTGGACGGAGCGACCCTAAGATCCAATTCTATTTTCGATTTTGAAAGTCGCGAAACCTATACCGTTCGTATTCGAACTCAAGATCAGGGTGGGCTTTCCATTGAATCGCCTCTGACGATTTCGATTCGTGACATCAACGATCTGCCCACCAATTTACAAATTCAGTCCAGCTTGATCAACGAAAATAGCCCCGTCGGAACATCGATCGGAGCCTTTACCGCTTCCGATCAGGATGCTGGAGATGTAATTTCATATCGATTGGTTGCTGGTAACAATGACAATTCGCTCTTCTCCATTCTTAATGGACAATTGATTACCAATGCTTCCTTGAACTTCGAGAGTCGTTCAAGCTACCAAGTCGCTGTACAAGCCATCGATCGCTCCGGCTCAGGTACAACCCAAACTTTTACCATTACGGTTCGGGACGTGAACGAAACCCCCTCGAACATTGCATTGGACACTTCGTCCATCAATGAAAATCTCGCTGCTGGTACGGTGGTCGGACGTTTGTCGGCAACAGATCCAGATGCAAACGACCAGTTCACTTTTACATTGGTTTCAGGCGAAGGCTCGAGCGGAAACAGTTCGGTGACCATCAACGGTACTCAATTGGTTTTGGCGAGTGCATTGAACTTTGAGAGCAGCCCCGTTCTGTCCGTCCGAGTTCGTGCGACCGATGCTGCATTCAATTCGTTCGAAAAAGCTTTGAGCGTAGCGGTCGTGGATCTCCCGGAGGCTCCGACGGAAGTTCGACTGACTTCAGCAGGAGTAATGGAAAATCTTCCAGCCGGGACGGTGGTAGGAACATTGTCTACGATTGACCCCGACGCTGGTGGATCCTTTACCTATCAGATTGTCGCTGGACAGTCATCACTTCCATTCGCGATTGTTGGTAATCAATTGCGAACAACGCGAAAGCTAAATTTTGAAGCTCTCGCCTCCTACACAGTTTCCATTCGCAGCACCGATGCTAGCAGTCTTTCCGTGGTCAGTCCGCTTTCGGTCAGTGTTTTGGATGTGAATGAACAGGCGATTATCACAGGTAGCGATAGTGCCACGACCCCGACCAATCGTACGGTTGTGATTGATGTTCTTGCAAACGATCGCGATCCCGATGGCACCATTGATCGAACCACAGTTGTCATCGTGGCTCCACCGACCAAGGGGGCCGTCCGAGTGCTCTCCGATGGACGTTTGGAGTACACGCCGCCGGCAGATGAACGAGTGGACGTGTCATTTTCCTACCGAGTCATGGATAATGATGAAGTTATGAGTGACGTTGGACTGGTCGCTGTGAGGGTACTCTCTGCCTACCAAAATCCCAAAAACCGTTTGGATGTGGATAACGATGGCGACGTTTCACCGCTCGATGTTTTGCAGATCATCAACGACATTGAAGCGAATAAATTTCGAGATTTGCCCACCAATGTAGGTGAAACTATTCCGTACATTGATACCAACGGGAACAGCAAAGTGGACCCTTTAGATGTTCTCGATGTGATCAACTTCCTCAATCGCGGTGCCGGTGAGTCTGCTGAAGGAGAGCAATCTAGCGACGCAGCTGATTTGGAAAGCCAAAAATTGGAACCCGTATTTGGCGAATCCATGCAAGCTGCACACGCCATGGCCATCGATGCATTTTACCGAGAATTGGAAGTCAAGAGGGGGCGTTCACGATCGTAAAACAGCGATCGCAATTCGGCAGTGGATGATGGTGCCTTTTAATTGGTCGGTTGTTGTAAAGACTTGTGGCGATGTGCTCGGCCATTGGTACAATGCCGACCTTACTGGTATTCCGTAAACACTGTCGAAGCAACATGCCGCGCAAGAAGTCCAACAAGATTCGGATCGAGTTTCGAAAGAAGCATCAATCGCAAGCGCGCAGCGCGGACCTGACGAATGATTACGCCGTTGACCAGGAAGATATCGATACGGTTGCATCGCAACGGGTCAGCGGCAAAGGGGACCAAACGCGGCACCGAACCGTCAAAGGAAATCTGGTCGATGACGATGAGCCTGAATCCCTTGGTCAAGTTCAATTGGACGTGGATGCCAGCCAAACATTAAGCGGACTGGTTTTGCGGGTTCATGGACGCGAATCCATCGTCCGCGTTGACGATGGACGAATTTTTCGTTGCGCCGTACGTCGAGTTTTGAAAAACCTGGCGACAGACCAGCGGCATGTTCTTGTCGCAGGCGACGTCGTCCGGCTCTTGCCGGAGGGGGAAGAGCAAGCTTGGGTTGTTCGAATCGAACCTAGACGATCGACCTTGAGTCGGACTAGCAAACAGCGGCGGCATGTCATTGTTGCCAATGTCGACCAATTGTTGATGGTAACCAGTGCCGCTCAACCCTCCATCAAGCCGAATCTGATCGATCGCGTGCTCGCCACGGCTGAGCAGAACCAGCTCGACGCCTGCGTTTGTATCAACAAATGTGATTTGATTGATACGACCATGTTACAAGCGTTAATTGGAACCTACACCCAGATGGGCTACCGCGTTCTCATGGTGAGTGCCGCTAGAGGCTGGGGCATGGACCGTTTAAGGCTGATGACCCGCAATCGCAATAGCGTGGTCGTAGGCCAAAGTGGAGTTGGAAAATCGTCCATTCTCAATGCAATCGACAGCGGGCTTCGCCAGCGAGTTCAGGCGGTGAGTGCCGAAAATCAAAAAGGGAAGCACACCACGACCACGGCCGAGGTGTTCCCGCTAAGCTACGGAGGCTCCATTATCGACACGCCCGGCGTCCGCCAGTTCCAATTATGGGATATTTCTCCCAGTGAAATGTCTGGCCTATTTCGAGATATTCGCCCCTTTGCGTCCAACTGCAGGTACCCAAACTGCACCCATATTCACGAAAATGACTGTTCTGTGAAGGATGCTGTGGCAGATGGCCGTCTGGACGGTCGCCGATACGACAGCTATTGCCAAATGGTGGACAGCCCTGGGGACGTGGTTCGCGAGGAATTTGAAGAGTTCGAATGAGTCTGAGGGCATTTGGTAGATTGTCGCAAAGCGTCCTTCCGGATACACTGCTTTAGCAAATTTCCCCCCACCTTTTTTGGAGCTGCGAACAGCCTATTTGGGCCGCAGCGGAGTAATTCATGAGCGCCATCAACGCTTTACCGAAAGTTGATCCTACCCCCGCTAAACTCACTGTTGGCGGAAAAGAAATTGAGCTTCCCGTCCTCGTTGGAACCGAGAATGATCGGGCGATGGACATCTCGAAGTTGCTCCGAGATACGGGGCATACGACCATCGATGACGGCTTTGCTAATACAGCTAACACATACAGTTCCATCACGTACCTAGATGGCGATCGAGGGATCCTTCGCTACCGTGGGTATCCAATTGAAGAGCTAGCGGAACACTGCGACTTTCTTGAAACGAGCTATTTGCTGATTTATGGGGAGCTTCCGACCCATGAACAACTCGAAAACTTCAAAGATTCGATCGAAAAGCACACGATGCTCCACGAGGACATGCGGTCCTTTTACAATGGTTTCCCTCGGGATGCACACCCGATGGCAATTCTTTCTAGTGTGGTTGGTGCAATGTCCACCTTCTACCAAGATGCACTGGATCCACATGACCCTGATGAAGTCGAGGTTTCCATCCATCGCTTGATCGCCAAACTTCCAACGATTGCTGCATACAGTTACAAAAAGGCCTTTGGTCAGCCTTTCATCTATCCAGATAACAGCCTGGATTACTGCCAAAATTTCTTGAGCATGATGTTTGCTTTGCCAAGTGAACGCTACCAGCCAGATCCAGATTTTGTACGAGCTCTCAATCTATTGCTGATTGTGCACGCGGATCACGAACAGAACTGTAGCACCTCGACCGTTCGCTTGGTCGGCTCTTCCAATGCCAACTTGTTTGCGTGTATCTCAGCCGGGATCTGTGCCCTTTGGGGCCCGCTTCATGGTGGAGCTAACGAGGCTTGCGTCAACATGCTTAAGCAAATCGCCGACGATGGCGGAAATGTCAAAAAGTATGTCGATATGGCCAAAGACAAATCCAGCAACTTCCGACTGATGGGTTTTGGGCATCGCGTTTACAAGAACTATGACCCGCGTGCAAAGATTATCAAAGCGGCTTGTGATGTTCTGCTGAATAAGTTGAATCTCAAAGACCCGTTGTTTGACGTCGCTCAAGAATTGGAAGCTGTCGCGTTAAAAGACCCGTACTTCGTCGAACGCAAGCTTTACCCCAATGTGGATTTTTATTCGGGGGTTATCTATCGTGCGATGGGTATTCCTGTCCAGATGTTCACGGTGCTATTTGCCATTGGGCGATTGCCAGGTTGGATTGCGCATTGGGTTGAGATGCAGAATTCGCCGAACACGCGGATCGGTCGCCCTCGCCAAGTCTACACAGGGCCTGTGAAACGTGAAATCGTTCCTATCGAGAAGCGATAATTGAGGGTTCGAGTGTTACCTGATTCGAAGTCCAATTTGCCTGAATTCCAAAATGCCGTGCAAGAAGGGCAGCTAGAACCTAGTGGCGAATCGGCTTCACCGGGTCCTGGGGCTCAAAAGATCTCTTTCGTCCTTGACAAACCAGTCTCGCAACTTTCGTGGATCAAAAAGTCCCTGTTGTTCGCGCAGCTTTCGCGATTGTCCTATGCCAATCCGGAACCCGTCGAGAAGAAAGCTTACGAAGCGGGCTTGGACGAATGCATTTTTGTCGCTCGCGACGGTGCGGAAGCGTACATTCTAGGCAATCGAACCGATTGCATGGTGGTCTGTCGCGGAACAGAGCCGAACCAGTGGAATGACATCCGGGCAGATGCGAACGCTTGGACAGTGTCCACCGATGTAGGCCGAGTGCACAGTGGGTTTCATTCGGAAGTGAATGAATTATGGCCCAAGCTGGAGCAGCTTTTGAAAGAAAACCAACGAACACTTTGGTTTGCCGGCCATTCGCTCGGTGGAGCCATGGCCGCCGTGTGTGCTGTTCGATGCAAAATTTCTTCGATCCCCTCGAATCCAGCGGCTATTTTTACTTACGGTGCGCCACGAGTTGGCAACAGATCCTATGCATCTGTTTTGAAGATTAAGCATTACCGATGGGTGAACAACAATGATATTGTGCCGCGTGTCCCGCCCAGATGGTTGGGATATCGACACATGGGCCAGGAAATCTACCTTAACCGCCGAGGCAAAATCAGTTCGTTACGATCTTGGTTTCGGGTTCGAGATCGATTTCGAGGACTTTTGTCATCCCTTCGCGTTGGAAAGCTAGATTATTTCAGCGACCATTCGATGGTGGAGTACATTAAGCATATCCACAACATTCACGACGACGAGCTGAACGGCTTGCCCGTCAAAACCCCATCCCACATACCCGCTGAATAGTCCATGCTCACTGCGATTATTGTTGTCTTTGTTGTCGGCTACTTGGCCATTATTTTCGAGCACCAGATCCACATCAACAAGGCGGCATCCGCAATCCTGACGGGTGTACTTTGTTGGTCCATTTATGCAATTGGCTATGAGCAGCTCGTGCCTCAAGCAGCTTTTGATGCGTGGGCTCAACTTCATCACTCGGCCAATGACGCGGAACATGCAGTTGGGCATTTGCCTGCCAAGTTATTGTTTGTCACGGAGCACCAGCTTGGTCATAGTTTCAACGAGATCGCAGGCATTTTGTTCTTCTTGATGGGGGCCATGACCATCGTTGAACTGGTGGACGCTCACGAAGGATTTTCGCTGGTTACTAAATTGGTACGAGCTCGAAACAAAGTGACCTTGCTGTGGATTGTGGGATGGGTCACTTTTTTCTTGTCGTCGGTTCTGGATAACTTAACTACCACCATCGTTGTCGTTTCGCTTCTGCGAAAGCTGATAGCAGATCGCGAGACGCGGCTCATGTACGTTGGTATCGCAATCATTGCAGCAAACGCGGGTGGTGCCTGGACCGTTATCGGGGATGTGACAACCACCATGCTGTGGGTGAAAAACAAGATCGGGGCGGTCGAAGTGATGCGAGACTTGTTCTTCGCAAGCATTGTCTGTTTGTTGGTTCCTTTGCTAGCCGCGTCGCGATGGATGAAGGGAGAATTGCCTGCGATCGATCACAAAGTGGATGAAGAAGATGATCGCACGATCCAATCTTGGCACAAGGCATTGTTCCTGGCGCTTGGTTTGGCGGGCCTGATGAGCGTGCCCATCTTCAAAGCCTACACCCACTTGCCCCCATTCATGGGAATGGTGCTGAGCTTGGGTGTTCTTTGGCTAGCCTCGGAATTGGTGAGTCATACGATGGATGAGAAGACGCGAAGCTCCACCGGTGTTTTAGCTGCTCTGCGAAGGGTCGATATGTCCAGTATTCTTTTCTTCCTCGGTATTTTGCTGGCTGTAAGTGCATTAGGAAGTGTCGAAGTCTTAAAAAATCTAGCGGTGATGCTTCAGAACGCGATCGGCAATCAGGCGATCATCGCCGTCATCATTGGGTTGGTGTCCGCTGTTGTGGATAACGTGCCTTTGGTTGCTGCGGGCATTGAAATGTATTCAGAAACACCCGCCAATGATTCGTTCTGGATGTTGTTGGCATATTGTGCAGGGACCGGTGGAAGTTGTTTGATTATTGGTTCCGCAGCAGGGGTAGCAGCCATGGGCTTGGAAAAAATCGACTTCATGTGGTACGCCCGGAAGATAGGTTGGCTGGCGTTAATCGGTTACCTCGCCGGGGTAGCAGCCTACATGATTCAGCACTCGATCTTCGGATAACCCGGATTCTATATGCCCTCTCCAAGTTCACCGATCCTGGTTGCAACCGAACTTCGCAAGGTCTACCAAACCCCATCGGAAGAAATTGTCGTTCTCAATGGCGTTTCCTTCGCGTTGCAGGCCGGCGAAAACATGGCGATTGTCGGGCCGAGCGGAGCAGGAAAATCCACCTTGCTCCAAATTCTTGGAGCTCTAGATCGTCCAACAAGCGGCTCGGTTTCCGTGGGTGGTGTCGACCCTTTTTCGATGAACGAGAATCAACAAGCCCGATTCCGAAACGAGAAAATTGGATTCATCTTTCAGGACCATCATTTGCTTCCCCAGTGGAACGTTCTCGAGAACACCTTGTTACCCGCTTTAGCCAGCGGGAATCCATCCGTCGAAGTTCGCGACCGTGCTGTTCGACTTTTGGAACGAGTCGGGCTCCAGCATCGAATGACCCACTTGCCAAGTCAGTTATCGGGAGGCGAGCGTGAGCGAGTCGCGGTGGCTCGATCGTTGCTTCTGAAGCCGATGGTGGTTCTTGCTGACGAACCGACTGGTAACCTGGATCGACAATCCGCGGATAATGTGTCGCAGCTTCTGCTCGAAGTTCCCCAAGAAGAGAATACGGTCCTGATCGTCGTGACTCACTCGAGCACGCTTGCAGCCAAAATGCAGCGATGCTACGAACTCAATGCCGGCAAATTGCAGCTCACTTAGCATGAAAAAGAAGATCTTCCAAGCGAAGCGGTTTTATGTGCAAGAAGTCACGGAGACGTTGGCAGATGGTTCGAATCTGGTTCGAAACATTGTCAGGCACCCAGGGGCGGTCGTCATCTTGCCATTGATCGATGAAGATCACGTCTGTTTGATTCGTACGTATCGAGTTGCGATCGATGCTTGGCATCTTGAACTTCCAGCAGGGACTTTGGACAAATCGCTCTCGCCCATGGAGACTGCACATTTAGAATTGCAGGAAGAAACAGGCTATCGCGCTGCTCGTATGAATTTGATCCATACGTTCGCGATGTCCCCCGGGATACTTGATGAGAAGATGTACTTCTATGCAGCTCATGGTTTGACCGCTGGTGAGGTTGCACGAGAAGTTGGTGAACAAATGGATAACGTTCTTTTATCTTGGGCAGAGATCGACACGCTTCTGCGAGATAAAAAGATTCGCGACGCTAAAACACTAGCCGGCTTGCTCTGGTACATGCGTTATCGCGATTACGCCTAAAAATTGGCGATGTTTAGCACGTACGCAAGGCTCATGGAGTTATTGGCAATTAGCTTTTCTCTTCATTGAGCCGCTGGCGCTAGCCGCGTTGAGTTTCAATGCGTTGAATACGTAGTCGCGGCTAGCGCCTGCGGTTCAAGTTAGGGCAAAATCATTGCTCGTCAATGGACGCCCAAGTAGCCGATGAGTGCGGTTTAGCTGCGGCGATGTGCTAAGCATCCGAAGCTGGCTTATTCGCCACGAGCAAAATAAGACTGTAAATCCCCAGCGCCCACATTGAGCCAGGTCAGATGGTTCCAGAAGATGACGTTCTTTTCGTTCGTTGTTGATAGGGTCAAATCGACTCGAGGGCGCGTGCTGACAACCACAAGCTTCGGGACCCGACCATGTTCGCGCTCAATGAGCCGCAGTGTGTCCCAAGTCTGGGTATCCTTGTTGGATGTCGCGATCGCGAGTCGATCCAAAAGGTGTGAGGATTGTGACCGCGAACGAATCCGATCCGCTATCTCTGGCTTGGAATCGGAGATAGCCACGGTAATCACACCTGAGTTTGAGCCGACGATATGGCTAACCAGAGTCGCAACAAACTCGATTGCAAGATCTTCAAGATTGATGGTTGTGTCCATAATCTTGCCGACGGTTTTCGGTCGATGCAGATCCAAAAGGATGACATACTCTTGACTATCTTCTTGCTGAAACTGCTTTACCACCAGTTCGTTGCGTTTTGCTGAAGATCGCCAATGGATTGCGCGTGGACTGTCGCCCGAACGGTAGGAACGCAAGCCAAAAAACTCTCCTTCGTCCGACAAGGATCTCGTGCGGCGTTGCCGATTGCTCAAGTTGCGAACGTCGAACAAGTCTTTCCATTCGGGAAGCAATCGTCCTATGGCTGGCTGTACAATGAAGGTATCACCACTTCGAGGAGGCAGGATCCCCCGCATCAAGCCCATCGGGAAGCGTGTCGTCAGCTCGGTTCCGAGGAATTGGTACTTTCCACGTCGCTGAGCTAGACAGCGATACTTTTGCGAACGTGTGGCGTTTGGAGGAATCGATGTGAATAGCAAAGCGATTCCTTGAAACACAGGAACCGAAGTATCTTCCTTGGAGAGCAAGATCATTCGATCATGAGCAAGAACCAACCAACTACCCAGCCAACGTTTTGGGTTGGTGATACTTAGTTCTATATCGAACGGCTTTCTTGCATGGATGGATCTTGGCAATCGTCGGCGAGAATTCAGTCCGTAGAGAGTTCGGCTGCAGACTCGCCATTGAACCAATAAGATTCCCAGCAGCGTCCCAGCTAGGATGATCAGCAGGTTGACGTCGCGCAGCACTGCACCAAGCAAGACAAACGATGCCATGAAGGCAACCTGCAACCCCTCGCGTGTCATCCGCGTTGTGACACGCTCCGACGAATTGCTGATGGAACGGAGTACTCGCAGAGGCCATTTTAGAATCAGGGATAAGCTCGCGGCCCATCCTCGGGTCGTGTTGGTAGCGATGGGTGTACCCGATGATTTCGCCGAGCCAATGTTCTTGGAACGGGAGTCGATGGAGTTGCTTTGCATTGGAAAACTACCGCTCGCGGTCAAACTGGAACAGGAACCGTTTCAAGACATCGCGTGATGATAGACTCGGCAATCGTTCTTTCGCTGCCTGCGGCAAAGCCACGCGGAAGAACGCGGTGCGACAAAACCGGGACCGCCATTTTTTTAACGTCATCAGGAACTACATAGTTTCTACCTGACAGCATTGCCAAAGCTTGAGCGGCACGATAGAAAGCGATTGCCCCCCGTGTGCTAACTCCAACTTGAAGCTCATGGCTATTACGTGACTTTTCGACGATATCCTGCAAGTAATCGACGATCGAATCTTCGACTTGAACAGTGCGTGTGATTGTTTGTACGGCGGACACTTCTTCCAAGGTGACGACTGGTTTTAACGTGTCGACTGGCTCTCCTGTACGATGCGACCGCAGGACACCTCGCTCCGCTTCACGATTCGGGTAACCAACCTCAATTCGCATCATGAACCGATCCAGCTGACTTTCGGGCAACACGTAGGTTCCTTCGAACTCGAAAGGATTCTGGGTTGCAATGACAAGGAACGGGTCCGGCATAGAGTACGTCTTGCCATCGACGCTCGCTTGACGTTCGCTCATAGCTTCCAGTAGAGCACTTTGAGTTCGGGGCGGCGCGCGATTGATCTCATCACCCAGAATCACATTGGCAAAGATCGGACCTTGGTTAAACTTGAATTCGCCGTCGTGAAAAACACTGCTGCCGATAATGTCGCTTGGCAACAGGTCCGGGGTGAATTGCACCCGAGTGAACTTGCCATCAATGCTTTTGGCAAGTGCTTTTGCGATCAACGTTTTGCCGACCCCTGGTACATCCTCGAGCAGAATATGCTCGCCCGCCATCAGAGCCACAAGCGTCTTTCGGACCGCTTCGATTTTCCCCAGCACCACAGATTCAATGTTGGTTTGTAAACGTTTCAGTACCGCCTGAGTCGACTCATTCATTCAATGTTGTCCGGTTGTTGCAAATGCGTGTAGCTAAACTAGGATTTCGTTCGGCAATAATGTCCGTAGATGCCCGCAATAACTAAAGCTAATCCGATTAGCCCGGCACCGTACCAAACTGTCGCTGGAACTCCGACAAACCGAAGGTTCGCGAACCAAGTATTCGCGAAAACGCAAAGACCAATAAAACCAAAATAAACCGTGGAGAAGACGGCGAGCAATTGCAACCCGATGGATTGGCGACGCTGAATCTCGGAACCAGATTCCGCTTCGACTTGGTTTTTGGAATGATGCATTTTTTGCAGTTGGGCGGATGACGACAAAAGGGAGACAAGGTTCGAAACGGGGGAGAGGCCGACTGGGTTCCGATGATACCGATTGTATCAGCAGGGCAGACTAAAATGTAGCCGCTAGGTCCTTTGCATGCACCAATTTCAAGACCTAGACTGAGTAATCTCCTCGAACCACCGTGTTTTGCTGTTCGATGGGCTCACTTACCCTCTCCCAGGCCATTCATGAGCTTAAGCTTACTGATCGACCAACTCAGTGAACAACTGCCAAACGCATCAGAACGTCGCTTGGCTTGTTTGGCCATGCTTGTTTGCGATCGATCCCCAAACTTGGCATGCCTCAACGACAAACCGAGTTTTGTGTCGCTTTTAGACGACATCAATTTGAAGATTCAGTCGTTGGACGATCAGCATGCTGCGGTTGCATTGGAGCTTGACTCGCTGGCGCAAACAGAGCCTTGCGAGTTTGATCCGAAGCATATTTGGACGTTGATTCGCGCGATCAAGGTCCAAAGCCAGTTTGTCGATTTGCTAACCGGGGTCAAAATCGAACAAGAAGTAACCAACTAAGCCACTCCAACACAACCAAGTCTTTCCGTCGCATTTCTCTTTGAATCCCAATTCTTAACGCTCCATATTCTTAACGCTCCATATTCTTAACGCTCCATATTCTTAACGCTCCATATTCTTAACGCTCCATATTCTTAACGCTCCATATT
>Ga0247831_1003165_pt1 | contig 24726 bp, 28 predicted proteins | sample LaCruzMarch2015__9_FD_192406 | JGI IMG/M metagenome (GOLD analysis project Ga0247831, IMG submission 192406) | Freshwater microbial communities from meromictic Lake La Cruz, Castile-La Mancha, Spain - LaCruzMarch2015_1m | ecosystem: Environmental > Aquatic > Freshwater > Lake | place: Spain...
CATGGGGCGAACACCCCCTTTCACTGACTACGCCGAGAACCAGGACGTAGTCACCTCCACTCACGCGTAGGTGAACTGCCCCCGTGACGAAGGCAGCGACCGGAAACTCGTGGAGCGATACAGCACCTGCGCCGCCTCACGGCTTGCCGAAATGTCGTTGGCACCTGCCTTGCGGAAGATCTCCTTTGCCTGCTCAATTTGCTCATGACGGTCAACCTGAACAGACACCAGCGTGCGCCCCTCCAATGTCCGTGACGCATAGAGCAAGGCCTTCTCCCACGGAATGCCTTGGTTCAGTAGACCTTGCGCGACGTCGCCGAACATCTCGATCATCGGGCCGGTGGCGAAGAGTATCGAGATGTCGCGAACGGGAAATGCCTCACTCTTTAAACGCTGGAGCACCTGCTCAGCCTGGAGGTTCGAGTGAGCAATGCAGCAAACCAAGTGTGATTTCATAGAGGTATAAGGCGCTAGTTCAGGCTCTCCGCTGAGCGTCATTCATCGTTGGTGAGGATGACTTTCAGCGCCGACTGCTCCGCTGCGTGAGCGAAGGTTTCATAAGCACTAATGGCCTGGCTAAGAGCGAAGTGATGAGTGATGAGCGGCCGAGCGTCTAGCCGCCCGGACACGATCGTCTTGAGCAGTAGGCCCGTGCTCACCGCATCAACCAAGCGGGTGGTGATGGTGATGTTGCGCGACCATAGCCTCTCCAAATGCAGAGGCACGCTCCGGCCGTGCACACCCACGTTGGCAATGTGACCACCCGCCGCGATGATGGCCTGGCATAGCTCGAATGTCTCCGGCACTCCCACAGCCTCAACCGCCACATCCACGCCGTTACCGAACGTCATAGCCATCACCTTCTCGGCAGCGTTGTCACGCTTGGTGTTGATCAACTTTGTGGCACCTAGCTTCCGAGCGGTGTCTAAACGATAGTCGTCCTGGTCGATCATGATGATGTCGCCCGGCGCATAGAATTTAGCGGTCAGCAGAGTTGCCAAGCCGATGGGCCCAGCCCCTACGATCGCTAGCACATCGCCCGGCTTCACACAGCCGTCCAGCACACCGCACTCATAGCCAGTCGGCAAGATGTCGCTCAGCATGACCACGGAGTCTTCATCAGCCCCCACTGGAATGTGGTGCAGGCTGGTGTCCGCCCAAGGAATGCGGACAAACCCAGCCTGCGTGCCGTGGATTGTGTTCCCCAGAATCCAGCCGCCATCCTCACAATGCGAGCACATGCTACGACGGCAGAAATCGCACCGCCCGCAGCTTGTGATGCAAGAGATCAGCACTCGATCCCCTGGGCGGAAGCGGGTGACACTGTCACCCGCACTTTCCACCACGCCAATGCCTTCATGCCCCAGCACGCGGCCTTCACTGACAGTAGACACATCCCCTTTGAGAATATGCAGGTCAGTGCCGCAGATGGTGGTCTTGGTCATGCGGACCACGGCATCCGTGGCCGACTGTAGCTCGGGCTTGGGCACATCTTCCCAGGACTTCTGTCCGGGACCTTGATAGACAAGGGCGTTCATAATGAAGGATGTTAGAGTTCAGCCTGCTCGTGGGCTTCGACGAACCAAAGGTTCATGTCGGCACCGCGCGACACTTGAGTGAAGATGTCCGCGCTGTCTGGATCCTTCAGCGTGGTGCACAGCTCGATCGCCTTGCGAATCAGCTCGCCGTAGAAGGCGATAGCGTGCGCCAGCCCGGCGACGTGTTTAGTGCTGCTGGTGATGTCCAGCGGGTATTCGGGCAGGCTGGATTCCTTGGCTGCCACGCGAATGGTGCCGCAGGCAATGCCACCGAGTTGAACAATGCGTTCCGCGATGACATCCACGTAGGTTCCTGCGTCGTTATACACCTTGTCGAACAGCTCATGCAGCGCGATAAAGTTGTGCCCCTTCACGTTCCAATGTGCCTGCTTCGCTTGCATCATCAGATCGATTGAGTCAGCCAGTCGTTCCTGCAACAGGGCGGCCACCTCGATTCTGACTTTTTCCGCCAGGCTATTCCGCGTATGTGTGAATTTTTTCTTCATATCCCCTCGATAATCGCCCGCCACAGCGCATGCCATGGGGTGAACACCCCAAATTGGCACGACTACGACTCAACCAAGATGCCCGTCGCCCATGACCTTCAGTTCAGGCTGAGCTTGAGCCCCACCAAACCAGTGCGACACATCGCGCTCCGGCCATGCCATGAGTTTGAGACTCAGCGCCACTGCGGCATGCCTCGACCACTGAATGGATTCCCTTTTCAAGCGCTCCTCACCGGGAATACGGACGCATTCATCCTCCGGCATTTTGCCAGTCGTGTTCATGAAGTTCGCAGGGTCGCCCCAAGGTTACGACCCACATCGTCGGAGAACAGAAGCCATCGGGACTGGACAGCGAAGCACACGAATGCACGCGCTCGACTCTCTTCAAAGGTGTTGTAAACGAACATGACAAAGTCTCCCAAAGTCATCTCCCTCTGCTGGTGATTAGCGATCATGCTCTACTCGATACCCGACGCAGCGGAGCACATACCATGGGGTTTTCACCCCAACTCCTGACTTAAGCGCTAGCGTGGATTGCTCCATCATAGGCTATTGACCAATAAGCGGAGCCCACAGGTCCGCGAACGCAGGACGGCAATCCCTCGGCTCCGTAAGTATGTCGCAGTCCGATATGGTGCCCCAAGGTGATGTTGGGGTGATCCCTGGAGACGTTGATCAGATTGCACACGCACTCGGCGGTGTTCCGAAACTTGCAATTGAGGGGGCATTCGCGGTTTGGATGCAGGGTGTTCATGGTCCGTCGTTCATGGTTTTAGCGACCGCCACCTCCCCGGTGCCTGTGGGCGAACCGGTGGTAGGCTGATCATCCGTTACAACTTCGATACTACACTGCGCAGGGAGCCCATGATATGGGGTGATCACCCGCCTCTCTGCACATCTTCCGGGCCTTGAAACAGGCCCCGTTTCCCACGCTGCTAAAGAGTGGTGCCCTGCACGCTGCTCTCGATGATGCCTGTAGCGATAGCATAGCGCGTGAGTCCGGCTGTGTCGTGAATGTTAAGCTTATCCATCAGGCTCTGCCGATGCTTCTCCACCGTCTTGACACTAATCTTGAGCTCTTCAGCCGCTTGCTTGTTTGCCTTGCCCTCGGCGATGAGTTGTAGCACCTCCGTCTCGCGAGAGCTGATCTGGGCGACCTTCTGGGGAGGCAGGTCACCTCTAGCCTTGGCCTTCAGTGCACGCTCCTTGCGCCGCAGGGAGATATTGGGGCTGAAGCATTTCTTGCCCAGATGAACGCGGCGGATGGCCTCGGGCAGTACATGTGCAGCGGTTTGCTTGACCAAGTACCCGAAGGCTCCAAGCTCCATCACGCGATTAACATACGCGTCATCACTGTGGGCTGATAGCACTAGCACTTTGATCGTCGGATCGGCATGAAGGATCTGCCGTGTGGCCTCCATCCCATTGAGCAATGGCATCGCGATATCCATCACGACCACAGAGGGCTTCAATTCCGCAGCCAGCGCCACGGCCTGGCGGCCATCCTTCGCCTCGGCGACGACGAGGATATCCTTTTCTAGTTTTAGCAACGCGCGCAGGCCTTCGCGAACAATGGTATGATCTTCAGCCAAGAGGACAGTGATCGGATTCATGGTGGTGGCGGTGCGGGTGGTTTGTTGGGCTTCGTTGGCGGGTCCTTCGTCAAAGCAGAAGCGGTCGGCATCTCGACTAGCACCTTGGTCGGATTGCCTGGGCTAGAGGTGACACTGAACGTGCCACCGACCATCTCTACCCGCTCTCTCATGCCGAGCACGCCCAGACGATTGCGCTTATGCGACTGTGCAATCTCTGCCACGTCGAAGCCCTGGCCGTCATCTGAGATCTCCATGAAGATACTGTCCTTTCGCTTCCGAATGCTAATCACAGCACGGGTTGCCTTCGCATGGCGAGCCACATTGGAGAGAGCCTCCTGGGCGACACGATACAGGACAGTGCGGCGCTCTCCATTGCATTCCTGGATCCCCTCGAAGGCCTTCAAGCTGACCTCGATACCTGTGTCCTGCGTGAAGCCCTTCAGGAAGGATATGAGAGCCGGCACAAGACCCAAGTCATCTAGCACTGTCGGCCGCAGATCACGTGCGAAGCGATGCACAATGTTAACGGACTTCTCCACCAAGCGCTGCGTGGCCGCGATCCTTTGTCGCAGGCCCTTAACGCTGGAACCGGACTCGGTCTTCAGCGTCGCAAGCTGGAGGTTGATGCTGGTAAGCGTCTGGGCGATCACGTCATGCAGCTCGCGGCTGATCTTGCGACGCTCCTCTTCCTGCGCGGACAAGAGCTGCCGCGAAAGGTGCCTTAGTTGCTCCTGCATCTGGCGTGATTTTTCGAGCAATTGACTGGTGGTCAACTCGCTCGCGCGCAGCGTTTCTTCCACAGCTCTGCGCTGGAGAATCTCCTGCTTCAGCTCCTGGACGGATGTAGCTAGCTCCTGCGTGCGCTGGTTCAGGGATCTCACGACTTCGCTCAGGCTAGCATTGGTCTCTCGCGCGCCGCGATGAGTCTGCTCAATCGGGGAGATGGCTTCGCCAAAGAAGACACCGGCTCGCCGGATCATCGAATCACGAGTTCGCAGCGTGTGATGCGGCAGCACTAGCTCAATGAGTGCCTCCTCGTGCATGCGGGCGAGGTCCAGGGTTTCGAGCCCATGTTTTAAAGAGCGTAGCCCGAGCTTCCGCGAGGCCGCCAAGTTCACGACTGAACTAGATTGCAGATACTTGCGTAACGCCGCCAGATAGCAGCCGTAAAGAGAGGGTTGCTTATACTTCATGAGGGATGCCGAAATCGCTGACGAACTGCTTGAGAGTCTGCATCGATTGCTCGACCAGCCGCTGTGTAATGGTAATGTCCTTGGTCAGACTGGTATGATTCGCTTCCGCCTCATTCTTTAATCTGAGCAGCCTAACATGGATACCCAGCAATGGCTGTGCGATTTCATCATTGAGTTGCAGGCTCATTTTTTTTCGCGTCTCCTCGTCGGCGAGCAGAATTTTGTGCGCCATAGTTTGCAGCTGCTGCTCAAGGAGGCGCGACTCTTCGAGCAACTTACCAGTCGCACGCTCGCTCATCTTCAGGGCGGCCTGCGTGGTCTTGCGGTCACTGATTTGAAGCTTCAGTTCACGATTGGAGTCCTCCAGCTGGGCAGTGAGCTGGGCCAGCGTGAGGTTCATGCGACTGAGTTCGGTGCTCGCCTCCAGAGCCACACGATGCGTCTTCTCAATCGGCAGCATCGCCTCCGCGAAGAATGGGGCCGCCTGCATGGCCATGGCGTCATGCATCTCCTTGGCGCAGTCGGGCGGCAACAGCTCTGTAACCGCGCAATCATGGATCTTGGCTAGGTCCAGCGTCTCCAAGCCTAGACTGACGATCTCGCTGCCTAGTGAGTGAGCCGCTAGCAAGCTCTCTGGTGAGCCCTGCTCGAAGTGGACCCTCAGGGCGATCAGATACTGCGCTGCCAGCTTGTTGCGGCGATTGAGTTTCATATGGGGTCTCTGTCGTTCATGTGTCCAATTGGAAGCTTCGGCGGCATGCCACCTCGCAGCCATGGGGTGAATACCCCATGAGCATTAACGAGGCAGTCACTCGTCGGGCCAGGCATTGCGGATAGTAACGATCTCGCGCAGACAATCCTCGGAGCGGTTAGCGGCAGAAGCGGCCTCGTGGTGATCATGGTTGGTTCTCTGAGCAGGCAGGTCCAGGCTTGCCCCAGTCAGCTTTTTTGATGCTCGCTAGGTCGGCCTCTTCATCGCCTAGCTGTTCATGTTCCTTTCGCAGAGCCAGCCGCAGAAGCAGTCTAGCGGTGATGATGCCGACTGCGGGGTGTTCAACGGCGGATGTGGGCGCGGATGTGATGTCCATAGAGATAGCTTGGTTAAGAAATATGTTTCCCCGCAAGCTGCTGCACTTCCCTCCCTTCAACCATGGGGTGTAACCATGCCGTCGCCCCTCTTAACCGCTTGCTTGGCTGCGCCTTGGAGGTGGGGTTTCACCCCATGGCTGCGGTTACACAGTCGCGCTTAGTGAACTGCGTTTTTGGGGCACTCCCCAAAAACAAACCCAACCCAGCAAGACAGACACAGCTACCTATGCAATCCATCTTTACTCTCCTCATCTCCGCCGCACTGGTCTCCAGCGCACACGCGGGTGCCACCACCACCTACTCTGGCAAAAGCGGCAAAGTGGTGCAACCCATGGCCCAGGCAGGCTGTGATTGCTTCGCCCCAGGGGCAGCCTTTGGCGTCTTCGGTGGCGGCATCTTCCCCAAAGAGGATGGCGCAGACGCCGCCGGTGGCGGTGTGCTCTTCGATTACTTCTTCACGGAATACATCGGCTTCCAGGGCAGCTACGGTCTCTTCGCTACCAGCAGCGAGCATCATCAGTTCGACGGTAGCCTCGTGCTGCGTGCCCCGATCACCAGCCTTTGCGTCGCTCCCTATATGATGGGCGGTGCTGGCATGAGTGTTAACGGTGACAACAACACCGATTACCATCTGGGAGCCGGTATCGAAGCCCGCTTCGCCAGCATGGACTGCATGGGGCTCTTCGTCGATGGCACCTACCACTTCGCCGCGGACGACCAGGACAGCGACTTCACCGTCGGTCGGGTCGGTGTGAAGTTCCGCTTCTAATGCGGCAAGAATCCGTCATTCAAAGCATTCGAGAGGGAGCGGGCAACCGCTCCCTCTTTGCATTCATGCATTCACGAATGAGTCGGGTTTCACCCCATGGTGAACGCATCACGGCTCTCCTAACGATTCGGCCTGTGAAACCAATGAAAACATCACAGGCAAAAAGTAAGGACATCAACACACACAAACACATGAAAACCAAAATCATCCACACCCTCTCAGCCTCCAGTCTCGCCGTGCTCGCAGCCATGCTGCTAGTGCCCCAAGGCATGGCCTCGGACAAAGACACGCTCAATGCCGCCGACGTGAAATTCGTCAAGCAAGAAGCCGCCGCTGGTATGGCGGAAGTGAAGATCGCCCAACTGGCGGTGACCAAGGCGAAACGCTCGGACGTGCGTGAACTGGCGGGCACTCTGGTGACCGACCACACCGCCGTGAACGGTGAGCTGACCGCGCTGGCCGAGAAAAAGGGAGTCGAGCTTTCCACCGTGATCGCCCCGGCTCATGCAGCCACCTACCAGGACCTGGAAAAGCAGAGCGGCGCGAAGTTCGATAAGGACTTCCTTGCCGTCATCATCAGCGACCACAAGAAGTGCATCAGCAACTTCGAAGAGGCATCCAAGGAAGCCAAGGATGCAGACCTGAAAAGCTGGGTGGACAAAACCATCCCCGCCCTCAAGTCTCATCTGGACAAGGCTGAAGCGCTCAGCGCCAAGACTGTCACTCAGCGGTAATCGCCTGTAATTCCTTTGCTAACACGAGACGGTGCCGGGTGTGATGAGTTGCTGGATCGAAACGATCCCAACCGCTCCCTCGGCACCGTTTTTTGTTTTCGCTCACTGGTTACCACCCAAAACCAGACAACGGACGCGGTGGGATTACACCCCATAGAGATGGAGCACCGGACGACCTATCCATTCATCCCATGAATGAGGACCAACCAATGCAACCCGTGGAACTCTCCGCCAAGCGCCTGCTCGGCGAGATGAGAGACTACGCCGCCCGCGAACCTGTCAAAGCGGTAGCCGCCGCCTTCGCTGCTGGAGTGATGATCAACCTGCTACCAACCCGCGTGTTAGTGGCGTCTGTCACAGCGGTCGGCGGTGCCCTGCTACGCCCCGCCTTGCTGTCGCTAGGCGTGATCAAATCGCTCGAACTCTGCTGTCAAAAACCCACGACCTAAAACCAACCATGAATGACCTCCATGACACGCCCACCTTGCCGGGCAGCGCCAGCACCACTTGCACTACGAACAAGCCCACCTCATGCATTGAGGCCTATGTGCGCCAGAATCCAGCTAGCGCGTTGATCGCGGCAGCAGGCCTGGGCATGGCCGCAGTGCTCATTGCACGCGTGCTGATTCCTGAACCACCACAAAGCCGTGCCGCGCGCCTGCTCGAGGAGATCCAGGAGCGTCTTGGCTCAGCCTACGGACACGCCGCCCACATCGCGGATGAAGGATCGCAAGCCATGGGCAAGGGCATGGACGCCATGCACCTCGACCAGCGCATGAACAAGCTGAGCCGGGGATTCCGGAGCCTGTTCTACTGACTCACCCCCTGATAACCGAATCATCCAAACCCATCCACATCACCTCATGAGAACCACTTCCTTTTACCTCGTTACGCTGGCCGCTCTACTGACGCTGAACCAATGCACCTATGTGCGCGAGTCACGCCACCCCAATGCCAGCACGACCACCACGGAGCAGACCACGGTGAACAGGCCCTTCTCCAATACCGTGGAGACGCAGACCACCCGCACCTACTAGGCCCAATTGCTGAACCGGATTCACCCAACCCAACGAAACAACACTATGACCACCCTCGAAATCAAAGGCGACTGGAACATCATCAAGGGCAACCTGAAACAGAAGTGGGCTAAGCTCACAGACGACGATCTTCAATTCATTGAAGGCAAGCAAGACGAGCTGCTCGGACGCATTCAGAAGCGCACCGGCGAAACCCGCGAAGCTGTCGAACTAGCCATCAAACAATACGTCCATGCCGCCAACGAAGAGCTCGTCATGGGAAACTGATTCGCCCACCAATAACCCAACCCACATCCAAGCATTCATATATGAAAACATCAAAAACACAGCTGACTCTCATGCTCCTCGCCGCTGTTCTTTGCACCCTCGTCGGCACTAGCTGCAACACCTTCCGCGGCGTTGGCAGAGACGTCGGGCACGTTGGCCACCACATTGAGCGGGCAGCCAATCACTGAGATTGAGCCAAGTCTCACGACGCGGCCAGGCCCTACTAAGGGCCTGGCTTTTTTGTCCTCGCATTCGTTGCCGCTTAATCAAGCGCAGCTGCGGCGCGCCGCTCAATCTCTGCCTCTTCGGTGCCAGCAGCGACCAATTGCTCGGCAATCGACAGCACTGGTGTGGGCGGCATCTCTGGAATGCGCAGGCCCACGGTTTCAGTGGACTCATTCCACGTAGTGATCTCTGCGGTGCTGCGCATGGACTCGGGCGAGATGAGGTCAGCCTCGACCTTGGCAGCAGAGCGCAGGACACTTTCGTTGAGCAGTTCGCCAGTGACTTCTTCGTCGCGAGTGATGATGGATGAGGGCATAGAGGGGGCGTCGTTTTGAGTTAGAGATTCATTCGCCAGATCGTGAAGTTCAGCACGGCAGCAAAAGTCACCCAGGCGAGATAGGGCAGCATGAGCAGCCCGGCGAAGGTCCGCACCTTCCAGAACGCAGCTGTAGTGAACAGGATCATGCTCCATAGCAGCACGATCTCGATGAAGGCGAGGTCCGGGCGGTGGAGCCCGAAGAACAAAGGCGTCCACAGGGCATTCAGCAGCCACTGAACCACGAACAAGCCCAGGGCTCGGCCTTGGGCTTTCCATCCGCCTTCACGCCACACGAGCCAAGCTGCGGTGGCCATCAAGATGTAGAGCGTGGTCCATGCGGGACCGAAAACCCAGGCGGGTGGATTCCACGATGGCTTGTGCAGCTCTGCATACCAGCCGCCCGGAGAAACAAAGACGGCGCTGGCAGAGGCGGAGAAACACAGCGCGAGCCATGCGAGGTAGCCGAGCACAGGGTGGCGGGGGCGAGGGACTATCGAGTTCATGATGATGAGACAGAGCAGGTGGACGGTTGCTGCGGTTCCATGCGAAGCGATCGGGTGTTTCTGATGCGTTCGTCGGGCGACTTCATCCATACGCACATCGTCTTCAGGGTGTCCATCAATCCCATTCCTTGATACTGCTCGCGGCCCAGCTCTAGTTCTCCACGTTCGCAGATCGCGGCGTCTGCATCTGCCTCAGCTTCCGCTGCTTGGGTGCGGGTCAATGGGGGTGCACTCACTTTACCGATCTCTGGACGACAACCAGGATTCAAAGCCGTCGCCTGTGTGCGCAACTCGTTCAATGCATCCACCAACAGTGAGTCTTCCACTTGCAGAGCCTCCCACGAGATCAGCGCCATCCCGAGCTGCTCAGCATCGCCACTGGCAATGGCTTCGTCCATCTCAGCGACCAGTCGGTTGATGCGCCGCACCATGCCTTCCACCTGGTTCCAGCGTTGACGCCAGATACGGTTCCATTCGGCAGGCGATCCGTATTCGGAACCGAATTTGCGCGCCAGCAGCAGGCTGATCGCCAGATCGCCCTCGACCTGGTGATAACGGCTGGAGTTCTCAATTTGCCCGCGCTCGATCAGCCCCTGAAGAGGCGGCATTCGCCTCTCCGAAGAAGACGCGGGTGACACAGGCGCTGGAGCAGTGATGGCATGCATGATCGTGAGGTCGCTAATGGGTTTCGGGTCAAGTCGGCACAATGCTTTGTCTTCAACCTTTCAGTCCATGGGGTGTATGCCTACCAGAAGAACAAAACGCAGTCTGAATGACGCCCATCGGCGGTGCAAGTGGCTGCGGTAGGGATACACCCCATCGAACACTAAGAGATGACTCGCCACGATGCGGTGGTATGAAACTCACACCAGCAACAGCGGCGCAGGCAACCTCCGCTCACGTCCACCCTTTGCACTATCCGCTCTTCAACCAGGCGCTGGCGACAGCCCTCCTGGCGGACGCGCTGCCCCTGCGCAAGCCTAGCGCTTACCCCATCATTCTCACTCTGGTCATCTGGCTGGCAGCGCTCGGATCAGCACCACTCCACGCAACCAGCGAGGATGTTCAAATCGAAGCCGCCGCCCAGGCGTCGTATGTCTTCAAGACCTTTCTCATCAACGAAGCCATCCGCGCTAAATCCCATGACGGCGTGGTGACACTGACCGGCGTGGTAGTGGCAGATTCACACAAGTTTCTCGCTGAGAACACGGTATCCAGCTTGCCAGGCGTCAAGAGCGTGATCAACGAGATCACCGTTAAAGAAGGCGCGCCGGAGCACTCCGACACATGGCTTTACCTGAAGGTGAAGAGCGCCCTCGCCATGCATCGCAGCCTTAGTGTCTTTAGCACTCAGGTGATGATGAAAAACGGCGTGGTCACGCTGCAAGGTGAAGCCTCCAGCCAAGCTCAGAAAGACCTCGCAACTCAATACGCTCAGGACGTAGAAGGTATCAAAGGCGTGAACAACGAGATGACGGTGGCCACCACACCTGAGAAGCCATCGCAAACCATCCTGGAGATGATCGACGACGCGTCCATCACCGCCCAGGTGCGCGTGGCGCTACTGTCGCACCGCTCCACCAGCTCACTGACCACCAAGGTCACCACCCGCGCGGGTGTCGTGACGGTGAGCGGAGAGGCAGCCAATCTGGCAGAGAAGGAGTTGGTTACCAAGCTGGTCACAGACATCAACGGCGTGAAGAGCGTCGTCAACTCGATGACACTCAGGCCCGTCGTGTCGAAGCAATAAAACCCGAAGCCCGCTGCCAGCCACCTCCCTTGAGAGTGGGTCGGCAGCCCTTCCTCCACCTCGAAAAAACACATCCTATGTTAATGACTATCGCAATCGTGCTCCTGGTCCTGTGGGCCTTGGGCTTGGTCACCAGCTCCACACTGGGCGGCCTCATCCACATCTTGCTCGTGGTGGCCGTGGTCATCATCCTGGTCAGGATCATTCAAGGCCGCCGCGTCCTCTAAGCCAAACCTCAGCCAAGGTCACGCCCACTGCGTCGGCCTTGGCTTTTCTTTTTTCGTCATGAAAACACTCTTGTCCCTTCTCGCCGTGACGCTGCTGCTAGCGGTCCCGCCCGCCCGCGCGGACGAACGACAGTCCATCTCGCTGGACTTCTTTTACGACAATCTGGAGCCCTACGGCAGCTGGCGCGAAATCGGCGACTTCGGCTACTGCTGGCAGCCGAGCGATGTCGAAGATGATTGGCGGCCTTACAGCGACGGGCGTTGGGTCTACACCGATGCCGGATGGACCTGGGACTCTGAGGAGCCCTACAGCTGGGCCGTGTATCACTATGGCCGCTGGGCGAATGTGGAGAACGTGGGTTGGGTGTGGCTGCCCGGCACTGAATGGGGACCCGGCTGGGTATCCTGGCGGCACAGCCCGCGCTACGTTGGCTGGGCACCGCTACCACCCGAGGCTCTCTTCCGCGTGGACATTGGCTTGAACGCCTGGGTCGACGACTACTACGACATCGGGCCGAGCAGCTACCGCTTCGTCGAAGGGCACAACTTGGGCGCCCGCCGCTTGAACACCGTCTTCATCGACCAGCGTGAGAACGTCTCAATCATCCATCAGACCACGAACATCACGAACATCACATACGTGAACAACACCGTTCACAACGGCGGCCTGCGCTATGATCAGCAGTTCCGTCAGAGCGCGGACCCGATCCCACGCTACAAGCTGGACCGCCGCCAGTCCTTTGATCACGACGACCACCAACCCACCGCTGAGCGCCTGCGGTCGCGGCTGTCGGGCGATTCGCTCAGCGTCTTCGCTGCCCCATTTGCGAACCGGGCCTTAGCGTCCCCCAACAAAGTCTCACGTCGACTCGACCAAGTCCACGTGGATCGTGGCTGGAGCAAGGCGGGCTCACCCGCGCAGCTCAATGCCTTGCGCGAGCAAATGCGCGGCCAAGTGAGGCCTCCAGAGAACCTGCCGCCGCGAGCAAAGAATGACCGGTTCAAGTCCAAAGATGAACCAGCGGTCCAAGATCGAATGCCTGGCCGAAACGACTCCGCCACCAAAGGCAGGGACAACCGCCAAGACAAACCACGGATCCAGGAAACGCCGCCGATCAAGCCCGCCCAGAAGCCCACGGTGAAAGATCCACGAACTTCCCAGCCCTCAGAGCCAAGGCCCAAGTCCACGACACCAGCGCCGGGCAAAGACACCCCAGTCACACCCCGCCGCAATGACCCAGAGCAGCCAAGGAAGAAGGAACCGTCGCAGCCCGCCCGCAATCAAGACGCACCACCTCAGAAGCACGAGCGCCAACCTGAGCAAGGCAGAGGTCGGCCTTCTGAAGCGTCAGGGAAGCCAGCACCTCAGCGTGCCGAGGAACCCCCGCCAAGGCCCAAGGCCAAGCCACCTAACCCGGAGCCCAACAAGCCCAAGGCAACGCACCCCGAAGCCGAACCACCCCAGCAGAGGCCGCATGGTAATCCGCCTGGCGCTGATGCCAAACGGCCTGAAGCCCCCAAGCCAACTCAGAGGCCCAATGCAACACCTCCGCAACAACACAAGCCCGCACCGGTCGCCCCCAAGGCCAAAGAAAAGCCTAGCAATAAGGACAAGAAAAAGAAGTCCGAAGAAACCCTCCCCAAGCCTCTATGAAACCCTCCCTCCTACGCCATCTCATCCTCGGTTGCCTGCTCATCACGTCACTCAATGCACCCGTGATCGGCGCGGGCAAAGACGTAGCTGGTGGCACGCTCGGCCTCTATCTGGAGAACGATCTCTTCGCTGGAACCGACCGCTACTACACCAGCGGATTCAAGCTCAGCTGGAGTTCGCCAGATCTGGAGAACTTGAGCGACACACCCTACGCCAGCCCGTTCCTCTCGCTGTTCAGTCTGCTGCCTTACATCAACGAGACCCACTACCAGAAGAACTTGGTGTTCGCCTTCGGGCAAAACATTTATACTCCGGACAACACGGAGCTAACCGCCTTGATCGACAACGACCGCCCTTATGCGGGATGGCTTTATCTGGGCGTCGGCGTGGTGTGGAAAAATGATGAAGTGCGGAACTCCTTGCTGCTGAACGCAGGGATCGTCGGCCCCTCATCCTATGCCCAGGAGACGCAATGTTTGATTCATGACCTGCGCGGCTTGGATCACCCCAACGGATGGGACAACCAGCTCCACGACGAACTCGGCCTGATGGTTGTTTATGAACGCATGTGGCGCTGGCCCAAGCATGAGCGCCGCAGTGGTCTCGATTGGGAGGTGCTGCCACGCTTCGGCGCGGCTGTCGGCAACGTGCAAACCTATGCCAATGCCGGTGCGGAACTGCGTGCAGGATTGAACCTGCCAGACGACTTCGGCACCGCTTCGATTGGCCCCGCCGCCACGACTTCCACACCCGTGGATGGAAGGCTGGGCGCGGATCGCTCTCGCTTCGACCTGGGGCTGTATGTGTTTGCCCGCGCGGACGGTCGCGCGGTCGGGCACAACATCTTCCTGGATGGCAACACCTTTGGCGACAGCCACTCTGTGGATCGAAACATGTTCGTGGCCGATCTCAGTGTTGGGGTCGCGATCAACTACAAAAACACCAAGCTCGCCTACGCCTTCGTCTATCGAACCAAAGAGTTCACCGACCAAGAAGAGGCCCAAGTCTTCGGCACCGTCTCCCTCAACTGGACCTTCTAACATTACCACCTGTCATCTCATGAAAACATCATCGCTCTTGGGCATCGCGCTCATCATCATCGGCGTCCTCATCTTTGCTTATCAAGGCTTCACCTACACCACGCAGGAGAAGGCAGTCGACCTGGGACCGATCCAGATCACAGCAGAGAAGACGCACGACGTGCCTCTGCCGCGCATCATCGGGGCCGCGTCCGTGGTGGGTGGCCTTGTGCTGCTTATCCTCGGTTCCCGAAAAGGCTGATCACACCCGCAACTCACATCCCCATGAAAATCACGAACAACATCGGCACCTTCCTTCTCTGCTCTTACCTCATCCTCCTGGGCATCACCGGCATCTTCGCCATCAACCTGGGCGGGCTGACCATCCTGCTGCCAGCGCTAGCACTGTCCGCTGGCGTGCTACTGCTCATGGGCAAGTGATGACGGGCCTCCAGCCCTACTGCGCCTGCTTGCCATTCCCGAGCAGGTTCGCCCCCACCTGATTGTCGGTGCCGCCGATGATCTCCAGTGACACCGCCTTGGAGCGCAGCGCTTCATCGCGGTCGTCGCGAATGATGTTGTCCGACACCAAGCTGCGGGAAACTGCCTCCAACCGGAGGCCAACACCATCGCTGTCGAGGATCGTGTTGTTCGAAAGGTTCAGCCGTGAGCTGTCAGCGATGTCCACCGCCGCACGCTTGCGAGTGACTCCCGCAATGACATTACCCGTGAAGCTGCTGTCTTGCACCGCTTTCAAGACGATGCCGTTGTTCTCCGCGTTGTTGAAGCCATTGACGGCATAGCGCGGGTTGCGGTCGAAGTTGTTATCAGCGACGACGACATGGCTGCTGCGCTCAATGAGCAGATCGTGCTGGAAGCCTTCCCAGAAGGTGTTGCCCGTGATGGTGACACCGCGTGAGTCGGTAATGTGGACGTTGATCTGAATGTCGCTGAAGACATTGCCGGTGATGGTGACATTGCCTTCACGCGTGAACTTGCCGCCGGTGCGCCGCTCCAGTGCGGGGTCGTCGCCTGCGCCATTAATGCGGATGTTGGCGCAATCCGGGGCCTTGCTGCTGTGCTGAATGGTGCAGCCAGTGATGGCCACCTCGCCAATGCTACCGCCTGTCGAGTCAAGCCACACATTCGCAGTGGGCGGGGCGTCAGCCGCCATGTTGCTCTCGATGTCGCAGGTGCCGATGTGCAGGTTCCGCACATTGCCGCCGTGATTCACCACACCACCGCCTGCACAGTAGCTGATGTGCGAGCCGGTGATGTTGCTCTGGTGCAGGTTGACGTTGTCATAGAAGACACCGATGCCGCTGTTCTTGTAGATGTGGCAGTTGCCGATGATGACGTTCCGATTCCGCACGCTGAGATGAATGCCGTGCCGACAATGCGTGATCGTGGTGCGGGTGATGGTGATCTGATGGGTGCCGGTAGCCTGTATGCCATCCGCCTCGGCGTGCTGGCCATAGATCTGCACGCCATCGACCATGGGCGAGAGTTGACGTTCCCACACATTCTCCTTCACCGACTCTGGATCGGCAGAGCCTTCGTGCGTGCCAATGAAATGCAGCGCAGGCCCCGCGCCCGCCATGATCAAACGCGCGGCTCCATGACCTTCGATGCTGGTGGGTCCCACCTTGTCCAGATCAATGGTCAGCGTTTGGCTGAGAAGGTAGCGGCCCTTGGGCAAATCGATACGACCCGCACCGCTGTCGATCAGCGCTTGCAGCGCGGCCGAGGCATCCGTCTTGCCATCAGCAACGGTGGTGAGGTCGATGGCGTAACCCAACGAAGAAAGCGAGAGCAGGAGCAGAGTGCGCAGGAGCATTCACAACCTACGCATTCGTTCCCCTCTGGTTTGCAAAGGAGCGCGGACACACTTGTCCGCAATCATCCAACTAGGCGGCGAAGACGCGAAGAATAAGACGAGCGCAGGTGGGAATGCCCACGCTCCCCTCGTCACTCCTTGGTTTCCTTGACGGCCTTCGCAGCCTTCTTCGCGGCGGGGGCTTTCTTCTCGCGTGGGGGGAACTCCCAGGCGAGCAGGCGCTTCTCGCCGGGCTTGCAGTTCAAGAAGGTCGAGAACGGACGCCCCTTCTTGGAGATCATGCCTTCGATGAGACCAGTCTTGCCTTCCGTGAAGAACTTGATGGCGTTCTCCAGCGTGATCTCCTTCTTGCACAGCTCCTTAGGCAGCTTGCCGTTGCAGGTCTTGGGCTCCTTGGCGGCAATGTTGCAGGTGTAGCCGGTCGGTGTGTCGTAGATCTGGCCTTTGCGCTTCTTCAGGGCGCACACAGGACAGGCGGCAATCGGTGTCGCGGTCTCGAAATCAAAAGGTGGACCAGAGTCGGGATCGTTCTCGCCCTGCGGGAAGACGAAGCCGGACTTGAGGTCATCTTTGATCTCGATGGAAGCGGTGAACTCCTCGCCCTTGCGGCTGCGGAAGCCTTCGATCGGACCGACGAACCGTTTCTCGATCAGCGTCTTGGCTTCTTCATCGGTGAAGGCACGTCCGGCCACGGTTTTGTAAACGCGCAGCTTGCAGCCCTTGCAGCCATAGAACTCATCGCTCTGCTTGAAGCTATGCATGCCGCAGAAGGGACAGGTCGCGTCGAAGTCTGGATACACGCGATCCTTCGCAGCCTTGGCATAGGCCTTGGTCTTCTCGACCACGGACGTCGCCATGGCGCGGATCTCCTTCATGAAGCTGGTGCGATCCAGCTTGTGCGCTTCCATTTGGCGCAGCTTGTATTCCCACTGGCCGGTCAACTCGGGCGAGCGGAGGGCATCAATGCCGAGATTGGTAATCTGCTCGATCAGTGACAAGCCTTTGCCCGTGACCACGAGGTCGCGCTGATTGCGCTCGATGTAGCTGTCGTAGATCAGGCCTTCGATGATCGCCGCGCGTGTGGCAGGCGTTCCCAGGCCACGCTCGCTCATGGCCTCGGCAGCCTCTTCGTCGTCCACCAACTTGCCAGCGCCTTCCATGCTGCTGAGCAGGGTGGCTTCGTTGAAGCGCGGTGGTGGCTTGGTGACTTCCTCGTGCAATTCGACATCCAGTGTGTCAGCGTGCTCCTTGCCATTGAAGGGCACGAGCAATTTGCCACTGCCTCCGCTTTCACCTTCGGCAGCGGCTTCTTCGGCAGCCTTCTTGCCATACACGGCCAGCCAACCGGCTTCCTTCAGCACCTTGCCGTCGGACTTGAAGCCATCCTCGCCAATGCGGGTGAAGCGTGTCGTCACCTCGAACTCCGCCGGCGGGAAGAACACCGCGATGAATCGGCGCGTGACCATATCGAAGAGCTTTTGCTCGGCCTCGCCCATCTCCTTGGAAGGGATGACGCCGGTAGGGATGATAGCAAAGTGATCACTCACCTTGCTGCTGTCGAACACACGTCGATTCGGGCGCACCCAGTTGTTGCTCAGCGCCTTGCCCGCATGAGGGATCAGGTCCTGAGGCATCGCATCATGCTTGGAGGTCGGATGCTGCGCGAAGGTCTTCATCGTGCCGATCACGGTGCCCAGATAGTCATCAGGCAGGAATCGGGAATCGGTTCGCGGATACGTCAGCACCTTGAACTTCTCATACAACGCCTGGGCGATTTGCAGTGTGCGGCGGGCGCTGAAGCCAAAGCGGTTGCTGGCCTCACGTTGCAGGCTGGTCAGGTCATAGAGCAAGGGCACCGCCTGACGCGCAGGCTTCGTGACTTCAGTGATCGTGCCAAGCTTGCCAACGCAGCGAGCGACGATGGCTTCCGCCTGCGCCTTGTCCCAAATTCGCTCGGCTTTCTTGTGCTCGTCGTGCTCGTCTTTCTGATGCTGCTCATTGAGCCAGCGGCCATGGTAACGGCCGCTCTCAATGCCAAACAATCCATGCACTTCAAAATAGGTGCGTGGCACAAAGGCGGCGATGGCATTCTCGCGCTCGGCGAGGATGGCTAGCGTAGGGGTCTGCACACGGCCCACGGGGGTCAGGCGGAAGCCACCATGCTTGGAGTTTAGCGCGGTCAGGGCGCGGGTGCCATTGATGCCCACGATCCAGTCGCTCTCGCTGCGGCACTTCGCGGCATCGGCCAGCGGACGCATCTGCTCATCGGTGCGCAGCTTTCGGAAAGCTTCCAGGATAGCGTTGTTCGTCATCGACTGCATCCACATGCGTTGGATGGGCTTCTTGGTGCCGGTGGCGTCGATGATGTAACGGAAGATCAACTCCCCCTCACGGCCCGCATCGCACGCATTGATGATTTTATCGACATCCTTGCGCTTGATTAGGCGCTGCAAGACGCGGTAGCGCTCAGCGCTGCTTTCGATGGGCTGTAGCTCAAACTCGTCCGGGATGATCGGCAGGGTGGTGAAGCCCCAGCCAATTTTTTTGCCATTCACCTCAGGCATTTTTAACTCAAGCAGGTGACCGACAGCCGAGGAGATGACGTGTGTTTCGTTCTCGAAGTAGTCTTTCTCCTTGGCAAAAGCAGTCATGCCCGGTGCCTTTGCCAGTGCGCGGGCAAGGTCGGTGGCGACACTGGGTTTTTCAGCAATGATAAGGGCCTTGGCCATAGGGGGAGGGAGCGGAGACGATGAAAGATGAAGTGTCAAGGGGTTTGGCAGCTTGCCAGACAGCTCCATACTCGCGCGTATGTATTGTCTATGTTTACGCGAGCCACCCTTTTCTTGACGCTGTTCATTGCTCACCTACAGGCGGAGCGCCTGCCACGCGAGCAGCTTCTGAAGTATCGAGCCTCGGACGGCAGCATTGCAGAAGCCACCAACGCCACTGAATGGTCGATGCGCTGGGCGGAGATTCTCCGCGCGATGCAGCAAGTGATGGGGCCGAAGCCTGGCAATGATAAGCGCTGTGCGCTGGACATGAAGGTCGAAGAGGACGTCGATTGCGGCAGCTACGTGCGCCAGCTCATCAGCTACGCGGCCGAACCGAGCGGTCGCGTGCCCGCGTATTTGTGCATTCCAAAATCCGCCACGGTGGACAAGCCCGCGCCAGCCGTGCTCTGCCTGCATCCCACCGAAAACAAGATCGGTCACAAGGTGGTGGTCGGACTCGGCGGCAAGGAGAACCGCCAATACGCTTCGGAGCTAGCCGAGCGCGGATTCGTCACCTTGTCGCCTAGTTACGTGCAACTGGCGAGTTACCAACCCGACCTGAAAGCGCTCGGTTATGAGAGTGGGACCATGAAGGCGATCTGGGACAATATTCGCGGACTCGATCTGCTGGAGTCGCTACCTTTCGTGGACAAGGCCCCAGGCTTCGCCGCCATTGGTCATTCTCTTGGCGGGCACAACAGCATCTTCACCGCCGTCTTCGATTTACGTATCAAGGTCGTCGTCTCCAGCTGCGGCTTCGATTCCTTTGTCGATTACTACGGAGGCAACCTGAAAGGCTGGACTCAGGAGCGCTACATGCCACGCATGGCCAACTACCTGGGCCGTCCTCAAGACGTGCCCTTCGACTTCTATGAGCTGATCGCCGCGCTTGGGGACCGGCAGGTTTTCGTGAACGCGCCGCTGCACGATGCGAACTTTAAGCACGACAGCGTTGACCGCATTGCCACCTCCACAAGGCCCGTGTTCAACCTGTTGGGCGGCAGGCTGACGGTGGTGCATCCCGATAGCGAACACGACTTCCCTGATGAAGCACGGCTGGAGTCGTATCGCTTGATCGAGTCCGTGCTCCAGCGCTAGCCCACCTTCTTTTGAACACGGGGTATTTGCTCTCTGGAACTCCATCGAAAGACCCAGTTTTCGACGAGAGCGCAGCCAGTGTAGCCGCACTTCGAAGCTGCGGCGAACTTCGCCCCACCTTCGACCGTTAGGCGTTACCAGCCCTCGTCTTCATAGCCACCGCGACGACCACCGCGATCACCACGGTCCCGCCCGCCGCTGCCACGATCACCACGATCCCGCTCGCGGTCCCAGCCGCGATCTCGGTCGCGTCCACCGCCGCCACCTTGGTCACGGCGACCGCCATCGAAGTCTCTGCGCGCGCCGCCGCCGCCACCACCACCAAAGCTACGTCCGCCACCGCCGGCCTGCGGGCGAGCTTCCTTCGGGCGAGCCTCGACAATTTTCATCGGGCGACCGCTCAGCTCCTGATTGTTGGCGTCATTCAAGGCTGCGGTCGCCGCTTGATCATCCGGCATTTCGACAAAACCAAAACCACGCGAGCGGCCGGTTTCTCGATCGGTGATGACACGCGCGCTGATGACAGCGCCGTAAACCTCAAAAACGCGGCGAAGGTCATCATCACTCACCGTGTAGGCGAGATTGCTGACGTAGAGATTCATGAATCAGGTAGCAGTGGAGGAGTTACGCCATGGCACAATCACAGAATCATGGTTGCATGGCAGAAACCTGATACCGGGCGGCTCCGCAGGACGTGGAGCGTCGCCGAAATGCTAGCTTTCGGCCTAGGTGTGTCAAGCTTTCGCACGCATGTCTTGCATTCGGCTATGATTCATAGTGCCGAGCGCCCAGCCACGACGCTTGTGAAATTTTTCACAAAATCGCCTTGCCCGCTTCCTTCGCGCTCGGATACTCGACCAGCCCCATCTTTTTCTCTCCTATGTCAGCAGCTCCTAGCGCCCCTGCCACCAAGCCCACCGTGGACATGGTCAATGTGCAAATCAACGGCACATGGCACCAATTCCCCAAAGGCACGCGCATGATCGAAGCCTGCCGCCAGGCGGAAGCCCAAGTCCCCCACTACTGCTACCACCCGAAGCTCAGCAGCCCCGGTAACTGCCGCATGTGCTTGGTCGAGATGGGTATGCCGCCCCGGCCCGTCCCAGGAACCGAGCCGGAGAAGGATGAGCACGGTTTTGCCAAGATCGGCTGGATGCCTCGTGCTGTGATCGCTTGTGCGAACACCGTAGCCGAAGGCATGGGCATCCGGACCGAGGGCAAGCTCACAGAAGAGTGCCGCCGTGGCGTGATGGAGTTCCTACTGGCCAATCACCCACTCGATTGCCCCATTTGTGACCAAGCCGGTGAGTGCCGCTTGCAGGAGTTCAGTGTCGAGCACGGTCAGGGCGAAAGCCGCTTCCGCGAGGACAAAACCAAGAAGCCAAAGAACGTCGATATCGGCCCGCGCATTCGCCTTGATGATGAGCGCTGCATCATGTGCAGCCGCTGCATTCGCTTCACCGCTGAGATCGCCGACGATCCGGTGCTCGGATTCACCGAGCGCGGCACGCACACCACGCTGACCGTGCATCCCGGGAAGCGCCTGGAGAACAACTACTCGCTCAACACGGTGGACATTTGCCCCGTCGGCGCGCTGACCAGCAACGACTTTCGCTTCCAGCAGCGTGTGTGGTTCATGAAGGAAACCAACTCACTCTGCACCAAGTGCGGGCGTGGTTGCAACACCGAGATCAGCGCCCGTGGCGACACCGTTTACCGCCAGACACCGCGCGAGAACAACGACGTGAACAGCACCTGGATGTGCGATCAGGGCCGTCTCGATTTCCACTTCATCAACAGCGAATACCGCCTGACCGATCCGATGGTGAAGTCTGGCGGCAGGCACGAAGTGACGAACTGGAAGAAGGCCATCGTAGCGGCGGCGGACAGTCTTCGCAGTCTCAGCGGCGAAGAACTAGCCATCATCTGCTCAGCGCGCATGACCAATGAAGAACTCTACATGGTCAAGCAACTCGCTGCTGCCACCAATGCAAAGTTCGTTGACGCTGTTGCCCGCACGGGCGGCTCCGACAACTACCTGCGTGCCGACGACCTCAATCCCAACAGCAACGGCGTGCGCCAAGTTCTCGGCATCGAGCCTGGGGATCGCTTCGACGAGATCAATCGAGCCATCCGCAGTGGCCTGATCAAAGGTGTCATCGCCCTCGGCGAAAACTTGGTCAAGGCAGGCTACGATGCCGATGCCCTTGGCAAGCTGAAGGTGCTGATCAGCACCCACATCTTGGCCAACCCGACAGCTGAACTTTCCTCCGTGGTCATGCCCGCCGCCAGCTACGCTGAGAAGCGCGGCTCGATGATCAATGTCACCGGTCGACTGCAACGCCTGAACAAGGCAGTCAACAGCCCTGGCAACGCCCGTGATGACTGGGAAATCCTGCGTGACCTCGTGCTGGAACTCACCGGCAACAACGGCCTGCACAGCGTGGACGACATTTTCAAACTGCTCGCCGCTAAGGTGCCTGCCTTCCAAGGCCTGACCCTCAGCCGAATCGGCGACCTCGGCCTACCCTTGATCGAGACCAGCGAAGTGGTGCCGATCCTGGAGCGTGAAAAAGAGCGCAAGGCCAAGGGCATCATCGTCGGCTAAGCCGCTGTCCCTTGCGGGCCCAAGTATTGTTCGGTGTTCACGCTTTAGCGTGCTCAGACAGGACACGCTAAAGCGTGAACACCGAACGGCTGTGCTCGTGACTCAACTCACGATCTTCACGGCATGGTCCACGCCTTTCTCGAAGGCATGAATCTGCTTGCCGTTCGCATCGACATGGCGAAGCACCAGCCGCTGCGGATTGATCTGCAAGTGGCTGAAGCCATACACCGGCGTGCCGAAGGGCATCTTGCGATCCTTGTTCTTCAGTTCACGCACACGCGCGCCACCGCCGCCGGAGAGCACGTGGCTGGTCTTCAAGCCTGCCAGTTCCAAGTGCTGCAAGTCATGGTCATGGCCGCAGAGATAAAGATGGACACCAGCTTCCTGGAGCAGCTGTGACAACTTCGCGACCAACTCCTTGGTGTCCCCATGCGAACCGTTGGAATAAACCGGGTGATGCCCCACCACGATGGTGTAGGTGCCACGTTTGCTGGCCAGCTGCTCCTTGAGCCAAGACCACTGCGCCGTCTCCTCCTCAGCGGTCAGGCAATTCTTCTTCACCACCTTACCGTCCTTGTTCTTGGAGGTGCCGCTGACACTGCGCAGGTTGGTATCCAGAAAAAGAAAGGTCGCCAGCTCGCCCAAGTCTTCGCGATACCACTTCGCGGGCATCGTCCAGCGCGTGCCGCCTTGCTTGGCATAGGCCAGCTGCACCTGCTCGCCACCTGCATTGTCATGGTAGTCATGATTGCCCAGCACGGCGGGGCACTTGCCAGGAAAAACGCTGGCCGGATACATGTCCTCAAACCCAGTCTGCCAGCGCGGCGATTTCAGGCCACCTTCCATCTTGCTATAGAAATTGTCGCCCAGGAGCAACAGCAGTTCCGGTTTTAACTTCAGGCGCTCCACGTATGCCTTCATGCCGTTGGCCACGGCTGCCTGTGGTGGCTGTTGACTGCCAAAATCCCCAAGCATCAGCACGTGCAAATCATCGCCTTCGGCGGCGAGCAGCAGGTGCGGGCGCAGATTCAGAGCCAGCCCGGCACTGGAGCAAAACACAGTCTTGAGCAGCCGGCGGCGGGAAAAGGTGGGCGTGGTAGTCATGCGTGAGGGTGAACGCGTTGGCTTGCCGTGAATTATCGCCATTTGAGCCGCACATCACTCGGCAAAACAAAAGGGCCTGGATTGCTCCAGGCCCAAGTTCTCCCAAAGGGCAAAAGTGCCCGCTTACTTCACTTCAGGATTCGGCTCCGCACTGCCCCCGGCAACACCGAGCGCCCATTTAATGCCGCCCAGGATATGCGCCTGGTATTGCTTGCTCAGCTCCACGGAATTCTTGCGATCCTTGATATCGAGCGAGTCGCTCCAGAGGTCTTCGCGGTGGCCCAGGCTGGTGTAGAAGACCTTGCCTTCGCCTGCCTTGCGGCACCAGGAGACAGGGAAGAAGCGCTGATCAGCAGCGTCATTCGGATGATGGCGCATGAACCAGAGCGAGCGCACCTTGCTGCGATCCTGGCTCTTGATCAGATACATCTCTTCCTGCGCCAGATCCCAGGTCGCCCCGATACCAGCATTGGCCGGGTGCGCCTTGTCACCCGCGATCAGGTCGGCAGGCACCTGGGCCTTGTGCGTCTCAAACTCACCCTGCAGCATATCGATGTAAGCTCTGAACGGGTGGAAGGTATCGCTGGCGCTGTGCATGCCCATGAAGGCGTGGCCCGCTTCGATCCACCTGATGAATCCTTCTTTATCTGGCAGCGGCAGATCGCCAGTCGTGTTCGCGAAAATGACGCCGTCGATCTTATTGGCCGTGAGATTCGCGGGGCTCAGCTTTTCCAAGTTCTTGCGCACCTCGACATCGAACTGCGCTTGTGCCGTTTTGGCCTGCGCCTCCACTTCCGGCGTCCACTTGGCCAACTCGCCCTCGTAGCGCTTCATGTCGTTGGCATAGCGCTTCTTGGCATTCTCATCGGCATCAGGCGCTAGG
>Ga0247831_1003166_pt1 | contig 24718 bp, 24 predicted proteins | sample LaCruzMarch2015__9_FD_192406 | JGI IMG/M metagenome (GOLD analysis project Ga0247831, IMG submission 192406) | Freshwater microbial communities from meromictic Lake La Cruz, Castile-La Mancha, Spain - LaCruzMarch2015_1m | ecosystem: Environmental > Aquatic > Freshwater > Lake | place: Spain...
CTTGTAGAACAAGTGCCCGAATATATAGCCTTGCAAAAAGCAAAAGATATTCAGCTCGATTTTCCAAACAGGACTATTTTGGCAGCAGATACAGTCGTGGTATTGCATGGCGAAATCATAGGCAAGCCTCAAGATCGCGCAAATGCTATTCAGATTTTAACCCGACTTTCGGGGCAAATACACCGTGTGATAACTGGCGTGGTTCTCCTTAGTCCTTCTCAGGTGATTTCATTTTCAGATTCTACTGAGGTTGAATTTCATCCATTGACCCTGGACCAAATCGAATATTATGTCGATACATGCAAACCTTTTGACAAAGCAGGCGCATATGCTATTCAAGAGTGGATTGGCGTTGTGGGTATTAAAAAAATCAATGGTTGTTTTTATAATGTAATGGGCTTGCCAATTAGTAAAGTACTTACACATTATAACAAAAAATAAACGACTTAAAATACGAAAGCAAATGTCTTGTTGTAACTTTGTGTCCTCTTAACATCGATTAAAAAAGTCACATGGCTATCACAGATTTTGATCCAAATTCAATTGGAATTGCATCGAACAACATTTTCGGATTACCTTCTTCAGAAGAAAATTCAAAATTGATTTTATTACCTATTCCTTGGGAGGTGACCGTCTCGTATCGAAACGGCACTGCGAAAGGCGCTGAAAAGATATTGGAAGCTTCGTATCAAATTGATTTATGCGATTTGGATGCTATGAATTATTGGAAAGAAGGCTATTTTATGCCAGAAATGGATAAGAAAATCGTTAAGCAAAATGATTACCTTAGACATTGTGCTGAATTGATTATTTCGAACTTAAGCGAAGGCAACGAAACCTGCGATAACAATCAACTTCAACGCAAATTGGATGAAATCAACAAGGGCGGCGAAGAATTGAAAAATTGGATTTATGGTCGCGCAATGGATTTATTCAATAAAGGTAAGTACGTTGCTTTAGTCGGTGGCGATCATAGTACTCCTTTGGGTTTGATGAAAGCAGTCGGTGAGCATTTTGGCGATTATGGTATTTTGCAAATTGATGCGCACGCAGATTTACGTAAAGGTTACGAAGGTTTTACATACTCTCATGCATCTATCATGTATAATGTATTGAATGAGGTGCCTCAGATGAAAAAATTAGTTCAAGTAGGTGTACGTGATTTTTGTGACGAAGAATATGATATGATTCAAGCAGACAATAGAATTGTGACTTATTTTGACAATCATATCAAAGCGCGTGAGTATGAGGGCGAAACCTGGAAGCAAATCTGTGACGATATTATCGCGCAATTACCTCAACAGGTTTACATTTCATTTGATATCGATGGCTTAGATCCTAAGCTTTGCAAAAATACAGGTACTCCGGTTCAAGGTGGTTTTGAAACCGAACAAATTCAATATTTATTTAAAAAAGTGGTCGAAAGCGGTCGTAAAATAGTTGCCTTTGATTTAAATGAAGTCAGTTGTGGTGAAGATTCTCTAGATTCTATCGATGCCAGTGTAGGTTCACGTATTTTGTACCGCATGTGCAACCTATTTATGAAATCGTTGGAAAATGCATAAGCATTTTTACTTCAAACTCGTCAAAGAAGATCGATCGAAACGTATGTTGCAATCCAGAGCCATGCATGTCATGGCAGCGTTGTTTATGTTATTTTATGGTTTGCAATACATCAGCATACTACCAATCAATTGGACTCAAATTATAGCTTTACTACCAGCGTCTATAGCAATAATTGTAGTTGTGATTTTTAAACGCAGTATGTTGGAAGACGCAAACACCAACCGTGTGTTTCGAATTTTAGAATTGGGTTTTTTGACCATGGGTTGTTTGCATTTTTTACAACACGACAATATCATTTCTACAGTTTTGTATGTTATCGTTACACTTTTTATAGGCTTGATTTTATGGATGGAGAATCGCTTGTTTCACGATCAATTTATTGATTTTGTAGAAAAAGAAGTCATGGTCGAATTGCCCTTGTACAATAAAAAAATTGCTTGGAAAAAGATAACTCAAGTGACCCTCAAAAATCATTATTTAAGTTTGGAATTGCCCAACAATAAATTGCTTCAATACAGAGTGAAAGATACCATGACTACTGAAGACAGAATTGAATTTACTCGGTTTTGTGAAGAGCGTTGTGGGAAGTAAAGCGCTGGTATTTATCTTGATTTATCTACAAATAGTTAATGAATATCGTTTACTTTTTTAATCTTTTTCCGCAGGAAATAGAACTGCGAAATCTGAGTATTCTGTGGCACAATTCATAGAAGCAGAACATTGTGTATTTATATCGAACATACATAATCTGGATAAAAAAAAGGAAGCTTTTCAGCTTCCTCTCAATGATTTATTTTTTGCCTTTATTCATGCGTTCGGCATTTTGCTGTTGCATTTCAGCCATACGTTTCATAAGCTTATTTTCTTTTGGCGGTTCTTTTTTCTTCGCTTGTATTTGAGCATGTATTTTATCTGGATCGATAATATAATTTTGAATCACAAATTGCAACGCTAGCGTTATCGCATTCGAAACAAAATAGTAATACGTCAATGATGCCGGTAGTTTGTTGAATATACCTAAAAACATCACAGGCATGATGAATGGTAAGTACTTCATCATCGGATTGCTTTGATCAGCAGCCATATTCATACTATACAAAGCCATCAACAAACTGGTAATGACAAACAATATTGTAAACAAACTCACATGATTACCATAAAAAGGAATTGTAAATGGTAAATCTAAAATTGAATCATACGTTGATAAATCTTTAGCCCATAAAAAGCTTGATTGACGTAACTCAATGGCGTTAGGGAAAAACGACAAGAGGGCAAAGAAGACAGGTAATTGCAGCAATGCAGGCAAACATCCACCTAATGGATTCACACCAGCTTGACGGTACAATTTCATTTGTTCTACACCAAATGCTTGTTTGTCGTCGCCAAGTTTTTCGCGCAATTCGTCTAGTTCAGGTTTCAACGCTTTCATTTTTGCACTTGATACATAGCTTTTGTATGTAAATGGCGACATGATTAATCGAATGAGAAACGTCAACAATAAAATTACAATACCGTAGCTACTAAAGAAGCCTGCTAAGAAGTTGAAAATTGGTATAACTATCCATTTGTTGATATATTTGACAAAGCCAAAAATGCCATAGCTCAATGGAATAATATCTTCTAAATCTTTCTTGTAGCTTTTCAATAATTTATAATCGTTTGGACCTAAAAACATCGTCATGCTGATATTGTTTTCAGGCAATAAACTCAAATTAGCATTGAAGTCAGACAAAGCATGTTTGCTTGTATCTGTTGTGTTGCTAGGAGCTGCTACAACTTTGCCTGAAGCAATAACTTTTTTATCTGTGATTAAGGTCGTGTTGAAATATTGTTGTTTGAAACTCAACCATTTCACACTTTCCTTAAATTCGACATCTTCTTTTTCTTTGATTGTAAAATAATCATACCCTTCTGAAGCCAAATTGTAGCATACTTGTGTATACAAATTTTGATTGACAGGATCGCTTTCGGTCATGATAGACTCTGAGTTCCAGTCCATACTGATGTTTTGAGTTCGCTCTGCTGTTTTTGGTGTAGCAGTAATGCTCATCATATAGCCTTTTTCTGGTAAAGAATACACTATTGCAAAGTCTGCATTTTGTAACGTAAGACTTCGTTTGTCTGCACTCAATTCGCCAGTAAAATCTTGCGACTTAGTGTGCACCATAGTCCCATTGGTGGTTTTGAATCCAAAATCCATGTAGTTTTTTTCACCATTGAAAAGAAACAAGGGTTTGCCATTGTGCGTTTTAAATTTCTTTAATTGTGCTGTTCGTGCAAAAGCGCCTTTGTTGGTAAAATCTATTTTTAAGTCTTCGTTTTCTAAACTAAATAGTTGTTCTGCTACTGCAACAGGTGCCAAACTGTCTTGCGGTGCATTGGCATTGGCAAGGAGTGTGGTTGTATCGGTTTTTTTAGCGACTGGAGGATGCAATTTCGCATTTGCAATTGAATCAACTCGTTTTGTCTCTTGAAATTTAGCTTCGGCATTTTGATTATAAACGATATAGCCTATCAGCAATAACATGAGTAATCCAAAGCCAGCAATTGTGTTTTTATCCATCTGTAATGTTCAAATTGGGTGCAAATATAGACATTTTGCACATTCAAGGTTGAAGTATTCTAGGATCGGTATATAAATGCATACAGCCGTGAGAAAACCCACGGCTGTATTGTATTGTTTAATTGTTATCTATTTATTTAAGCTTTGTCCGCTTCTATTTTTGCTTTGATTTTCGCTTCTATTTCAGCAGCCATTTCAGGATTGTCGTGCAAAAGTTGTTTCACAGCATCGCGGCCTTGACCTAATTTGTTGGTATCATATGCATACCATGAACCACTTTTTTGAACAATACCATGATCAACGCCTAAATCAACTATTTCACCAACTTTGCTAATGCCTTCGCCAAAAATAATATCGAATTCCGCTTGACGGAACGGCGGTGCAACTTTGTTTTTTACAACTTTGACACGAGCACGATTACCAATTGCTTCATCGCCATCTTTGATTTGACTAATACGACGAATATCCAAACGTACGGAAGCATAGAATTTCAATGCATTACCACCAGTTGTTGTTTCGGGACTGCCAAACATTACACCGATTTTGTCACGCAATTGATTGATAAATATAGCGCAACAGCCTGTACGCGCTATGGTAGCTGTGAGTTTTCGCAAAGCTTGACTCATCAAACGAGCTTGAAGACCCATTTTGCTATCGCCCATTTCACCTTCCAATTCTGATTTAGGTACCAATGCAGCTACCGAATCAATAACGACTAAGTCCACAGCACCTGAAGAAATCAAACGATCTGCTATTTCTAACGCTTGCTCGCCATAATCGGGTTGTGAAATCAATAAATTGTCAATATCAACGCCCAATTTTTTGGCGTAAGCTGCATCAAATGCATGTTCTGCATCTATAAAAGCACATATACCACCTTTCTTTTGCGCTTCAGCAATAGCATGTGTAGCTACGGTTGTTTTACCTGATGATTCTGGTCCGTATATTTCTACGATACGTCCACGTGGAAAACCGCCAATACCTAAGGCGATATCTACACCCAAAGATCCTGTAGAGATACTATCCATTTCTACGACTTCTTTATCCCCCAATTTCATGATAGAACCTTTACCATAGTCCTTATCAATTTTTTCCATGGTAAGCTTAAGGGCTTTCAATTTTTCATTTTCTACTGTTACGACTTCTTTTGCCATTGTATATGTGTTTTGTTTATTTACGTGTTTTGAACAAATTTATTACTTAATCTGAATGTTCTATCGATTGTGAATAAGTTTTGTTGCCTCTCAGCGGTCGGCAGAAACTTTCTACCAACCGCTTGAAGGACTTACTAACCTTAATTCGATACAAATGTAATGGAGCTACTACATACTGAGTTTACGCAGTAAAAAAAAAGATTTTAAAATTTAACGGAAATCCAGACATTATTAGCGTAATACATAAAAACTAAATTTTTAAGAATAAAAAATGAAGTGATAAAAGCTAGTCATTTTTTTTACTTTTCTTTGTGTCATGAACTACAGGCAAGCCGAAAATCTTTTGTTTCAAAAGTGCAAAGACATTTACGAACAAAGTGAGTTGCAGGCTATGATGAAACGTATAGCGGAGCATTTGACTCAAAAGACGCTACTTGACTTGCGTTTAGATCCTACGGTTCAACTCGATGATGTACAAGTAGAAGCTATCGTAGCCCAACTACAATGTCAAAAACCTTTGCAATACATTTTGGGGCACGAATGGTTTGGACATTTAAAATTGAATGTCAATGAGCATGTCTTAATCCCTCGACCGGAAACTGAAGAGCTTGTACATTGGGTAATTGAGGAAGTAATATTAAAACAACAAAATCAACCCTGTACAATTTTAGACATTGGCACTGGAAGTGGTTGTATTCCAATTTGGCTCAAATCAAAGAATAATCAAATCGAATTGACAGCAATGGATATTAGCAAAGATGCATTAGCCCAAGCAACCCAAAATGCTCAACTACATCAGGTAGATATTCAATTTGTTCAAGCCGATATTTTGCAACCCGATTTGAATCTGAACACACAATTTGATATCATCATTTCTAACCCGCCGTATATCACATCCGATGAGCGAAGCGAAATGGCTTCGAATGTGTTGGACTATGAGCCAAGTCTAGCCTTGTTTGTTCACAACGACGATCCATTACAATTTTATAAAGCAATCCACCTATTTTCACAAAATCATTTAGCAAAAAATGGCATAATGTTTTTTGAAGTTGGCAAACAACATGCAATATCAGTAGAGTTTTATTTTAAAAACGAAGGCTTGCAAACTGAACTTCGTAAAGACATGTATGGCAACGAACGTATGCTTAAAGTTTGGTAAAAATGAATAAAAAATCCCACTCGATTAAAAGTGGGATTTTGAACTGATATTTTTTGATGCTTACTTTTTATTTCGGATTTGGTAGTTGCTACTTTTAGATGCTTTCTGCATATACTTCACATCTTCTTCTTGCATCGATTCGACATTAGATAGTTGCACGTCATAACTGCTATTCATAGATTCTGCTTTTTTCAATTCAACAGATTTTTGTACCAATGGTGCTTTCGATTTCATGTATTCTTTATTTTCTTGTACCATTTTTTTAGCTTCAGTGTAGTTTCCTTTGTCTACTTCGCGCATTGCAAGTTCCAATTTTTCATTGGACTCATACAAGGCCACTTGTGCTGCTACCCATTCGCTATAGCTTTCAAAATATTGACTTCTATTGTCGGTATAGTCACATTTGGTATTCAAGCTCAATGTACGAGGAATACCATATACAGCATCCATATAAGTCAATTTGGTGTCAAATCGAACAGCCATATTGCGGTTGGCATCTACGCTGTATCTTATCAATACACCTTTGGTTTCTTGGGCAAATACATCATGGAATTTGATGCGCAATGTGCGACCTTCTTGCGTATACTTGTAACCATATACTTTGTCTACGTTGACAAAATCTGGAATGGTAACTAATAGTTCAGTTTGTTGTGCCAATACATCCATCAAGCCATTTAATTCCTTTTTAAATATACTCGCGATATCTTGTGCATTGCTGATAAAATAATAATTACCTGTTCCGGTTTCAGCCATAGCTGTCATCAAATCTTCATTGTAATCGTTACCTACGCCAAATGTGGAGATGGAAATGCCATCGTTAATATTTTTGCTACGAATAATACGTTCTATCTCATTCGGTTTTGTAATGCCTTCGTTTGCAAGTCCATCGCTGAGTAGCAATACTCGATTGATATAGTTTGAACGATAGTTTTGTTTTACTTGTTCATATCCTTTCATTGCACCGCCCATCAAATTGGTAGAACCACGGTCTACGATGCGATCTATTTTTAATTTTATACTTTGTTTGTTTTCTACTCGACTAGCTTCGTGTATCACATCTACCGTTTGGTCGTATATGACGACTGAAAAATAATCTTCAGGACTCAATTGGTCTACAATAAACTTAGCAGCTTGTTTGGCATTACGGATTTTGTCACCGCTCATAGACCCGCTTCGATCTATGACTACAGAAATGTTTAATGGGATATGTTTGTTTTCAACGTTTTGTTTATTACCCGCTTGTAGTTCGGCATAAAAATGTCCGATACGATTTGTACGCGTGTAATAGTCATTTTCAAAACCTGTAGATAATGAAATATTTCCTGCGCTACGAGTTTGTTTGCCCGAAGAGCGATACGATATTGGATCGTCATCGGGTTGAGTAGATGTGTTGTCTTTCTTTATATAAAAAGAAGAAAGCGAAAAAACAGTCAGTATTCCTGTGAGTAAAATCATTGAAATTGATGCGGTGCGTTTCATAGTCATATTTTTTTTCGTGAATTATTACTACTATGATGTCATCCAATTTGAATTTCCATAAATCAGAATAAACTTTTTTAAAACTTTTTAAATTGCTAGATTTACCTTCCATAGAATTAGCGGATGCATGCAGAATCAAAAACAAATAAAGATTGTGGTATTGGGCGGAGAAAGTACGGGTAAAAGTACCTTGTCTGCACAATTGGCTTCACATTTTAAAACACGCTGGGTACCAGAATATGTAAGGATTTTTTTTGAAAATCTAGGTCGGCCATATATTGAATCTGATTTGTTGACCATAGCCAAAGGGCAACTTGAATTGGAAGATACTATGGCAATCAAATCTACCAATATTTTGATTTGCGATACCGATTTGCACGTCATAAAAGTATGGAGCGAATATGCTTATAAACGTTGTGATCCATTTATTTTGCAAGAAATAGAACAAAGGAAGTATGACTTATATATATTAACTGCGCCAGATTTTCCTTGGCAACCCGATCCCTTGCGCGAACATCCTGAAATCGAATTGCGCAACTATTTTTTTCAATTGTATTGTGATTTAATTGCTGCAAAATCTATTCCGTATGTTGTAGTTCGGGGCAATGAACAAGAAAGACTCAAACAAGCTATTGCTTTTATTGAAAATCAAATTGTATTGTAAGTAGAAACTTTATTTTTTTAAATTGATTTTAAATTAATTACCATTTCTCATATTTAATTTTGAATTACCTTAGCCTCAAATTCTATGCATGAAAAAAATTGTATCATTTGTACTAATAGCGTTTAGTTTAGTTATTTTGGTTAATTGTTCTCCCAAAACCTCAAAATCGACTGCTTCTTATGGTAATCGTACCAGAGAATCTACTCAATCTAACATTTCACCAACGGGTACAAATACTTCATCAATTAGTTCATCAAGTAGTAGTTCATCTAGTTCTAACTCGAGTATTAATTCTAGTAGTTCAACTGCTAATGCTGCCTTAAATACCTATCTAACACAAACCAAAGATCGCGTAGATAAAGGAAAAATGTTGTTCGAAACCAATTGTCAAAAATGTCACGAGTTATACTCACCATCTTCACGTACTAGTTTTTCATGGGTTGATATCATGAAGGCAATGGCGCCTAAAGCCAATTTAGGAAGCGAGCATGCTTCTATGGTTACGGCTTATTTAGTTCAAAACGCACGAAAATAAGATGTTCAATAAATCTTTATTTTAAACTTTTTAAAAAGAATTCCATGCGAAAACTAATTTCACTCAGTTTGATAGCTTCTACTTTACTCGTATTGGCAAACTGTTCGCCTAAAACGTCTAAATCTACAGCTGCATCTAAATCAGTAGCAAAAGATGAATCTAAGCCTGCTCCTATACCAAGTTCCTCTATCCAAGTCCAAAATGATCCTTTAGATAAACCTGCAACGACTTCATCTTCATCAAGTGTGCAACACCCTTGGGATGGTAAAACAGCAGATGAGCTAGTTGAAATGTATCAAAATATAAATCCACAACGTTTAGACAAAGGACAATCAATTTATCAATCAAGTTGTAAAAAATGCCATGAATTGTACACACCATCTTCTCGAACAGCAACAGATTGGGTTATTATTATGGAAAAAATGGGTCCAAATGCCAAACTTGATGATGGGCAACACATAATGGTTTCGGCATATTTGGTCAAAAATGCAAAAAAATAAGTCAGTCTTAGCTATTTAAAAAATGATTAAAAAAAATCCGAAGTGCAAACTTCGGATTTTTTAATTTGTTTATGTATTCTTTATTCTAAAGTAGAAATTTCTTTGTTCAACCATTGTTTAACTTGAGTCGTTGTAACCGATTTTGGACGCTCAATTGGGAATCCGTATACTCGATCCCAACAAAGACTAGCCAATACACCCAATGCACGAGATACGCCGAACATTACCGTGTAGAAATCTTCTTCTACCATACCGAAGTGTTTCAACAATGCACCTGAGTGTGCATCAACATTAGGCCAAGGGTTTTTGATTTTACCTGTAGATTCCAATATTGGCGGTGCTACTTCGTAAATGTTCCAAACCGTTTGTACCAATGCATCATCTGGACAGTATTTTTTTGCAAATTCCATTTGAGCGACAAAGCGAGGGTCGGTTTTACGTAGTACAGCATGGCCGTATCCAGGTACAACCTTTCCTTCCGTTAATGTTTTTTTGATATAATCAGCGATTTGCTCTTTCGTAGGTAATTCGGTATCCAACGCGCTATTCATTTCTTCAATCCAACGAATCACTTCTTGGTTTGCAAGACCATGTAAAGGACCAGCTAAGCCATTCATACCAGCTGCAAAAGCCAAATATGGATCGCTCAATGCAGAACCTACTAAGTGTGTGGTATGTGCGCTCACATTTCCACCTTCATGATCGGCATGGATTGTAAGGTATAAACGCATTAATTCGCGGAAACCTTCGTCTTCGTATCCAAGCATGTGTGCAAAGTTTGCAGCCCAATCCAACATGCCATTAGGTTGAATATGGTCGCCATTACGGTATTTGCGTCTGAAAATATACGCTGCAATACGAGGTAAGCGAGCAATAAGGTTCATGGTATCTTCGTAGATGTAGTTCCAATATTCCTTTTTGTTGATACCTTCTCCATATGCTTTGGCAAACAAAGATTCCGTTTGAAGTGCCATAATAGCAATGCTAAACTGCGTCATTGGATGTGTATGCACTGGAAGAGCTTCGATAGCATCAAATACATAATTTGGTACATGCGAACGGCGTGCAAAAACGCCAGAAAGATGCTCTACATCATCTTCAGAAGGGATTTCTCCGATCAGCATCAAATGAAACAAGCCTTCAGGTAGAGGTTGTGAACCGCCTTCTGCTTTTGGTAACTTTTCGACTAGTTCAGGTATAGAATAGCCTCTAAATCGGATACCTTCGTTGGAGTCTAATAATGAGGTTTCAGTGACCAAGCCTACTATACCGCGCATACCTTGGTATACTTGCGATAGGGTTACAGTGTCGATTACGGTGTCACCATGGTCTTTTAACATGGTTTTAATGTCATTGGACGATTTGATAGCTTCGTCGTAAAATAGATCTTTGAGCTTGCCCATTTCTGCGTATTTTTTTGTGTGATTCGTACAAAAGTAGGGAAATATGCCTAAAATAAATCCTATTTAATCTTAAAAAGTATATAAATTTTATTTATTCTCCTTTGATTGTAATATGGCGATTTCTGATAATATGTTTTGATAAACAGAATCGAGCATTTCAGGTTGCGTTTTATACCAGTCAATATTGGCTTTAAAGGTGGTCTCAGATATATGATATTTATTTAATATTTCAGCATTGAAGAGCAACAATGAATCTTCATTTTTATAAGATGTTTGATTGGAGTCTTTAGGCAATTGTTGCGAAAGAGATTCAGCAAGATGCATTTCAAGCAGCATATCAGACATCTTGTGGATAGGGATTGGGGTAAATTGATTCCCACAAGATTGAACAATCCAACACGTACACCCAACAAGAAATAGTATAAGGCCTTTTTTCATGATTATTTTAATAATTCGGCATATTTCGCAGCGTTAGCTACATCAATCTGAGATAATAGCGGGATGATTTTTTGCTTATCTGCCATAGAAGTCGCTACCAAAAAGTTTCTAATTTCTTCACTTTTAGTATTGATAAAAAATTGCATGAGCATACTTGAAGGATTTTCATTGTTGACCGTTTGCATAATAGGAAATAAGCTATTCAATGTATTTCGTGCAGCTTCAGGTTCAGAAACCAATTGGTCAATACCCATACGATGGTATTTGTAGAATACATCGCGCATACTTACAAATCGCGTATTGAGGAGTTGGTCTGTGAGCCAATATCGATTGCGTTGACTTTCAGTTGCTTTCCACCCTGTAATTGCTTTATTTTCGGGTGCATTATTGACGATGTTTAATGCTTTATTGAAAAAGTCAGTTCCACCTTTTAAGGCAAAACTATCGTAATCCAAACCTAAAATAATATAGCAATAGTAAGCAAGCATAGCTGAAAGGTTGGAAACCAAAGGTTCGTTGCCCGTAACTCTGTTATCGTTGAAGTCAAAGGGTTGAAATTGGATATACTTTATTGCAAAATCTTTATCGGTATAATTGACCAATGAAGTTGTGTAGGTTGTGTTGTATACGGGTCTAGAAGCTTGTAGAGATAATCTACCCATAAAGCCACCTTCTACGCCTTCAATTTGTTTGTTGAGGATAATGGTAAAAATGCATTCTATTTTTTCTTTGTTTTCGAAGGCATCATTGCCCCATTTACGGGTATTGATAAAAGTAGTCGCATCGGATTCCATGGTTTTAAATACTTTTTGTTCTATGCCTGTTATTTGCTCGGCCATTACAATGACTTTACAATTCAGTTCCTGGGCTGAAACAGACAAAGAACCTAAACAAAACAATATGAATACACTTATTTTATTTTTCATAAGACCATTGAATTATTTTTTCGACAATAAGCTGAGCCAATTCAGTTTTGGATTGTAAGGGGAAATCTGTTTCTCGACCATTTTTTTCAAATAAGGTAACTTTGTTTGTATCGTGAGCAAAGCCAGCACCAGCATCATTGAGTGAGTTTAAGATGATAGCATCGGCATTTTTTTCATTCAATTTTTTTAATGCATAGTTTTTTTCATCCGACGTTTCCAAAGCAAATCCAATCAGTAGTTGCTGTGCAGTTTTGATTGAACCCAAATGTTTTAAAATGTCTTTAGTTTTGGTCAAATGAACAGAAAATTCGTCTTCTTTCTTTTTTATTTTTACATCGGACTTAACCATGGGAGTGTAATCGGCCACTGCAGCACTCATAATCGCAATATGCATTTGATCAAAATCAGCAATTGCAGCATCAAACATTTCTTGAGCAGATGTAACGCGTGTTAGACGTATGTTTGATTCTGTAGGAGTCAACGAACTTGGTCCCAATACCAAATGCACTTCGCAACCTTCTTTGGCTAACGCATCGGCTAAAGCTATGCCCATTTTTCCACTACTATGATTTCCAATAAAACGAACAGGATCTATATTTTCGTATGTTGGTCCTGCAGTTACTAGTGCTTTTTTACCCTTTAAACGTAAGTTTTTGTTCAGAAACTGATCTATTTGAGTTAGAATTTCTTCTGGTTCAGCCATACGCCCCATACCAACAAGCCCACTGGCGAGTTCGCCATATTGACTATCCAAAACCAAGTGTCCAAATTGTTTTAAGGTGCTTAAATTAGTCTGAAACGCTGGATGATGCCACATATCTTCATCCATAGCTGGAACAATCATAACTGGACAAGTAGCGGACATGTATATCGAAAGCAATAAATTATCGCATAGGCCATGTGCCATTTTGCTTATCGTATTGCAAGTTGCAGGAGCAATCACCATTATATCAGCCCATCGGCCTAGCATGACATGGTTGGCCCAATTGTCGTCTGAAGATAATTCGTGCAAAACAGCCTGCTTACTCAAGGTGCTTAATACTAATGGCGACACAAACTGTGTTGCTGATGGTGTCATGACAACTTGAACTTCTGCGCCAGATTTAATAAACAATCGCACCAATTGAGGGATTTTGTAGGCAGCTATGCTGCCTGTAATACCGATTAATATTTTTTTACCCTTCATGATACACAAAGATGCAACAATTCGACAATAAATAAAGGGCTTAAAGTATAAAGTTTCTTAAAAAAAACTGCATTTAGCGCATTGTCACAAACCATTCAAATTCGCCAATGACTACGAGTTGATTTTCTGCATTATAGAGTTTGACCTCTATAGTGAAAATAGTTTTTCTTTTAAATTGAAGTTGCAATAAAATGTCTGATGTAGTACTTTCTTTCAACTTTGCTTTTGAATACAAATTTGAGTTGCCACTTTTTTTGTATTTCATGCTCGAAGAGCGTAAAATAGGAACAGTTTGATGCGCGATGTCAGCAAAATTTATACTCAGAAAATAGCCACTTGTGATTTCGGCTAGGGCAAAGGAGGCAGATCCATGTACGGTATTGAGGTGGTTTTGTACTTTTTCAGAGAATGGTAATTGGAGTAAAAAACCATTTGTAGTAGACTTTTCAATACCTATTTTTTTTGAGAAGGGTAGGTTAAGTACCTTCATAAATATGAATAGGGGGTAGTAGGTTAATAAAAAATAGTACGGATACTAGTCACGATTTTTGAAATAAATCTTATCGTTCAAGATTTCGTGCGTAGCCTGGATAGAAGGATTTGCCATTCTTTCATAAAAACGAGAGATTTCAATTTGCTCTTTATTTTCATTGATTTCTTCTAAATTATCATTTAAGCTACCAAATTCTTCTAATTTACGGTGCAATTCATCTTTAATACGTGTGTTAATTTGATTGGCACGTTTCGCTATGATCGCAATAGACTCATACAAATTACCTGTTTTTTCTTGAATTAACGACAAGTCACGAGCTTCAATTGAAGGGTTTGTGGTATTGATCAGGAGTTTTTTGTTGTTTGTCATGATTTACTTATTTTTTTAAGGGACTGCAAAGATAAGGAATTTATTTTCTCAATTTCACTTCTATATTGGCTTTTTGGAAACTTTGCAATAAAATCTTTGTAATCTGCTATTACGGTATTTAAACGTTCTTCTTGTTTGTCTGGAATACTATTCAAGGCATAGCGATAGTAAGCTTTGGCTACCATCATATGGTAGTATTCACTTTTTTTTGAGTCAGGATATTTGCGAATCAATTGTTCAAATGCGACTGAAGCTGCTTTGAATTGTTTTATTTTAAAATATAATTCAGCGCTGTACAAATCTTTTACCTCCAATTTTTCGCGCGATTCGTCAATGATTCTGTTAGCATCTTTGATACGTTTGGAATCGGGATGTGTGTTTACAAATGTCTGCATTTCACCAATAGACTTGACAGTATTGGTTTGGTCAAGGGTGTAATCGGGTGAAAGTTTATACAAACACAAACTATTCAGGTATTCACATTCTTCAGCTTTGGGCGATTTTGGAAACAAATCAGCAAAGTTTTTAAAATGGTATGAGGCTGGTAAATAGCTTTTTTGATTATAAAATGTATAAGCGTATTTAAAATAAATAATTTCAAAGTTTTTGGTGCCTTTATAGACTGTTAGTAGTTCTTCATACAGCATATTTGCCTTGGCATATTGCTTTGTATTGTAATATTCATCAGCTTTGGTCAGTTTGTACTCAAAGTCTTTGCTTTTTTGAACTTTCTCAAATGTGCTAGAGCACGAACTCAACAAGAATGCGACAAAGGCAGTAAATAGGAAATATTTTTTCATTGAAGGTCGCAAATATACTGCACATGTAGTAGAGAACAACTAAAGAAATGTTATAATTTTTACCAAGCATTTTCAATCAAAATCGATTGATTTGTTTTTTAAGCAACAAGCTACACCTTATATTTGCCCCCGGTTCTTTAGCATTTGAGCCAAACAGCAATGTAACCACACCTAAGATGAAGAATGGAAATATATCCGAATATTTCTCATTTTAAAGACTTAGCAAAATACATAACAAGCAAAATGAAAGACATTAAAGAAATATTAAAAGGAGAAAACGTTAACTATGCAACAACTGTCAAAGGATGGGTGCGTACCTTTCGTAACAATCAGTTTATAGCACTCAATGATGGGAGTACAAATAACAATTTGCAAGTCGTTGTAGCCTTGAATATGTTAGACGAATCAACATTGAAACGTATAACTACAAGTGCTTGTATTTCAGCTACTGGAAAAATCGTTCCTTCCCAGGGTAAAGGTCAAACTGTGGAAATGATTGCAGAGTCTTTGGAGATACTTGGCGATAGTGATTCCGAAAAATATCCTTTGCAACCTAAAAAGCATAGCCTAGAATTTTTGCGCGAAATTGCGCATTTGCGTTTTCGTACCAATACATTTGGAAGTGTATTTCGCTTGCGCAATGCATTGTCCTATGGAATTCATAAATTTTTCCAAGAAAAGGATTTCATCTATATGCATGCGCCGATTATTTCAGCATCCGATGCTGAAGGTGCTGGTGAAATGTTTAAGGTCACAACTTTGGACATGGAAAATCTTCCAAAAAATGAACAAGGACATGTAGATTATAGTCAAGATTTTTTTGGTCGTAGTGCAAATTTAACTGTAAGCGGACAGCTCGAAGCCGAACTTGCGGCTATGGCCTTTGGAAAAGTATACACATTTGGCCCAACATTCAGAGCGGAAAACTCGAATACCGCTCGTCATCTGGCTGAATTTTGGATGATAGAACCCGAAGTGGCTTTTAATGAATTGAAGGAAAACGCTGATTTGGCCGAAGAGATGCTGAAATATGTAATCAGCTATGCCATGGAAAAACATCCCGATGATATTGACTTTTTGGATGCACGCTTGGCTGAGGAGGAAAAGCAAAAACCAACACAAGAACGAGCTGAATTTGGGTTGAAGGACAAACTCAATTTTATGTTGTCTAACGATTTTGAACGTGTGACGTATACGGAAGCAATCGACATATTATTGCAATCGCCAGCATATAAAAAGAAAAAATTTCAATACGAAGTCAGTTGGGGTATTGATATGCAAAGTGAGCACGAACGTTACTTAGTCGAAAAACATTTCAAGAAACCAGTTATTGTAACCGATTATCCGAAGGATATCAAAGCATTCTATATGCGTCAAAATGACGATGGTAAAACCGTGGCTGCTATGGATATCTTAGCGCCAGGTATTGGCGAAATCATTGGTGGTTCACAACGTGAAGAGCGCCTAGAAAAGCTTGAACAACGCATGAGCGAAATGCATATTCCTTCAGAAGAAATGTATTGGTATTTGGATACGCGTCGATTTGGAACATGCAAACATGCAGGCTTCGGACTTGGATTTGAACGTTTGGTTTTGTTTGTTACTGGTATGGGCAATATCCGCGATGTAATTCCTTTTCCACGTACGCCTAAAAATTGTGAGTTTTAAAAAAGTAAAATATATTAATTTTTATTGTCTTTCATCTCGTTCAATGAGTCCGTCTTTGAGGCGTATAACCCGATGTGCGTAACGAGCAATATCTTCTTCGTGTGTAACCAAAATGACCGTATTGCCTGAGGCATGAATTGCATTGAAAATCGACATGATTTCTAAAGATGTAATTGAGTCTAGATTCCCGGTAGGTTCATCAGCTAGAATAATCGATGGATTATTGATTAAGGCACGTGCTATAGCTACACGCTGACATTGTCCGCCCGATAATTCATTGGGTTTGTGGTGCGAACGATCCGATAAATTGACTTTTTCCAACACAGCCAACGCACGTTCTTCGCGCTGCTGTTTGGGCACACCCGCATATACTAGTGGAAGTGCTACATTTTCCATAGCGGTAAGTCTTGGCAGTAAATTAAATTGCTGAAAAACAAATCCAATTTCTTGGTTTCGAATAGTGGCCAATTCATTATCGCCTAAAGTATTCACTTGCTTATGATTTAAAATATACGAGCCTGATGTGGGTGTATCTAAGCATCCTAATATGTTCATAAGGGTAGATTTGCCCGAACCAGATGGACCCATTAAGGCAACATATTCGTTTTTTAAAATACTAAGATCTAAGCCTTTGAGCACAGGGATGACTTGAGTTCCCAATTGATATTGTTTGTACAATGCTTGTATTTGTATGACTTCTTCCATAGGGATATTCTCGGGTTAAAAGTACTATATTTGTCCTCCATGAATGATTTTTTTATCCATTATTTTACATCTTTGACATTTATAGAGATTATCGATATCGCTATAGTGATTCTTGTCATTATACAAATGTATCGAGCCTTACGTGGTAGTATAGCCTTCAATATTTTTGTTGGCGGCTTGGCTATCTATATACTTTGGCTCATCGTCAATAAGCTCAAAATGCCCTTGATGAGCGAAATACTTGATCGGATGGTCAGTATAGGTATGATAGGACTTATTGTGGTATTTCAACCTGAGATTCGAAAGTTTTTGATCGTGCTAGGAAGGCGATCCCCTTTGGGTAAAAATGGATTCGTGAGTCGATTGTTTCAGTCCAACTCCCTGAATAAGTATATTGTGGAGGAGGATATTATTGAAGAAATTTGCCATGCATTGAAGTATTTACAAGACAAACGTATGGGTGCAATAATGGTAATAGCACGTTCTGAAAAATTTGAGTTTGATACCAATACTGGGAAAGTGATTAATGGTAGAGTAAGTGCCAAACTGCTTGAAAGTATATTTGAAAAAAGCAGTCCCTTGCACGATGGCGCCGTATTGGTGGACAAAGATTTATTGATAGCTGCGGGTGTTGTATTGCCCATTAGCGATAGTACTGAATTGCCATCGGGTACTGGTTTGCGACATCGTTCGGCGGTTGGCGCAACCGAGCATAGCGATGTTTTGGTGGTAATCCTTTCCGAAGAAACCGGCCGACTATCCATAGCCATGAATGGCAAACTGACCATGAATTTGCCCATGGAAGAAATCAAGAAAGAAATGTATAAGGCAATGATAGCGTAATGGAAGTTATTGCCTTATAGACTCTTTTTATTTGTTCGAACGATACCTATTAATCATAAAACTCAGATTAATTTATATCTTCGATAAAACGCAAGATATAGCTAAAATGTAATTTGATTTTTTGAAATTGTCTCGATTAGTGGGATTCGAATCGAAACTTGGTAGAGAATTTAACTAAGTTATGAATCTTAGATTAGATGATTTTTAATTGCCGTCTAATGAAAAGAAAGCAACATCTGATGGTTCATGTTATAATGAGTTTCTGTTACTTTAAAATTGTGACTTCCTATTATTTGAAAACCATGTTTGAAATAAAAATTTATAGCCCTTGTATTGCCTATCCATGTAAATAACCACATACCAGATTGGTTGTTGTTTTTGGCCAAATTAATATTGAATTGAAGCAATTCAAACCCTAATTTGCGATCAAAAAAATCGCTCAATAAATAGATACGATCCAGCTTTGTGCTATTTTTTTGTAGAATATTGGGATGAACTACATTGAGAATAATCTTAGAAAACCCAGCAGGTTTATCGTCTACATGTAGGATATGATATATATTTTTATCATCGTTCAACTCTTCTTGGATCGATTGGGTATTGTAGTTTTTCTCAATGTATTGACCTAATACAGTTGCATCGCAACTGCTTCTATGGGCTTCTTCTACTGAAATCTTTCCAATAGTAACAATTGTTTGAACATCTGATGCAGTTGCTTTTACAATGGATATCATAATTGTTTTCGTTCTTTATTTTTGTATGTTTGTATTCAAGAAATGTATACCAAAATTTTTTTCAAATTAGATAGGGTTTTGACCTGTAAATTCGAATCGAATACGGAAAGCGAATATAGATAGTATAAATTTATTTTTTTAAATAAGTGTTTTTGCCTTTTAATAAATAGGGGAGTAGGAATTATTATTTATTGAAACTTTCATTTAAATATTCAATTGGGTTTAAAAATATCATCTTTTTCCATCCTTGTTTACTTTTGTCAATACGCCATATATAAGGAATAATCGTTTTAATGGCATAATGAAAGTGTGGTGATTTTCCTGCTGCATTTCCTGATGTTCCAACAGTGCCAATTTCTGTATCTGTTGAAACAAATGAAAAATTTTTTGTTTTAATTTCATCCAAATGTGCATAATAATGTAGTCTCCATTTCGGTCCAAGAATATAAACAACATTCCCTCCGAGATCAATAGTACCCGCATATAACACTATGCCATTCGTTGCCGAAGCAATTATAGTTTTTTTCGGAGCAAAAATATCAACTCCTTTGTGTGTTACCGATTCGCCCCAAGGATAATACCAAAACGAATTTTGTGAATAGCTTTCTTTTGTAGCATTTTTTACTGGCATTTTTAATGATTGAGGAATTAGAAATCCAATGATCAAAATCAAAAGTATTCCAATGCAAGTTTTATATAAGAATGGTTTAATCATATTTGGATTCTTAATGACACTTTCCGACATAAGTATATTGTCTCCTCAGTTGAACACTTATTTTTAACCCAACAACACACTAAATGTTGAAACATTACTCATGCTACAAATATAATGGTTAATTGTATATGTCAAAGCTTCAAAAATCACCCTCAGATAACAACAAAAAAGCGAAGTATTATTAAAAGCCTAATGACCGATATGAGTTTTGAGTGATCTTTTTTCTAAAGTTCGAGTTGTCGAAAAGCCTTAAATTGCTGAGCTAATCCATACAAAGTGCGTTTTGATAATACCTGTTTTTTCTATTAAAAACTCTCAACCCATGCAATTGGAATTTCGACTCGAGTGCCGCTTGCGTAACCGAAATTATCTTTCAAGTCGGTAATCACTACTTCAGATTCAAGTCGTTGCTCGCGGTTATACATGTCAATTCTTTTCAACGTAATATCAATACCATGGGATTTCCGTTTGTCCACATTTAGGTTTTTATTTTTTCGTGCTTGTTGCCTTCCTATGCCATTATCTTCAACAATACATAGCATGGTATCATTTAATTTCTGAATTGAAATCAACAGCCTTCCACCTTGAGGCAAAGGCAACAAACCATGCAAAATCGAATTTTCAACAAAGGGTTGCAGTACTAAAGGTGGAATTTCTGTGGTGTCTGTTTCGATGGATAAATCAATATTGATATGATACTCAAATTTATTGTCGAAACGGATTCGTTCAAGTTGAATGTATAATTCTAGTACTTCAATTTCTTCTGCGAGGCTAATTTTCTTTTGCCTGCTATGATCCAAAATCAGCCGAATGAGTTTAGCAAATTTGCTGATATATTGATTGGCCTTAGCGGGCTCATTTCTATTGATAAATGAATTAATAGTATTGAGTGAATTAAAAATAAAATGTGGATTCATTTGTGTACGAAGAGCGCTATTTTCTAGTTCATTCAACTTGATTTCATAATCGCTTCGCAATGTGGCTTCTTTATTAATTAATGCTATACGATGCTTATAAAAATAATAAACCAATACTATAATTAATAAAAAGATCAACATCCGAAACCACCATGTGGTCCAAAATGCTTGAGCGATGGTAAACGAAAGTGATTGACTACACGCATACCAATCCCGACCGTTTGCAGATGCCTCTACAATAAAACTATAGTAACCAGCTGAAAGATTTGTATATCTTGCTATTCGTTGTTTGCCCGCATTTACATACGAAGTATCAAAGCCCACTAGTTTGTATCGATATTGAATACTGGAAGCCAAATTGAAATCAACTACAAGGTAAGTAAAAGAAAAATTATTATTGTTATATTTAAAATGCGTATCATTCAAAACTGGATTTGCCAATGTGCTGTCATTCAATTCTAAGGAAGTTACAAATACATTTAATGGCTTCTTTTCATATCGAATACTGTCGGGATAAAAGTAGTTGATACCGCCCTGACTTGCTAAAAATACTTCTTTATCAGGGCTCATATAAATACTACCAAGATTATGGTTGGAAGGTATCACTCCGTCTGATGCATTAAAAATTTCAAGTTTGTCGATTTTTGGGTGATAGGCCGCCAAACCAATATTTCCTGATAGCCAAATAGTGCCATACGAATCGCATAGTAAACTATTCACTATATTACTGACAAGCCCATCCTTCTTACTTATCCATTTGGTAATTTTTAATGAATTTTTTGGTATCATAAATAGGCCGCTATTACCACCTGCAAATACATTACCTTGATGATCAATCGCTATAGAATTAATGTTGAAATCATTGACTTCCTTTGGAAAATCAATTGCATGCAGCTTTCCCGCTTTGCGGTCGTAGAAAAACAACCCAAGGTATTGACCTATCCACCAGTTATCGTTACTATCTGACACTATACTATAAGTATGGTTTCGGCATATTTCCTTCAACACAGAATCTTTATAAAAAGTTTGTACCTTTTTGTTTATCGGATTAAAATAAGCGAACCCGTTATTGCAACAAAGAAAAAAATTCTTTTCCGAATCCATTGTAATGGCTTGTATTTCGTTGCTGGGTATAGAGTTGTCTGAGTCTTTGGGATTATACCTGATTTGCTCATAATGTCCATCGGCTTTTAGCATGCCTATACCACCACCAAATGCGCCTACCCAAACGCGATTCAAGCGATCGAGTACTACTGCCCTTACAGTTTTAATTTTTTTTGCATCATCATTGTCTGTATAATAAGGATAGTAGCGGCTTATACCTGTTTTCCTGTTCCAATATGCTAAATGTCTGTTGGTACTGACCCATAGATTCTTTTCCTGATCCTGCACAAATGAGGTAGTTCCCCCATCGTATTTTTCTCCACTTTCGTTGATGAGGTAAGCTAAACTATTAATTTGCGGATCGCGCAATTGAGTATAGCAAATACCAATGGCATGTGCAAACATAAAGCCAGTGCTTGTTACATACAACCTTCGTATATTATTACTTGCAATAGTACTTTCATCTGATGAATTGTGTGTAAGGTGAGTTATTCTTTTTTTATTTAGGTCAACTATATAAATACCAAACCATCTGCATCCTATAGCAAACCGATTGTTTCCGATCGGAAAAATACTTCCAGCGTAACCATTCATGCGCAAGCCATCGTTGCTTGGCCAATCGTTGATGCAGGAAATTATGCCCGTATTTGTATTAATGAGTACTATAGAGTCTTTTACAAAGCTACCTGCCATCACTATACTATCGGAAACTTTACTTACGCACCAAGCATTGCGAAACGAAAAATCTTTTATCAGTCTATCTTGTTGCAGATCAACGAGCATTAGTTTACCGTTTGCACCAAAAAACCACTGATCCTGCTCAAACTTTTCTACACAGGTTAGGAATTTGTACTTTTTAACTAGAGCACTGAGTGCACTCAACTTCGTGAAATGCTTTTGTTCATGAACCCTATAAACAATACCGGCATCTACAATAATGATATCACCTAGTGCAGTTTCGGCAAAGAAAGATACATCTTTAAACAGCAGGCTGTCTCCTTTCAAACTCACAAACTTACTTGTGTTTTCCTTCTTGTACTGAACTCCTGAAGGCGTCGAAACCCATATAGTGCCTTGCTTGTCGCAAAATATATTACTTATATTGTTATCGCTGAGTGCTGAATTGTCAGGCTTACTGTAACTGCTTAACTGATAACCATCAAAAACATTGATACCTTCTTCCGAACCTATCCACAATCTTCCTATTCTGTCTTCGGTCAGACAAATACGCAAATCACTCAGCATGCCATTGGTAGTCGTGAGATGGCGGAATTCATAGTTTTGGGATATTAGACGTACCGACGCTAAACATCCTAAAAAAAGTAAAAAGAAATAGCGTATCAAAGTTGAAATTTGCACCTATAAATGTAATTCCATTATTTCTAATATGCAAAAAGTATAAGTGTCGTACGTTAATCCAAAGAGCTCATTCGTTAAGTAAACTGTGTGATTCGTGTTTACACTAATTACGGACCACATAATTTGAAAAAAAATCAAAAATTGCATAGTGCTGTTGGTTTTTTTAATCTCTTGATAAAAGAAACACATTAAACAAGATTAAAAGCGCATTAGGCAGTTAATTGAAAAAGCAATTTCATTAATCAGAAACCCTATTTCAATAATTAAAAGCAATATTATAGATTCTATGTAGCACTTTTATTGAAAGATTATAATAATGTCATGTTAGAACTATCCCATGAAAGAATCCATAAACCTGTAAAGCATGAGCATGCTTTAGGGCAGCTAAATCCACACCTGATCTTTAATTCCCTGACCGCAATACAACATTTTGTAATGCTTGATGACAAGGCGCAGGCATTGCATTATTTATCCCAATTGAGCAAATTTATAAGACTGATACTTCAATATTCAAAAAATCATTTTAATTCAGTAGAATCCGAAAAAAATCTAATTGACCATTATCTTGAGCTGGAACAAGTGCGTTTCGGATTTAAATTTACATACAAACTTAGCTGTAACGTTACAGAAAGACTGATGCCATCCATGATTGTGTTTCCATTTGTAGAGGAAGCATTGTATGAAAGAGTATTGCCTTCAGAAGGAAGTATTGAAAAACGAAATCTGAGAATTACCTTTGAAAGCAGAAAATTTACAACGGTCATTACAATCATGGACAATGGTACAACAAACCGACTTAATGAACACAAAGAAGCTATCAACATAGCGTTGAATTATATTGAAGAACTTAACCAACACCATGATGAACAAATTACGCTTGAAAGAAAATACGAACCCGAAAATAATATAATCTGCATTGCGATACCCCATTCCATATATAAATGAATTTAAAATGTACAAAGCCATTATCGTAGAGGATGAATTGCATAGCTGGCAATTTTTAAAAAATATTATAGCTGAATATTGCAAACAACTTGACATCGTAGCCATTGCAAATAATGTAGAAGAAGGTGTAGCTGCAATTAATCAGTATAAACCTGACATCGTATTCCTTGATATTGAAATGCAGACAGGTACTGGATTTGATTTGCTTCAACAATTTCAAAAACCCGATTTTGAAGTTATTTTTACCACAGCCTACGATCACTATGCTTTGAAAGCCATAAAGTTCAGTGCGGTCGACTATTTATTAAAACCAATTGATATTGCAGAGCTACAGCTTTCTGTAGAAAAAGCCATCGAGAAAAAGATAAATCATACTGGTCAAGTCGCTTTGCAAATGTTGCTCAAAAATCTGCAATCGCCACAACAATCAGAACAAAGCATTACACTTTCAACAAGCGACGGACTTGAATTTATTTCTTTAAAAAATATCATA
>Ga0247831_1003167_pt1 | contig 24715 bp, 22 predicted proteins | sample LaCruzMarch2015__9_FD_192406 | JGI IMG/M metagenome (GOLD analysis project Ga0247831, IMG submission 192406) | Freshwater microbial communities from meromictic Lake La Cruz, Castile-La Mancha, Spain - LaCruzMarch2015_1m | ecosystem: Environmental > Aquatic > Freshwater > Lake | place: Spain...
TGGATCGCGAGCGCATCAAAGAGGCCCTGGACACCCAAAAAGCCCTTGGCTTCAAGGAAGGCACGGACAAAGGCGTCGGGCGTTTGTTCAGTCTTGATGCTTTCCTGGACCTGATCGATTAGCTTTTGATCTTCCGGACTGGACGCGCCACAGATGGCCAGAGCCACGCCTTTGAGGCGCAGATCAAACATGCGCCTGCCCCGAGGTTGGCGGATATAATAGGATCGCTTTGGGGCTGCGAATGCGAGGAGTTCCAACTGACGCTTGTTGAGCCCGAAGAGCCGGTAAAGGTCAGCACTGGCCGGCTCTAAAGCGCGCGGGTTGGGCAAGAAGATGTGGGTCGGACAACTCTCAATTAGCGTCGTCGCAATTGGCGAATTGACCACATCGTCCAAGCTTTGCGTGGCAAAGACGACCGCGACATTTTTCTTCCGAAGCGTCTTCAGCCATTCACGCATTTTGGCAGCAAAGCCAGTCTCGCCCAAAAAGAGCCAAGCCTCATCCAAAACGAGAAGCGTAGGTGCGCCGTTGAGGCTTGCCTCAATCTCATGGAACAAAGCCGTCAGGACCGGCCCAATAGCGCTTGGGGTAGCCATCAGATCTTCACACTCAAACGTCTCAAAGAAGCTTGGGGCATCTGGCACGTCAGCCGCATCGAGTAGTGCCCCATGGGGACCCTTGAGCGTGAAAGGTTCAAGCGCGGCGCTAATATCGCGCGCCTGACACAGGGCCGAGAAGATCGAGAGCGTCCGCTGAGATCTAGGTGCTTCAGCAAGGCTAGAAAGTGCTGCCCAAATCTCCTCACGGTGCTTAGGTGTAATCAAGATGCCAGCTGCTGATGCAGTCTCGGCCAACCATTCTGAAGCCCATGCCTTTTCGGCCGGCTCATCAATGCGGGCTAGAGGTTGGAGGGCATAAGGCGCGTTTGGACCCAAACCATGCCAGCTGCCACTGGCACATAGCGTGGCAGCGCGCGCGGACTTGCCCTTATCGAAAAAGATGACGCGGGCTTTTGGATAGCGCAGCCATTGCAGCGACATGAACGATAGGAGTGCGGACTTACCAGCCCCAGTTGGACCCACAATCATGGTGTGACCCACATCGCCAACATGCAGGCTCAACCGAAAGGGTGTGGCTCCAGATGTCTCCGCAATCAGTAAGGGTGGACCCTGCAAATGGGCATCTTCTGAGGGTCCGGCCCAGACCGCCGAGATTGGCAAGAGGTCGCACAGATTAAGCGTCGACAGCATAGGCCGGCGCACATCGGCATAAGGCTCGCCTGGAATAGAACCAAGCCAAGCTTCAACCGCATTGAGATCTTCGGTCCTAGCCACAAATCCTTGCGCGTTGAGGGCGGCTTCAATGGCTCTGGCCTTCTCTGTCACCCTGCCCTCATGGGCATCAAGCACGGTGATTGTGAGTGTTAGCCAACCATAAGCACACACTTCCGCCCCAAGTGCTTCAAGTGCGCCCTCACATTCGTCCGCCTTGACCTGCGCATCACGGTCGAGAAGGGGTACATCTTCCTTGGTAATGGCTTCACGCAAAAGCGTCCCCATGCCCTTGCGCTTGGCAAACCAGCGCTTTCTGAGGCGCAGGAGCTCTGCTTCTGCGTCAGCCTTATCCAGACCAATCCAGCGCGCCACCCAGCGATAGGAAAAAGGTAATTGACCCAGGCCATCCAAGAGACCTGGCAATGTCCGGCTAGGAAAGGAGCGGACACTGATGACACGCAGATGCTGATCGCCAAGCTTAGGCGCAAGCCCACCATAAAGGGCCGTGTCAGCCAATTGGGCATCTAAGAAAGCAGGCGTCTCGGGGACTTGGACTGAATGGTCTTTGGGGCTGATGGTGGCATGTAGATAGGTTAGCAACTCTACATCAGACATGAGCCGCGCCTCGGGTAGACCATCTGCTATGAGGTCGACGAGGATCCTGATCTCGCGCTCAAAAAGCGCTAAACTCTCATGCCAGTCGCGGGTGTCACTAGAGCGATTTTGAAAGAGGAAGTTCTCAGCTTTGCGAACATCATCAGCTGGCGGCAACCACGTAAAAGTCGCAAAATGATCGGTCTCAAAAGCTGATCCGGCTTGTTCAAAATGAGCCTTGCGCTCTTCATCTATGAGGCAGGCGGCAGGATTGATGGGGGTTTGATCCGGATAGGGATCAGCCTGTCTGCGCCTTGCCTCCATATGAAGACACCAGCCCGTGCCCAAGCGCTTCAACATATTATTGAGCCTGGCCCGCACTGCCATCATCTCTTCTGGCGTTGAGCTTTCAAGGTCGGGTCCGCGAAACTTCACGCAAGCTGAAAAGCTTCCATCCTTATTGAGGAGTACGCCCCGTGCCACCAAGGCAGCCCAAGGCAAATGGTCAGCCAACGTGATGGGCTTCTGGCGGAATTCATCGAGAAAGCGCATGGGATATCACTCCCGGACGCGACCGCGTCCATGGCAGATTAAATGTTGAAAAGAAGATGGCTGGGGCTCTAGGCTCCTAAATGGCCAGGAAGCCTTAGATGGCGGCGCAAGACATCGAGGAATTGCGCATCGACCTTGGCAAACCAAAGGCCTACCCCATGCGCGACACCCCACCAGATCAGACCCAGCCACCAGAGTTTGAGAGCAAGGCCCAAGACCAGAGCCAGTGTCCCCATTAAAATGGCATATTCTCTGGGCAAGCCCGCCATCAGGATGGGCTGGGTCAAGGATCCCGCCAAAGGCAGCTCATAGCCCTCAGGTCGATCTGGATGAAAAGCGCTCATGGGTTTTTCCCCTGATCTAACGTTGGTCCTTGCCTATCAGCCGATGGTGGCTCCGCCACCAAAACCAAAGAAGCCCATGAAAAAGCTTGCTGCGGCAAAAGCGATCGCGATCCCAAAGAGAATGGAGACACCGCGGCGTAGACCAGAACCAGATTCTGAAAACGCCACGCCCAATCCAAACATGGTGACCGCAATGACCCCGCCTGCCTGGGCAACAGGACCAGTTAAACTATTGACGACTTGCTGCAGCGGGCCTTCCCAGGGCATGCCTGAGCCACCAGCCAAGGCGGGGCTTGCGAGACTTGCCAGAACAAGACCCGCTTTCAGCGAAGTCAGAAGGCTCTGACGGATAAATTTGGCATTTTTCATAGCTTTGCTCCAATCCGGGACGCTTCTGGCCCCTGTGGATATCTTGTGCATAACTCATGCCAGCTTAAGCAAGAAAATATAATAATATAAATAACTTAGATTGATTTTGAATTGCCCAAATGGTCTCGCCGGGCCTCTGTCTCCAGGGTCCGGTTGGGCGAGCGCATCTCTGGCGCTAGGGCGAGGGCTTGGCGCTTGATCAGGTCTTTCTCACCCGATTTTACGCGTTTGATAGGCTCCTTCTTCTTCTCCTCTGACTTCTATGAGGTCTTCCACACGACGGCCCTCACGGGTGCGCGCAATATGGATGACAAGATCAATAGCCTGACCAATGGCGCGCCGAGGAATGCTCGTCGCAACTTCACCGGTTAGGTCTTCAAGGCGGGATAGCGCATCTTTGGCGCTATTGGCATGAATGGTCGAAAGCCCACCTGGATGGCCCGTGTTCCAGGCCTTCAAAGTCTCAAGCGCTGCCGCCCCATCGCGCATCTCGCCCACAACAATCCGGTCGGGACGCAAGCGCAAGCTATCGCGAACAAGATCAACAACCCCAATCACTTTTGGGGTGCGCCGCGTCAGGAGAGCCACTTGGTCCCAAGCCGAACATTGAAGTTCAGGCGTATCCTCAATCAAGATCGTGCGGGTGTCGACAAAAGCCGGTAAAGCCAGAATGGCATTGGCCAAGGTTGTCTTGCCAGACGAGGTACCTCCAGAAATCAGAATATTGTGACGCTCTTTCGCTGCTTGTTCGATGAGGGTCTTTTGCTCATGGCTTAAAATGCCTTGGGCTTGATAATCGGCGAGCGTGAATATTTTTGCGGGCCGCTTACGGATCGAGAAAGCTGGCGCGCGACTAACCGGCGGCAAGACGCCTTGGAACCGCTCGCCTGTCTCAGGTAAGATGCCAGATAGACGTGGATCTTCGGGCAGGACCGGCTCGCCAACATAATCGGCAATCAAGCGGATAACCCGGTCGCGGGATTCAGGGCTTAGGGTTTCATTGGTTAGGGTGCGACCTGAACCAATCTTATCGAGGATTAATTGCCCGTCGGGATTGGCCAAGATTTCAATCACCTCTGGATCGATGAGGGCTGCGAGCACTTGGGCCCCGAGGGCGTGACGCAAAGCTTCAAGGCGGCGCTCGGCAATGATGGGATGATCACCGAGCTTGGCCATGACCTAAATCCCCTCACCAGTATGCGTTGGGGCTGGATCATTGGCGGGGTCACCGGTTTGAGCCTCGTTGATGGGTGGTTCTTTGAGACCCGCCTCAAACTGCATTCGGCCTTGGCGAACTTTTCGGGAAAGCTCATCCATGAACTCATCCATCGAAATATCAATCTCCGCCCGATAATCCGGGTCCCGCTCTTGGGGGTGCTCCGGCAACCTAGAAATGATGGTGCGCAAGGCAATGAAGAGCATTTCTTCAACGACAAATAAATCACGCGCCGTGAGACGCATATGATCACTCAAGCGCCGCTCAATCGCCAACAAACGATCGCCGGGATCAGCTTCAATTCTACCTTTAAGGCCGCGCACAAGAATAGCCTCGGCCGCTTGGCTTAAACTTATCCGCCGCGCTTTGGCTTCTCGTTCGAGTGCTGCCCCAAGTCCCGCCTTAGACAAATAGACCTGCACCTTGGCGGGAGGTGGTTTGAGGCCCTCCCCTTTGGGCTTGGCGATAAGACGAGGACGCGCACCCATCAGCCTTTGCCTCCATGCAGCCGGTCCAACAGATCATCGGGGTCATTGGCCGGTGGGTCAGCTTGGGGCCCAAACTCAAAAGCCAATTGGTCATTGGAAGGTTTAGGCGGGGTTGCCTTATCTTCTTGGATTGTGCCCCAGGATTGCCGCACACTCTCAAGGCCCGATGAGGCAGTTTCATCATCGCCGTCGCGTTCTGGACCGTGTGTTGGTTGCGCGGCTGATGGGACCGGCTGATCTGCTGCTTGGACTTGTTGTGGTCTTGGCTCTTTGGCGGGCACCTTCTTCGCATTTGTTGGCTGCGTTTGGGTCTGAGCTGGCGCGCCGGGGCGCAGATATTTCATGCCGCCACTTTCGCCCGCAAAGGAGACTTCGGCCTCTGGATCAAAACCAAAGCTCTCGACTGAGCCCCAAGGATGACCGGGCTTTTCAGGCGTATCAATCTGCTTGGTTTGGTCAGGCACGGCACGATTTGCGCGCTTGGCGAGCCAGCCGACTTTATCATAGCGCAGCTTGGGCAGAAGATAGGGTCTATGCCCTGCGATAAAGATTAATTGCTTCTCGTCCGGCAAAGCTCCAACTTCAGCGACATCCAATAAAGGCCGTTCGACTTCAGCCAAAGTTCGGCTGCCGCCCGAGCCTGAAAAATGATGCGGTAGGCTCGAACTCACCCTAGTCTCGGTGACATTGCCGGTAAGCTTGGAGACCTTTTCCCGCGTCACTGGATCAAGGGCCGCAAAGGCCACATAAATCTGGGTATTGTCCAGGAACCCATTATTATTGCCATACACCCGCGAGATGTCATTCAAGCTTTGGGCGATGAAGAGACATTTGATGCCATACCCCGAGGCCAAGCGAACCACATCCTCAAAGAAGCTCACCTTACCAAGCAATGGAAACTCATCGAGCGCCATCAAAAGCGCATTCTCTTTGGGCCTACCGTCGCTATCGGTCTCAATATGGGTGGTAAAACTTGTCGAGGCCAAGTGAAAAAAGAGCCGGACCAAGGGCTGCAAGGATTTCAAATCACCAGGCGATACCTGCACATAAAGACTGACAGGCTCACGGTTGCACATGAGATCGCCGATCCGGAAATCGCTCGCGCTGATCGACCGCTCAATCTCGTGTCCAGCGATCCAATTGAGATAGGAGCGAACCGTCATCTGGACGCTCTTACGACCCTTCTCGTGCGCTGACGCATATGCGCGCGCGGCTAGCGTAATATCAGGATGACAGATGGCCTCAGCCTCTCTTGGACTTTCTGGGCAAGCCTTTGGGTTTGGAATATGGCGGGTAGCAATCATCTGGGCTGCCGCTAAATCCAAGTCAGCCGAGAGATTGCGAACCGTCACCAAGTTCTTTTCTTCAACAGGCGCTGTATAAAGGACATGCAGGATGAGGGCTTGGAGCATATCGGCACCCTGCTTGTCCCAAAAGTCCGATGGCCCATCTCGTCCACCAGGCTCAATCAAAATCTCGACCAACCGTTTGACTTGACCAACAGCAGCCTCACCCGGGCTGATTTCGGCGAGTGGATTAAAGCGCGCGGTATAAGGTGAGCGTGGGTTAAAAAAGAGCGTTGGTCCGAGGCTCTTTCTAAAGCCAGCAGTTGTTGCCCAAAGTTCGGCCTTGGGATCAAAGATCAGAGCCGACCAATTCCAATTAAGAAGGCTGGGCACCACAATCCCGCGTCCCTTGCCCGACCGCGTGCCCCCTGTCACCAACATGGGCCTCATATCGGGCGACACCAAAAGATCTGGTGCGATGAAGGAAAGCCGATCTAGCGGGCTTTCGGGCTCAAGTCGGCCGCAGATAACGCCTTGCTCTTTTGTGAGCCCGGCCTTGATCAGCGCTTTCTTATCCCCCCAGCCAGAAGATCTTTGGCGTTTCTTGGCAAGGCTCAGATCAGAACCACCTGCCCCTGTCGGTGTATCAAAGAGCTTGATGAGAAAGAGTGAGACAATCAGACCGAGCATTAAGAACGGGAGCCCCAAGCCGATCACAGCCTGATGCTTGGGGAGCTGCCCCCAAGTCTTTGCCCAAATCAGAAAATCCCAAGGTGGATAGAGCTTGGCTCCATCCCCAATCATCACTCCCCAGCCAAGGGCCGGTTGAAACTGATAGCGCCAAGCAACGACCTGGGTGGCGGCTGCCAATCCAATGACTGCGCCAATTCCCAGACAAACAAGTCGTGCGCGAACGCCCATCCTGCACCCCCCCGAAAAGGACACACAAAAAGATGTGGCGTCCTTTGGTTGACGCGGCGGGGCCGCACAGGCGGTCCTGCCGCAGGGAAAGACCCAAGCATAGATCATGCCAGTCTAAGTAATGGCCTACACCCTCAGATGGCCTTTTGATGGTTATCATATTTAATATTAAAATACAATGACTTAACAATGTCGTCGATTAGTTGACCTCTTGGCCTCTGTCCTCAAATGACCCACGAGAAGTCCTGATCTGGCACAGCAGCTACCTCCTTCGGGGCCGTCTAGAATGCCTGATTAACCAAGCTGTAGTTGCCGCCCCTAGCCTGCGACCAGGACATCGCTTGCCAGACACAGCTTGCCGTCAAGCCGCAAGGGCGTTGACGGCTTCGCTCTGGTGTCTGGCCGGGAGGCTTCTGGTTCGCCGGCATGGTGCGCGGCGGCCTCAAGGAGGCTCACATGACACAATCACTTTTGACCCAAATCATCCGTCAGAAATTATTGGCCAATGGCGCACGCTCTGCCGCGGGCGAGCACATTGATCCCGTCCCGGTCGTGAAGCTATTTACCCCCGACGCTAATGCGACCTGGCTTCTGACCGAGATTGATCCCGATAATCCCGACATTGCCTTTGGTCTGTGTGATCTAGGGCTTGGCTGTCCTGAATTAGGCTCGGTTAGTCTTAAGGAGCTTGAAAGTCTGCGTGGGCCCCTAGGCTTGGCTGTGGAACGAGATGCTTATTATTCGGAGACGCGCGCTCTAAGTGAAATAGCGAGACTGGCTAGGCGTGCTGGAAACAGATCACCCAGAAGGCACATGCCAGTTTGAGCGATGGCCGAGCTTATATCGCTCATATATTTATTGATTATGAGCGATAGATTGGCTATCTATCGCTCATGACATGGAATTGGCAACAATCAGATTGGCCCCGCTTCACTTTTTCAAGTGAAGCCTACACCATTCTGGAGACCAATTTTCTCAAGAATGCGGGCGTAATCGTAGGGGCTATGGCCCATGTTCCAAAGCTTGAGCGCCTTACCTTAACGGTCGACCTGATCACGCAAGAGACACTCGATAGTTCTGCGATTGAAGGCGAGGTCTTGGACCGCGAGAGCCTGCAATCATCTCTGGCACGACAACTGGGCCTTCAAACCCCCTTACGCCGATCAGGCCCCAAAGAGGCCGGAGCCGTCGAGCTTATGGCCGATGTTTATCGCCGCTTTGACGCACCTTTGGATCAAGATCGGCTCTATGCTTGGCATGGCATGCTGATGAACGGACGACGAGATCTGTCGAGCATCGGCCGATATCGCAACCACGCTGACGCGATGCAAATTGTCTCAGGTCCAATCGGTCGCGAAACCATTCATTTTGAAGCCCCGCCATCAGACCGCGTTCCTGATGAAATGAATGCCTTTCTTGATTGGTTCAGTTCAAGCAGTCCGACGGGTTCAGCGCCCCTGCCCGCCGTGACACGCGCAGCAATCGCCCATCTTTGGTTTGAATCTATCCACCCCTTTGAAGATGGTAATGGGCGGATCGGTCGCGCCATTGCAGAGCTCGCCCTAGCGCAAGCCACCAGCGCACCCAGCCTCACCGTTTTGTCTGAGGCCATTAAGCTTCACCGACGTGCCTATTACGCCAAGCTGCATGAGGCGAGCCTTTCGAATAGGATTGATCCCTGGATCGAATGGCTTGGTGAAACCGTACTTGCCGCCCAACAAAACACCCGTCGGCGCGTCCTCTTTGTCATCGCAAAGACAAGGATGCTGAGTGAACTTCAATTTCGCATCAATGCGCGACAAGAGCGAGCACTCCTGCGCTTATTTGAGGCAGGGCCATCTGGGTTCGAAGGGGGGCTGAGCGCGTCCAATTATCAGAAAATCACCGGCGCTTCCCCTGCCACGGCAACCCGTGATCTCGTCAATTTGGTCGATCTCGGTGCCATAATACGAACAGGTGAAAACCGAAATGCGCGGTACTGGTTGAACTGGGAAACTCAATAAGCTTTCGGCCACATGTCTTGCGATTATTATTGAAACTGTGAGCGAATGCGCACTCCAGACCTTCCGCTTTCGGCCAATCAGGCCAGATTTTAACGACGATTTTTCAGTAATCTCCTTGGCCAATTTGGGCCTGAGAAGGAGACGACTATGGGACTTTCAAACTTCGATCCCGCGGCCTTGGTTAGGCGGCCCTGGAATGCTGGTCGATTGTTGGGATCAAAGCGGGCTTTGAAGCCGCAGCAGGTTTGGGCGATAAGATTTTTGCTCGATCGGGAGGGCCACCTACGCGATCGGGCTTTGTTCGACTTGGCAATCGATAGCAAGCTAAGGGGCTGCGATATCGTCAAGGTCCGAATAGGCGATGTCACAAGTGGCGGTCGCGTCAAAACTCGTGCGATCGTTATTCAAAAGAAGACTGGTCGACCTGTTCAATTTGAGCTTCTGGGACCCGCGCAAGCGAGCATGTTGGCGTGGCTGGAGCGTCGAGGTGGATCACTTGATGATTTTGTCTTTCCAAGCCGGGCTGACCACACAAACCACATGAGCACCAGACAATATGCGCGCCTTGTCGATGAATGGGTAACTGGCATTGGGCTAAGGCGGGAAGACTTTGGTACCCACTCTCTGCGAAGAACCAAGGCTTCCATAATCTACAAGCAAACAGGCAATCTCCGCGCAGTCCAGATTCTGCTGGGCCATACAAAGATAGAAAGCACTGTTCGGTATCTTGGTGTAGATGTCGAAGACGCTTTGGCATTGGCAGAGGCAACCGAAGTGTAGCCTCGAATTGGGCTATCCTCGTTTCTCCAAGACGTCAGGATAGCCCTTAGCGTTTTCGGCATCCAAAAAAGCAGACATACCGCTTAGCGCCAGGGGTTGCCATTTGAGGCGGGTTGGCGGTTGCTTGAAAGCGAACTTATGTTTGCGAAGTGTGGGGTTTCAGATTGTAGGTTGCAGTTTTAAAGGACTGCACAACTCCCGGTTGGTTGGCAGCGCGCCCACGCGAACGCTCTCAGTTCTCGCTTGACTTGAGTGCATTCCAAAGTTGGAATGCGCCTTAAGGCGCGACTCGCACTGCTGGAGAAATGTGGTGGCCAAAGCAAAAAAGAAATTGTTGCCGAAGGACTTTGAGGCTCAATTGAAAATTGGCGATTTTGATGCGCTAAAGTCAATATTTGACATCTGTGACTTAAATGCACGAGGCAGCTCCAAGCAAACGGCACTGGCGTTCAATGATTGCCCTGACGAATTGACTCGGTGGCTGGTGGAGCAAGGAGTCGACCTCTCAGCGAGTGACCTTTACGGAGAAACACCACTCCAAGCCCGAGCAAGACACTGGCAGGGGCGAATCAATATTCTACTCGAACTAGGAGCGGATGTGCACCAAGGAGAAGACGGTCGCGGAACGCCACTTCATTTTGCTGCTGCGGTTGCCAATAGAGACAATGTGGAATTGCTTTTGCAACATGGAGCACGAGCTGGCGCCCTCAACAACGATAATCAGACACCACTTGCATACGCTTTGCGGAGCTGTTCAAATTCACAGATTGAAAAGATGGCGGCAATAGCAGAGTTGCTCCTCGAAGCGGAAGCGAACGAACGCAGAAAGACAGAGGGACTTGTTGCTCGAATCTCCGTCGCAGGCAGAGTGGACGCGACGGATCCAACCTTAAATCTCAAAGAGTTTATTCAGCGTATTGGGACAGATTTCGAGTTCCACCGGAGCGGTTTTAATCCTGAAACGCTGGATGCCACGAGTGCTGCTCTTGAAAAGCTATATGTCCTATTTGACGTTACCCCTATCCCTAGGCGCGCGGTGCATGACGGGAAATCCCCCATAATTGCAAAGGCCACCAGTTGGCAGGATCGCCATCAAGAGCTTTGGGAATTGCTAATTCCTTCAAGCGGCAACGCGGAAACCATCCAAGGCGAAGTGATCCGCATCCCAGGTAAGATTCACGACGAACTCGAACGAAATGGCGGGGTCAATTGGGATTCCGACTACAAGAAAATGGCCGACGCATTCCTCACGTATATTGGTTCTGGTGTAAGGCTGTCTGATGGAGAATTGGCCGAAGCGCGTATGATCGTTGCCGAAGTCAAAGGACGTAGAGGCGACACTGTTCGGCTGTGCGAGTTGGCCGTGAATTGGGTCGCTCTTAATCCGAAGCCAATGAAATTGGCCACGCCATCTTACCTGAGATAGCAATGCACTTCTCGCCCTAGGGTGAATTCCGTCTGGAATGCACAGCTCGCGATAGCCATATTCCCTTTGGACCGCCTTTGAACGTCCGCTTTCGCCCTATCCTATCCCCAAAGCAGACCAGCCGCAATCGGCCAAGTTCGGCCGAAATGCCGCAGGTCTCAAATGCGCCAACCCTCGTCATTAAGCCCCACATGCGAACGCCTCCAAAGCGGACACTCGAAAACTCGGGGACCGCAAAGCCATCAACGGGCACCCAACTGCAAATCATCGCCAGCCACAGCAACATTTCGCTTGCGTAATGAATGATCGCAGATAGTTTAGTCCGCATTAATTCTACCTGTGAGTTTTGTCATGAATTTTATGGTTCGCAGCTTAGCCGTGCTGATGTGGCTGATCGCCTTGGCTTTCGTTTCAACCCCAGCGGCGGCACAAGAGCCAGAGTTACGGGCTCATGCAGATGTTCAAGTCGGGCTTTGGAAGACCCCATATATTTCGCCTACTGGTGCCACAATGATCTACGCAGGCAGCGCTGAAGAAGCGTGTCGGATACAACACCAAAGCTTCAATCCACTCGCTACCTATATCGGGGTGGAAGGCGACGGCGAACTGGTTCGGGGGTGCAAGTGGATTCGATACTTGGACGGCGGTCCCGTCGGTAGCAATCCGACCCTGGGTACAGCTGTCTATTTCGAGTGTCCGTATGGGTACTATGTTCGTGGTGGGCTTTGTATCCTCGGGCATGTGAAGCCAAGCATCCCCTGCGACGACGGCTGTGGGGCGCAGGCTCAGTCAGCCTCACCGAAGATAAATGTGGCTGATCCGATCAGCATCAACAGCGGCCTGAAGGTGCTGTCTGAGACCGATTATGAGACCGCGGATGGATTGCTTAGCGTCGATCGCCAATACTCTAGCAGCTTGGGAGTCGGCTGGCAGACATTCTTGCCGGGCTGGCTTGAGATGTTCGGCGCGTCAAATGGTGAGATCAATTTCTACTCCCGTGGTGGAGGAACTGACCAATTTGTAACCGCCGATCATGGAAATCAAAACAACTGGACCTTTATCCAACCTTCTGACTTTGGCATGCAGATGTCGCCGTCGCGACGTCGCTTGTCGATGGTTACCACGCCTACCGTCACACGTGGCGAGTTTCAGACCTCCACGGCTGCTTCCCCAACCGGGCTTGGCGAGATGCGGCTCGATATGGCCAATGGCGAGTACATTTTGTTTCGCCGCGCCAATGGCCCCACGAACCGGCAAGGCAGTCGTAGGCTTGTGCCAGTCGAGCATGGCAAGCCCGGCGGCTACAAGATATTTTATGACTATAATGATGATGGCTTTAACCCCTACCGGGTCCGCGACAGCCTAAATCGGACCATGCTATTGACTTGGGTCGATGCGCCGGGGAGTGCCGGGTCTGGCTTTAGTGGAACAAAAGCGCTCAGCCAGATCCAACTGCCTGATAGCACCAAGCTCGACTATACGTATGATCTGACGAAATCGTCCTTTGTGATCCCTATTCCAGCTTGGGCGGCGGGGCTTCCAATTAGCGGTCCATCGGCTGGCGCGATTGCGGTTATCCTTGAGGGACGCAAGGACCGACTGCGATCTGTTACACGGCGCAGTGCAACTGGCACCACCCTGTGGCAGCGCAGCTATGACTATAATTATAATTATAATCCAAGCGCTTTGACCCGAGTAAGCGATCAAAGCGGCGCAACACTTTTCGAATACACCTATGTCGCAGGCGAGCTTTTGGCGTCATCCAAGCGCGCCGGCGGCGTCAATCCTCATCAATACGAGCATTATGAGGTATCCTATCACGGCCACAATAGTAGCGACGAATTTGTGCGTCGCGTCATCGGGCCGTTGGGGCAAGTGGAGGATTATTGGCTGATCAAGAAGGGCGCGACGACCTCAGAAGCGCCATCGATCACCAAGATCAATCGTCCCGCAACGACCACGACGGAAGCCTCCATGCAGCGGTTTGAGTATCAAACCACCTGGATCTTTAAAAACAAGCATCTGATGAACAAGTCGGTTGATGAACTCGGTCGCGAGACTCATTATCAGCTCGACTTTGAGCAAGGCCGCCCGACCGGTATTACTGAGGCAACCGGCACCCCAGTTGCGCGTCAATCCAACATTGAATGGCACACAAAGTGGGATTTACCAGCGCGCATCACACGCGATGGGGTGCAGGTCGACATCACCTACACAGCGGATGCTCTGGTTGCTTCCCAAACCGTCAAAGACTTGACCACCCATACCGCCCCTTACGCGACGGCAGGCCAAGCAAGGACGACCACCTACACGTGGGGTGCAAATGCGCGCCTTTTGTCGATCAACGGACCCTTGCCGGTCAATGCGCAGGGCAAGGACGACATCACAAGCTTTACCTATGATGCGGCGGGCAATGTGACCCGGATGACCGATCCGCTGGGCCATATCACGACTTTTGCGGGCTATGATGCAAATGGCCGCCCGGCCAGCATGACAGACCCCAATGGCGTGATCACCCAATTCACTTATGACGCGCTGGGTCGGGCAATAACCGTGCGGGTCAAACACCCTACAACCGCAACGCTTGATGCACTAACAAGCTTTACCTATGACGCTGAAGGCCGGGTCAAGACGATTACCGCTCCCGCCAGTACCGCCATGACCATGAATTACGATTTGGCGGGCCTGTTAAAGTCTGTGGTGGCCAGCAATGGGGAGCGCATTGATTATGGCCATGATGCCATGGGCAATGTCACGTCCCAAACGGTTAAGCGTACCAATAACACAGCGGCTAGCACCATCACCCAGACCTTTGATGCGATGGGACGGCTTCTGACCGAGACCTTAGGCCCAGGCCGCAAATGGTCTTACGCTTATGATAAGGCCAGCAACCTAACCAAGGTCACCACGCCCAAGAACCAATCAACCGCGATGAGCTTTGATGCGCTCGACCGCTTGATTGCTGACACCCGCCCTGATGGCGGCGCACCAAGCCTTGCCTATGACCTCCGCGACGGGGTCACGAGCTATAGTGATCCAATTGGGGTCAGTACGACTTTTGTTCGCAATGGCTTTGGTGAAGTTATCCAGGAAGTCAGCCCGGAGCGCGGCACCAGCACCTATTATTACGATAGCGCCGGGCGAAGGACTGCCGGCATTGATGGGCGCGGCCAGCGCACGAATTACACCTATGACTTAGCTGGGCGTCTTTTGACCGCCACGCCAAACGCGGCTGAGGCCATCACGTATACTTGGGATGTGGCAGCCCTAACCGGCAGCTTTGCCAAGGGCCGCCTGTCCCGCATCGTCAATGGCACGACAACGGTTGAATTTGCCTATGACCATCGCGGCAATGTCACCGCCAAGCGCCAGCGTATTGGAACGGGGGCGTGGATGCAGCTGTCCTTTGCCTATGATCTGGCAGACAGGCGCACCAGCATCACCTATCCCTCAGGCCGGATTGTTGAGTACACTTATAACACTTTAGGCCGCGTCACACAGGTGCGCACCAAGGCCACTGCCACCACCACCACTTGGACCAATCTTGCCACGGGCATGACGTACGAGGCGTTTGGGTCAATCACGCGGGCCGATTATGGCAATGGCCTGAGGATGATCCAATCGTGGGGCAATGACGGCCGCTTAGCCAATCGCCGGCTTGAGCGAAATATTGACTCAGTCCGCCTGTCATCGCTGACCTATAGCTATGATGCCAACGACAATATCACCGCCATCACCGATACGCTCACTGCCTCCAAGACGCGTACCTATGCCTACGATGTGATTGACCGCCTTACCCGCACCACGGGCAATTTGACGGGCACATCAGCAGGCACTTATGGTCGGGAAGACTTTATCTATGACAAGAATGGCAATCGCCTGAAGGTGGAGCGCAGGGCCACAGCCACAGCGGCAACCCCGGTTGAGACCGACACCTATACCATCGCCACCGGCACCAACCGCCTGCGCAGCATTGCCGACACCAGCGGCACGCGCCTCATCACCCATGACGGGCGTGGTAATCAGATCACCGAGCAATTTCCGGGCGGGGTCACGGTCACCGTTGCTTACGATGGCCATGCCCGTCTGACGCGCTACCGCAATGGCGGGGCAAGCCAGACCATGCTCTATAATGGTATGGATGAGCGGATACAGGTGGTCACCACCCCCGCCATCGGGGCGGCTGATACCCGCGTTTATCTCTATGACCTCAATCACCGCATCGTGGGTGAATATGGGCCGACGGGCACCTCTGACATCAAGGCTGAATACATCTGGCTGATGCCTGAAGTGGGGGCGACAGGGCCAACGGGCGGGGATGATGGCTTGGGCGGTTATATGCCGCTGGCCACCGCCGTCGGCCAAGCTGGCACGCTCAACTGGCTACACACCCACCATCACGGCGCGCCCATCCTCACCACCAATGCGGCTGGCACCGTCGTGCCCTATCCCGCCCACGCGGTGCTGGGCTTCCCCGGCCAATTTGCCAACTCCCAGCAGCTCGCGGGCGCGCAGCACTATTACAACCGCTACCGCGATTATGACGTCGACACCGGGCGCTACATCCAAGCCGACCCCATTGGGCTCGCGGGGGATGATAATCCGTACCTCTATGCCTCAGGCAACCCACTCAAATATGGCGATCCGTTGGGGCTGAACCCATTAGCCCTCAGAAATGCAGTCGTAGCAGGGGAAGCTCTCGGCGGAGGACTAACCATATGGTGCAGAGCAAATATTTCGCTTTGCATGAGAACCATCGCGCCAGTGGCCATCGGAGTAGCCAAGACTTGCGACAACATCCTTCTGATGGCAAAGGGCGGCAATCAAAACAAGGAAAACGAGTGGTCTAGAGCGGCAAGGGAGAAACAGCCCAAAGACCCTTGCCGTTGGCTACAGCAAGCATATCAAGATCCGTCGATTTCTGCTGCCGATCGGCAAAAGATTAAGACAGCTCAGAAATTTTTGGGTTGCCGAAGGAGAGGATAATCAAGTTGGAATATTATGCGGCCCATACAGTGATCGCCTTTCAACGCGTGGACGGCGTCGGCCCTGTCAGCGTGCTAGAGAACATTTACCTTATACGAGGAAAAAGCCCGGAAGAAGCAATGGAAAGTGCCAGAAAGCTATCTGAGCTTGAGGCTCAAAACAATGGTGGTTTCGAGATCAATGGCGTTCCTGCAAATTGCGTTTATGGCGGCGTTCGAAAACTGATTACGATCTGCAATGACGAGCCGCCGGGGAATGACTCCCGCCCTGATGATGGGTCAGAGATTTCCTACCTCTCCTATGAAGTGGGAAGTCTTGAGGACATTGAAAGGCTCGCCTCTGGCGATGCCTGTGATATACACTTAGTTGACTGACTTAATGGCATGGATGAGCGGATACAGGTGGTCACCACCCCCGCCATCGGGGCGGCTGATACCCGCGTTTATCTCTACGATCTCGATCACCGCATCGTGGGTGAATATGGGGCAACAGGCACCGCTGACATCAAGGCTGAATATATCTGGCTGATGCCCGAAGTGGGGGCGACAGGGCCAACGGGCGGGGATGATGGCTTGGGTGGCTATATGCCGCTGGCGACAGCCGTCGGCCAAACCGGCACGCTCAACTGGCTACACACCCACCATCACGGCGCGCCGATCCTTACGACCAATGCGGCTGGCACAATCGTGCGATAACTTGTTCCACCGAACGTCTGCTTACCGACCCCAATCAGCCCAAAGCAGACCATCCGCAATCGGCCAACTATTGCCAAAATCAGACGGTCTTGGATGGGCAAAATGGTATTGAGTTTTGGGCATTTAAACTGGCTAGAACGCCATTCACCGTTGCTTTGAAAATGTGAAAATCAACAAGCGCTTGTAGAGAGTTTTATCGATCGGACTTTCAGGTCGCTCAACACAATAGCGCTTTCACCAGCCCCCCTTTGCGCGCCCTATGCAAATGCCCCCGTCCACCCCAGCCGCGCAAGGGACGGCTCGCGCCTCTGCGCCCTTGCGAGTCTGGTTTGGCGTGGGCCGGTGAGATGATTGCCGCGCAGGCGGCCCTGGTGATTGGTATCCAACGCTAGGAACTCCCATAGGGAAATCAATCTCATGTCTCACGTTCAAATGTTACCGTTGAAGGCTCTGCAGCCCTCCCCTCTCAATGCCCGTCGCATTGATAAGAAAATCGCCATCGATGAATTGGCAGCCTCCATTCAGGCCCATGGCCTGTTGCAAGGCTTAAGTGTCGTCGATGTCGGGTCTGGCAAATATCAAGTGTCCGCTGGTGGTCGCCGCTTGGCAGCTTTGAAGCTCTTACTTAAGCGCAAGGCCATCACATCTGAATTTGAAGTGCCTTGTCAGATCGTTCCTGCCGACCTCGCCGAAGAAGCTTCCTTGGCCGAAAACGTCCAGCGTGTTGCCATGCATCCGTTGGACGAAGTTGAAGCCTTTGGTCGATTAGCGGGCGAAGGCCAAACCGAGGATGCTATCGCTACCCGCTTTGGTGCAACGGTCCGTCATGTTCGTCAAAGACTGGCCTTAGCGGCCCTATCGCCCACCTTGAAAGAAGCATTGCGAAAAGGCGAACTTGGCCTTGATGCGGCACGCGCCTTTTGTCTGGTAGCTGACCATGAGCGCCAAGATGCGGTATTTGCCATCATGACCAAGCCCGTCAGCAATGCCTATGCTGTTCGGTCTTATCTCACCCAAGGAGCAGTCCGCGTAACCGACCGGCTCGCAAAGTTTGTGGGTGTTGAAGCCTATGAAGAGGCTGGTGGCATTGTCCGTCGTGACCTGTTTGATGATAGCCTTGTGTTCCTCGATAGCCCGGATCTCTTAAATGAGCTGGCCACAGCTAAGCTTGAAGAATTGCGTGCACCACTCTTAGCTCAAGGATGGGGCTGGGTGAGCTTCAATCTGGGTAATGGCAGAGCCGATGGTGGCTCCATGCATCGCGTTCGTCCCGAATGGCATCAGCCGACTGAGGAGCAAAAAGCCGCTGCACACGTGATACGGGAGCGAGCTAATGAGATTGAGCAAGCGCTTGCGTCTGATCCATCCGATGAAGCCCTGATCGCGGAACTCGAAGTTCTCCGTGTCAAAGCCCACGAGATGGCCGAAGCCTTGTCCTTCTTCGATCCAGAAAAGAAGGCGCTAGCCGGTTGTGTGATCTCCATCGATTTTGAAGGTCATCCAGATACGATCGTCGGCATTGTCGCCAAAGGCGATCAAAAGAAGATTTCTCGGATCGACGCACGACGTGACGCCGAAAAGGCCAAAGCTGAGGCCGAACGACGCCGCGAAAAGGAACGTCTTGAGGCCGAGGCAATTCCTGCAACCGATCCTGTGGCCTTCACACCCTCTCCCGATGGTGTGACCGTGCTCGTAATCGATCCTGCCGCTGGCACGGCTCGCATTGCAGGTCAGAGCACTGGCGAAACTAACCCTTCAACGGATGTGGTCACATCAGGTGCTGGGGCTTCTGAGGGCGTCAGCTCAACCACCCTCGCAGAACGGCCACCTTGGGAAGAGGATGAGCCTGCGCCAGTCAACACGTCTGGCTTGACGCAAAAGACTTTGAATGAGCTCACCAGCGCACGCACATGCGCCATTCGGGCTCATCTCTGTGAGGCCCCTGATGTGGCCTTGGCCCTATCCGTCTATACATTGGGATGTCACTTCATGGCACTGACAGGCCCTGTTGGTATGAGCATTCATGCCTTTGTATGTCATGCCTACTCAGATGCTGAATCCCTCGCCTCCAAACGTGAGGCCTTGAAGGCATTGGACCTCTACGAGGAAAGTTGGTTTGAATGGTGTTTGGCCCAAGGACCAGAGGTTTTGCTTCAAACCCAAGCACTCCTAATCGCTTCCTCACTTGATCTCAGCCACAGTGGCAACACACCCATCTGTCGCCGCAAGCAAGAAGTTGCCGATACCCTCGCCACCCGTCTCCAAGTCGATATGACCAAATGGTGGGTGCCAACTTCGGACTTCCTCATGGGACTAAACAAGGCTCAGATCGCAGATGTGATCATGGAGAGTCCTGCAGTTTCGGACCTGCCCACTGCTAAAGATCGTGAAGCGTTTGCGGCAACGCTTGCCTCTAAGCGCAAGGATGAGTTGGCCCTGATGGCGGCGCAGACGCTCGATGGCACTGGCTGGCTGCCCAGCGTAATCCGAACGGATGGGTTGATCGATACCGCCAAACTTGACGATGCATGCGCTTTCGAGATCACCGAGGCAGGCCTTGCTGCTTTGGCAGAAGCCGATGCAGTTGAGCCGGATCTTCAATCGGTGGGCATTGCGGCGGAGTAACCTGATAGCAAGGTCAGCGGCCGGAAACTTGATCAAAGTGGACGGTCGCTGATCTCAATTCGCCATTATCTTGTTTAATTGGGCACATCGGCATTGGATTATTTCTTGAACCGAGCTTGGCATTTGATGGCATATATGCTACCAAAATTCATGGTCAAAGTCGTGATTGATACTAATGTCTTTGTCTCAGCGGTGTTGAGCCCGGATGGCGGATCACGGGAAATACTTCGACAGGCATTGAAAGGTGACTTCAAGCCTATTTTCTCAAATGCCCTATTCGGGGAATATGAGGCCCTTTTGGCGAGAGATGAGATTTGGGCAAATTGCTCGCTGTCAGCCAGTGAGCGTGATGCCTTGTTAGATGCGCTACTGAGCGTTGCTGATTGGGTTCGAATTCACTTCCTTTGGCGGCCAAATCTCACCGATGAACGCGATAACCATGTTCTTGAATTGGCTGTTGCTGGAGGTGCACGCGCTATCATTACCTCAAACCTTCGCGATTTCCGTAACGCTGAACTTCTATTCCCGGATATAGAAATCTTCACACCCGGCGACTTTTTAAACTGGAGAAGAAAGTCATGAGCGTCCTCACCATTCGTTTACCTGATGACCAGCATGAGCGTTTGAAGGCACTCGCTGCGCACCGTAACATCAGCATGAACAAATTGGTCGAAGAGCTCGCCAACCGCGCGGTGACAGAATTCGACATTGAAGTTCGGTTCCGAGCTCGAGCCACGCGTGGTAATCCAACAATTGGTCTAGCTTTGTTAGACAAATTGGATCGGGATTTCAAAAAGTCGGACTAACCCGCAGTCGCGATGCTTCGGTACAATTTCACGAGCACCTCCGCCATCGGCCCAAAATCCCTGCACCCCTGCCTGCCCGCCCGCAACCGTTTAGTCGGGCGCTGCACTTCCGCCCCGGTCTGGACAACACGAAACTACCGGGGTGCGGGCAGGCAATCAGGGGTGCGGTTTGTTGATCTCGGCCGATGGAGGCGGCGCGAGCTCATGGTGAGCATCGCGTAACGCAAAATCCCATCGGCGGAGGTCTCCGCCATGTCACTTTCAATCGCTGCATCTCGTCATTCCCGCTATTCATCAGCGTCCGATGAAGTTCGTCTGACACCCCATGAGCGTGTCACAGCCCAGATCAGTTCTCTTCTGGAACGCGGTGTTCGCCCTTGGATCAAACCATGGGATGATATCGCCCCGCCTGACGCTTTGGTTTTGCCCTTGCGTTCATGCGGGACGCCTTATCGCGGGATGAATATCATTGCCCTTTGGGCTGCCGCTTTGGAAAGCAGCTTCAGATCACGCCATTGGTTCACTTTCAAACAAGCCCTGGCCATGAAGGCTTGTGTCCGAAAAGGCGAACGCGGATCCTTTGTCGTCTATTATGCCGAACTGGGCGACAAGTCAGAAGGCGCTGGTAAGCCATCTCTTGTTCCCAGAGCCACAGGTACTGGTCGCGAAGAAGCTGGCGAGACCCGGCGTATCTTGCGCGGCTACACTGTCTTCAATGCCGAGCAAATCGAAGGGCTGCCGGAAACTTTCTATGCGACTCCTGAAGCGCCAGTTGTTCCACGCACGCCAATCACCATCAGCGAAGCTGAGACCCGTTGGGCTTCTCTCTTCGCGCGCATCCCCGTCACGCTTCGCCATGGTGGCAATCGGGCATTCTACTCCAAGGCCGCTGACTATATCCAAATGCCTCTTCGCGAGGCCTTTCGCGATGGCAGTCAATATTGGGCGACCCTAGCACACGAGACTGCCCATGCCTCCCGTCATCAGAAACGCCTCAATCGTGACTTCGGTCAGACCCGCTTTGGCGATGCAGGCTATGCTCTCGAAGAGCTCGTCGCAGAACTTGCCAGCGCCTTCATCGGCGCTCACATCGGCCTGCCCGCAGATCACCTTGAAGATCATGCCGCCTATATTGATGGATGGCTCAAAGCCCTTGGAGACAATCCATCGTCGTTCCTTACCGCTGCGAGCAAGGCCCAGGCTGCGGCTGATTGGGTTTTGCGGGAGATGGGAGTGGGATAGTTCTCGCCTGTTGCAGAAGCAAATTCAAAGTAGATTCCGCGCTTTGGAATTTAGAGGCACCTTATTTGAGCGCACTCTTAGTCTGCGCCCTCGGCCCCTGTTTCAAATGGCCCTAATCCTGCCAATTTGAGGGCTACATTCTCTGAAGTGAATTTGAAATTTCGCCCATCAAAGATGCGCTCGGCGCTAATTGGATAACGAGGCCGATTTGGATTAAGGCCAGTGATCCGAAAACATTCGCCATTCGACACAAATTCCGCCCCGAAGTGCTCTGGTCGAAGCCCATACATATCCGCCATAACTTCAAACAAGGCTCGCTCAGGCTCAAACAAGGTTCCGTCGGGCAGCGCAATGCCAAACCGTAGCCGCAATTCAAATCCGCTTCTCAAGTCAATGTCGCGGGGCTCACCTACTTCAGCAATAAGGCCATGCTTTTCCGCAACAACCTTTGCAGCTTCCAAGAGATCTTCTCGGAGCTTGGCACATAGCGTTGGCGTTAGATTTCGGGGCGGCAGCCTAGTCATTTCTTCTTTGGCAACTCCTTAAGCCACTCGAGGCTTCCGTCAGTTTGGGCCCATGCAAAGCCATATAGATCGACGTAGGCTTCCGCTTCATCCTTGCCGCCAAGGGTATAAAAACCCCGGCTCGGTTTGATAGATGGCGCGGGACGCGTCAGTTCTGTTCCTATATGCGAATTGGCCGACATAGCCTCGGATTTAACAAGAGAGAGCGCTTTACTTTTCTCGCCCGCCCGCAGTGCCATCAAGACCCTTGTCCAAGACAGAAAAGCGCTTTGCTCATCTTCATGCTTAGCCAAGAGTGCGTCAACTCGTGTGTCATCGCCTTGATGTAACAACCACGACAAAAGCGTATAACGAAGACCCTGATTATCGCCTGGATTGAGGAGAAGCATCTCTTCAAGTTCTGCGATTGCATCCTCGCGTAGCCCGCATCTCCAAAGATGATGGCTCAGCCGTTCGCGTGCCCGCATGTAGGGACGTGTTTCATGAAAGCCCCAGAAGTGGCCGGCAAACTCTTCAAAGCCCTTTGGCCCGAGACTCAATGCGCCCGCTGCAACGGCGCGCGTGAGGTAGCCGCCAGTTTCGTCAGGGGTTAACCCAGAGGCATCGGCTAAGATTGTCCAAGCGTCTGCACAAAAAGGCGACAATTTAAGTGCCCTGAGTGCCGAAGCCTTCCGACTGCGTGCGTCGCGTGCCTCCCAAGCGTCATAAACAAGGAGCTGTGCACGCATCAGTGCGGGATCTTCCGGGCTCAAACTCTTTTCCAGCGCCATTTGTTCAAGTGCTGCCACATCGGGCAGCTTGTCCAGCTGGTTAGCTTTCAGCCCCTTTGGTCGCGCTGCGGTTTTGCCTGTTTGAGCGTTTTTAGATGATGCCATAGCTTCATTTTTAGGATCATATCGACATGGTGTCGATAGTTGATTTTGGATTTCTCACTCACTTTGCTACTCGTAAACGTCGCTACACGGCACATGCGAGTTACACCCCCAATTTAAAATTTCACTGGGCGCTCGACCTATATCCCTCCTTGGTGATCCTTCGTAGGTCATCCTTCGTCTTTCCGGACAGCTGCTGGCAAAGAGCAGGTCGCGGCGATTTGGATCTAAAAGGATAAGAGGCCAAATATTAATTGTGACTATCTGAAAATCAACTTGCACCCCTTGAAAATTCCAGCACCTAGTGCTATCCTTTAATCATGGTCGAGAACCCGATCTCCCGCGCTTTCAAAACCGTATGGTTCACCAAAGCGGCGAAAAAAGCGCGTATTGACGATGACGAGCTATGGAAAGCTATTGAGCAAGCAAGGCTGGGCCAAGCCGACGACTTGGGCGGCGGGGTGTTCAAGAAACGCTTGGCGGGCAATCGGTATCGGTCAATCCTTTTGGCGAAGGGCAGCGCATTTTGGGTTTATTCCTACCTTTTTGCCAAAAAGGATCGCGACAACATTGATGATGGCGAGTTGAGGGCCTTTCGCGACCTCGCCAAAATCTATGCAGGCATGACCGGGAGCCAAGTGGAAGCGCAAATTGACGATGGCCATTGGATTGAGATTAAACAACCTGACAAGGATCAAGTGACATGAGTAAGAAAGCCTACAAGAGTGACGCTTTTGAAGCTGTCTATACCTCTGCCCAGGCGCTTCTGCGCACGGGCGTAATCGACAAAGCGACCATGCGCAATTTTGACAGTGCGTGCCTGACGGTTCCCCCACCCTATGCGCCGCACGACATTCAAAAGCTGCGCGAAACCAACAAGGTTAGCCAGCCCGTGTTTGCCCGCTATCTCAACACCAGCGAGTCCACGATCGAGAAGTGGGAAACAGGAGCCAAACGCCCCAGCGGCATGGCGCTAAAGCTCTTGAGCTTGGTCGAGAAGCACGGGCTAGAAGTCTTGGCTTAAAGCGCTGCTCTGCCACCTGAAATTTGGACCATTAGGTATTGGAGTTTTTTGCTGTAATTATGCTTGGCAGGACGACAGGTTGTGGTCTGTAGCGCAACTATACTTCCTGAGGCCGCGCGGCATTAAGCATCGAGCGTGGTTGTGGGCACTGCAGAGCAGTAAACTGAAGGGTCCCTTCCTGTTGGCCCATCGAATGCGCGCTACTTAGATATTGGCTGTTACCAGGACGCCTTACTGTGCCGTTCTTCCAGCAGGCATGGGCGCTAAGCCTTGGTCTTCTAGATTGCACTCCTATTGGATGCGTAGGACAGCTCGCAAAGCTTGCTATCAGTCTTGAGGTCTTGATCCCAGCATGCCCTCCTGGAGACGACGATTGAAGCCGACCTGGCTTCATCCAAGCTGGTCATTGATCTCCTTTGAAATGTCTGACTTGCCCGTCTGACCTTTGTTGCCCGTCTCGGGAGACGCGTTGACGTGGCTTGAAAACTGCCTCCGGCGGCGTGTCCCACCATTCTTCGAATTCAAGGGCCCGTGTTGTCGCCCCACTAAAACGGTGTGGCTCCGGCCCGCGCCAAGCCCTTGTGTGCCACCAGGTCGGTTTCCGCCCCTCGCCTTGTTCCGGATGCTGTTACGCCCCGTCGCCACCGCGACCCCCGGACCGGGACACCAACGGACGGGACAGCTTCAG
>Ga0247831_1003168_pt1 | contig 24712 bp, 19 predicted proteins | sample LaCruzMarch2015__9_FD_192406 | JGI IMG/M metagenome (GOLD analysis project Ga0247831, IMG submission 192406) | Freshwater microbial communities from meromictic Lake La Cruz, Castile-La Mancha, Spain - LaCruzMarch2015_1m | ecosystem: Environmental > Aquatic > Freshwater > Lake | place: Spain...
GCGCGCACGCGGGGATTCCAGGCGATCGCCATCGACCACAAGGCCTATCCCTCGCGCGAGTCCTTCGAGGCCGCACTACAGGCGGCGCTGGAGGAGACGGGCGTCGAACTGGTCGCGTTGGCCGGCTTCATGCGATTGCTGACGCCGGCCTTCACCGATCGCTGGTCCGGGCGGATGATCAATATTCATCCCTCGCTGCTGCCGGCGTTCAAGGGGCTCGACACGCATGCCCGCGCGCTCGAAGCCGGTGTGCGCATCACCGGATGCACGGTGCATTTCGTGGCAGCCGAGATGGATGGCGGACCGATCATCGGACAGGCTGCGGTCGCGGTGCGCAATGGCGACACGCCGGAAACGCTCGCCGGCCGCGTGCTGGCGGCCGAACACCGGCTCTATCCGCAGGCGCTGGCGGCAGTTGCAAGCGGCGCCGTTGCGGTCGAAGCCGGCCGGGTTGTCGTGAGCGGGCTGCCTGATGGCGCGGGTGGTGAGGCCGGCGGGCCACTGATCGCCTGCCCTTCGGCGCCGCCCGCCTGACGGCTCAGCCATTGCCACGCCTTGGCCCAGTTGTGCCGGCAAAGGCACGATGCGCTGCAACCGGTCGCCTCGGCGTCGGACGACATCTCCGCTCTTGTGCTCGCCGTGGCTGCCCCTCCACATTATGCTGCAAGGCTGGAGCTTGTTCGCCAAAGCTCAGCGGCCAGAATTCATCCGACAGAACCACCCGACAGGCTCGCGCCAGATGGCAGAAGACCCCTACAAGCTGCTCGGCGTACCGCGTACGGCCAGCGACGACGACGTCCGCAAGGCGTTCCGCAAGCTCGCAAAGGAGTTGCATCCCGACGCGCGGCCGAACGATCCAGTGTCGGCCGAGCGCTTCAAGAAGGTGTCGCAGGCCTACGAGTTGCTCGGCGACACCGACAAGCGCGCCAAGTTCGACCGGGGCGAAATCGACGCAGCGGGCGAACCGCGTCGGCCAGCATACTCCAGCGCGGGCGGTCCCTATGCCGGCGGGCCGCGACCGGGGCCAGGGGGGGCGCGCGGGCCGGGCGAAGAGTTCGGCTTTGGCGAGATCTTCGAGGGGATCTTCGGTGGTGGCGCACGCGGCACGCGCGGTGGCGCCTTCGGGGCCGACGTGCCGCTCAAGGGCCAGGACATCCGCTACACGCTGGAGGTCGACTTTCTCGAAGCCGCAGCCGGCGCCAAGAAGCGCGTGACGCTGCCGGACGGCGCCGTGCTCGACATCACAGTGCCGGAGGGCGTCTCCGACGGCCAGGTGCTGCGGCTCAAAGGAAAAGGCGGCGCCGCACCGCGCGGGGCTGCCTCCGGCGACGCGTTGGTCGAGATCCGCGTGCGCGCGCATCCGGATTTCAGGCGCGACGGCCTCGACGTGCACGCGACGCTTTCGATCGGAATCGACGAAGCTGTGCTCGGCGACAAGATCGAGGTCGAGACCGTATCGGGCCGCGTGCAGCTTTCGATCCCCAAGGGCACCAGTTCGGGCCGCGTGTTCCGCCTCAAGGGCAAAGGCATCCGCTCGACCACCACCGGGCAGACCGGCGACCATCTGGTGACCGTGGCGATCCAGCTACCCGAAACCATCGACGAGAGCCTCGCCTATTTCATGTCGGAATGGCGCAGCCGCTATCCCTATAATCCGCGCAAGAGAAAGTGAAGGGACAGGTTTTAGGGAATAGGGAATAGGGAATAGGGAATAGGGAATAGGGAATAGGGAAGCGTAACTTGCCCCAAGGGAATGCGACAAATTACCTGTCCCCTATTACCTGCACCCCACAGACTGTAACCTAGAACCTGTAACCTAGAACCTGCAACCTAGAACCTGTAACCTAAGACCCGTAACCTCAACCCGGATAAGCGACATGGCCAATCCCCTCGGCATGGCGGTACAGCTGACGCAGAGTGCGGCGCGCATCGGCTGGTATCTGGGTGTCAATGCGCTCGCAGAGCAACGCGCCCGCCGGCTCGGACACAACCGCACCTACACGCCGCAGCGTCCGGTGCCGACGCGCGCTGCCCTGCTCCGCTCGCTCGGCGACCTGCTGCTCGAGGACGCGCGCGCCGTGCGCGACGGCCTTTACCCGCCGATGGAGGCCGAGGACGGGCCGCTGCCACAGCATATCCGCCGCGTCAGTGCGATGCTGGCCGACTTGCCGGCAGCACTCGCCCGCCGTGAGGACGGCGATGCCGACAGTGCCCGCGCCGAGCCTTCCGCTGTAGGCCTGCCCGACTATTACACGCAGGATTTCCACTTCCAGTCCGGCGGGTATCTGTCGGAGGAGAGCGCCCGGCTTTACGACGTGCAGGTCGAGACGCTGTTCTACGGTTCGGCCAACGCCATGCGTCGCGCCGCGCTGCCCTTCATCGCGCGCCACATGGCCGGCCGCGACCAGCGGCGCATGCACCTGGTCGACGTCGCCTGCGGCACTGGCCGGTTGCTGCGTCAGGTGCGCCTCGCCTGTCCAGCGCTGCAACTCACGGGCCTCGATCTGTCGCAGAGCTATCTGGACGAGGCTGCGGCCCACATGGGGCGGCTCCGGCCGGCGCGGTTGCTCGCCGCCAACGCCGAGGATATCCCGCTGGAGAACGCCAGCGCAGACATCGTGACGACCGTGTTCCTGTTCCACGAATTGCCGCCGGAAGTGCGCCGGCGCGTCGCCGCCGAGATGGCGCGCGTGCTGAAGCCCGGCGGCCTTCTGGTGTTCGCCGACAGTCTGCAGATGGGCGACCGGCCAGACTGGGACGGCCTGCTCGAAGCTTTCCCGGTACGCTTCCACGAGCCGTACTACCGACATTACGCGATCGACGACCTCGCGGCAGTATTCGAGTGGGCCGGCCTCACCCCCGTCGAGACCCGGCTTGCGTTCCTCGCCAAGGTCATGGCGTGGCGAAAGCCGGGGTGAGACGCGCCGGGCACTTCCAGCGAGATGAGGTTGCAGGATTCAGGGGACAGGTTACAGGGAAGGTCACCGGTCGACGTTCACCTGCCCTCAGCTCTCAACCCCTTCCACCTGTCCCAGATGCTGCACATCAACGATCTTCACTTCCGCATTGCCGGCCGCCCGATCCTGTCGGGCGCGACGGCAGCTATTCCAGCGGGTCACAAGGTGGGGCTGGTCGGGCGCAACGGCGCCGGCAAGTCGACGCTGCTGAGCCTGATCACCGGCGATGCCGTGCCGGACGACGGCTCGATCACCTACCCGCAGCGCACGCGGATCGGCGCCGTCGCGCAGGAGGCGCCGGGTGGCGACGACACGCTGATCGAATGGGTGCTCGCCGCCGACACCGAGCGCGCGCGCCTGCTCGCCGAAGCAGAGACCGCGACCGATCCCGAGCGTATTGGCGAGATCCAGGTGCGACTGTTCGACATCGACGCGCACTCGGCGCCCTCGCGCGCTGCCCAGATCCTCGCCGGCCTCGGGTTCGACGAAGACGCGCAGAACCGCGCCTGCCGCGAGTTCTCGGGTGGCTGGCGGATGCGCGTGGCGCTCGCTTCGGTGCTGTTCCTCGAACCCGAACTGCTGCTGCTCGACGAGCCGACCAACTACCTCGATCTCGAAGGCACGCTGTGGCTCGAGAGCTATCTCAAGAGCTATCCACACACCGTGCTGATGGTGTCGCACGATCGCGACCTGCTCAATCGGGCGGTTGGCGCCATCCTGCATCTCGAACGCGGCAAGCTGACACTCTATGCCGGCGGCTATGATGATTTCGAGGACGCGCGGCGCGAGCAGCAGCGCCTCGAACAGAAGATGATCAAGAAGCAGGACGACGAGCGCAAGCGCATCGAAGCGTTCGTCGCCCGCTTCAAGGCCAAGGCGACGAAAGCCGCTCAGGCCCAGAGCCGCGTCAAGGCGCTCGCCCGCATGAAGCCGATCGCAGCGACGGTGGATGAACGCGTGGTGCCGTTCAGTTTTCCGGCGCCCCAGAAGCTGCTGGCCAACCCGCTGATTCGCATGGATGGCGTGGCCGCCGGCTACGAATCGGGCAAGCCCATCCTGACCGGCCTGTCGCTGCGGATAGACCAGGACGACCGGATCGCCCTCTTGGGCCAGAACGGCAACGGCAAGTCGACCTTCGCCAAGTTGATCGCCGGCCGCTTGAAGCCCGAGCGCGGCGAGATCTGGGGTCTCGGCAAGGTGACGTTCGGTTTCTTCGCCCAGCACCAGCTCGACGATCTGGACGAGCGACTGACGCCTTACGACTACATCGCCCGCCTGATGCCCGATGCAACGGAAGCCCAGAAGCGCGCGCGGCTCGGGGCTGCCGGCTTCGGCGCCGACAAAGCCGACACGCGCTGCGAAAAGCTGTCGGGCGGGGAAAAAGCGCGACTACTGCTGATGCTCGCGACGTTCCACGGGCCGCATGTGCTGATCCTCGACGAGCCGACCAACCACCTCGACGTCGACAGCCGCGAGGAACTGATCCGCGCGCTCGCCGAGTTCCCTGGTTGCGTGATCCTGATCAGCCACGACCGCCATCTGGTGGATGCGACCGCCGACCGGCTGTGGATCGTGCGAGACGGCAGGGTGACGCCGTTCGACGGCGATATGGACGCCTATCGCACCATGCTACTGGCCGAGCGCAGCCTGAAGGCGCGCGAGAACCGGCGTAGTGCGGCAGACGCGGCGGCGGCAGCAGCGACAGCGGCAGCGGCAGGTCCGCAGCAGAGTCGCGCCGACCAGCGCCGTCAGGACGCCCAGCGCCGTGCCGAAGCGGCGCCGCTGAGGAAGGCCATGCAGGCAGCCGAGCGCGAGGTCGAGAAAATCACCGCGGAAATCACCAAACGCGACACCGCGCTGGCCGACACCGACCTTTACGTGACGGACGCACAGAAGGCGCAGAAGCTGACCATCGAGCGCGGACAACTGGTCAAGCGCCTGGAGACCGCCGAGGAAGCCTGGCTCGCCGCCACCGAGGCCTATGAGCAGGCGACGGCAGACACCACTATGTGAGGGGGTCGGTGAATTCTACCGCACCGTCGAACCTGAGAGGCACTCGCCACGACAGACTGGGACGCAACACAATCGCCACGACTATGGCGTATGCTGCATCATTCGGTCGAAGGGGAGGCCTGCGATGTCCATTCTGCTGGGAATTCTTGCGGCCATGGGGACGCTCGGCGTCATACTGTGGCGCCTCAATGCCGCCGCCGAGGCCGCCAAGGGCCTCGCCGAGACCGCCAACGACGCGCGCGGCCTGTTCCGCCGCTGGCGCTGGCAGAATCGGTTCGCCGCCGACACGCTCGATCTCGTGACCGACCCGCGCGAGGCGGCCGCCGCCATGATGGTCGCCACCGCCCAGTATGACGGCGCCATGAGCGAGCGCGAGCGAGAGGCCATCCTCGCCTCGATCACCGGCGTGCTCGGCGCGACCGCCAAGCAGGCCGAGGACCTTTTGGCACACGCCCGCTGGTTGACGCGCGACAGCCGCGATCTCGACCGATGCCTCATGAAGCTCGCCCTGGTGCTGCAGAAATCCTGCACGCCGGATCAGTGCGCCGACGTGGTCGCGATGATGCAGCGCGTGGCGGATGCCGACGGCGAACCCAGCGATGTGATCAGAGCTTCACTGCAGGGCGTAGGCAGAACGCTGCGCATTTGATTCCAAACGATAAATCAGATGACAGCGACGTTATCCGCCGGATATCCACACCTGCGTAAAGTGGACGGTGTTCTCCACGTGACGCGGCGCCTGATCGCCCTATAGTTCGACCCAGGGAAGCGGTCCTCCCCCACCGTTGCGGGGCGGCGGGGCCGGTTTGAGGGATTTAGTCGGGCTTGTGGCACCGCTTCCCTGCCCTCCCGATTTACGAGCGGACCCTCGCTTCAAAGGTGGACGCCCAAGGTGGGGTCCTACTTGTCGCACTTGCCGGCAGCCAGCATCGTCAGCTCGGTCAATTGGCCACGGATGGCGAACTCGCCATAGTCGATCGTCAGCTTGCGCGATACGCCGTTCTCGAAAAACAGGAACGCCAGTTCGTAGGAGGGCACGGCATCGGCCTTGCCGGCCTTGGCGTCGAAATAGCTGAGCGACACCGGCCAAGCCTTGAGCGTGTCGAGCGTCTCGGCATTCTGCGCCGTAGGCAGCGTTTTATTATGCCCGGCTGCAAGCGGTTCGCCGATGAAAGCGGTGGTGGAAAAGAGCTTCTCCCCCTTCTCCGAGCCGTCATAGAGGTCGGCTGTGAAGATCCGAGTGCCCTTCACTGCCAACTCCAGCATGGCGCGCGAGTGCTGCACCGGGAACATGGCCGGCGCGTCGAAACTCAAGGTGCGCTTGTCGGGCTTGCGGATGTCGACCGCGATGCCACGCTCGCCGCCCGCACGCCGCTTGGCCTGTCCGGCGGCAGATTCCGCGAGTTGCTCGTTACGATACTGGCTCGAATCGAACTTGAAGTTCGCCGCCGCCGCATCCTCCGTGAACCGCGAGCGCAGGTCAGTGATCGAAGGCCGGCCGTCGCTGTTCAGCGTACGGGTGACGAACCGCATGGTCTGCTCGTAACCCTCGCAGGCATTGCCCTTCAGTTCGTAGACCATGCGGCCGGAGAGCTGGGTGATGCCGGCGCTTGTCGACGTGCGAGCGAGTGTGATGTCGTAGACCGCACGATGTGGCGCGAGCTGGCTCGACGTCGCAGGCGCCGCTGATACGGCGCTCGCAGCACCCGCGACCGCCAGAAGCGCTGCACAACCGAAAAAGGCCCGGCGACGTGCGCCAGCCTGCCGATCGGCGATAGTGGACGCCACGTCTGTCACCGCGAAACTCATGTGCCTCGATCGTCTCCTGGTGAAGTTGGTCGGTCACCGGCGCCTGTCAAGGCAACCTTGCGTCGCCCCGCTGGACTTGCAATGTGGCTGCCAAATGCGGCGTCCGGCAGGCCTGCGCTGTGCACTGCACCAGATCACCGTTGACCGCTCGCGGTCAACTGGCGGCACCGACGTGCAGGCGCAACCGCAGCCGTGACCGTGACCGTGACCGTCAAACCATCGACCAGGGAGGCACCGCGATGCTCGACGCGACTTTCATCAGGCCCTACGCCCATCGCGGCCTGCACGATGTGACCCGGGGCATCGTCGAGAATTCGCAATCCGCTTTCGAACGGGCGATCGCGCTCGGCATCGGCATCGAATGCGACCTGCAGCCGGCCAGCGACGCGACCGCCATGGTGCACCACGACACGACGCTGGACCGCGTGATGGAGGCTGTGGGACCTATTTCCGCGCATCCGCCCGAGGCGCTCGCCCGCCTCGCCTATCGCGGCTCGGGCGACCGCATGCTGACGCTCGCCGGCCTGCTCGAATTGACGGCTGGTCGTGTGCCGCTGATGATCGAGGTGAAGAACGACTTCGTCGCGCCCGATCATCTGTTCCTGACCGGCATCTCGGCGACGCTCGGCCGCTACCAGGGGCCGGCGGCGTTGATGTCGTTCGATCCCGAGGTGATAGTGGCGCTGCGCGCGCTGGCGCCGGGCGTGCCGCGCGGCCTGGTCGCCGGCCGCTATCGCGAGACCGGGTGGTGGTCGGACCGGCTTACGCCCGCCCGCCGTGCCGCGCTTTCGGCGATGGCCGACGCCGAACGGGCCGGCATCGCGTTCGCCAATTACCATGTGGCCGACCTGCCGACGCCCGAGACCAGGGCGATGCGCGCTCGCGGCACCGGCCACGTGTTCGCCTGGACCGTGCGCACAGCGGACGACCGCGCACGCGCCGCCGCTCATGCCGATGCAGCCGTTTTCGAAGGCGAAGTGCCGGCAATGCCCGGCCTGCCGCGGTAAACAATAGGCCCCCCGTCTTAACCAGGCATTCAGCACGTTGTCGCCGCCCGGGCACCGGCAGGGTACACAGAGCTTGGTCGCAGCCACTGCTCCGGCCGCTGCTGCGTTGTTCCGGGTGTCGATGCCATGTCCTCGTACGACAAGTCCTCCAACCTCACCACGCTGCCCCGCCTCGCGTTGCTGAGCCTGTTCGCGAGCGCACTGCTCGCGTCTTTCGCGCTCGCCCGGCGCGACGCGCCACCTGCCGCTGAACGTATCCCGCAGGCCGAGGTCGTGGTTTTCGAGGTCGAAGGCTGCGTCTACTGCGAGTTGTTCCGCCGCGACGTTTGGCCGGCATTTCGCATCTCGCCACGCCATGCCGAGATGCCGCTGCGCTTCGTCGATGTCCGGCGAACCGACCTCGCCGGTTGGCCACTGACCGCGCCGGTCACAATCGTGCCGACCGTGATCGTGATGCGCGACGGCCGCGAAATTGGTCGCATGACCGGCTATACCGGCCCCGAAGCGTTCTTCCAGCAGATGCGCCACCTGATGGCCGCCGGCGGAGGCTGAGCATCGCTCATCCCGAAACGTCAGCGGATACGGTGCACGCGGGGGTTCTGTATCGTGGCGACTTGCTGTATTTTGCGGCGAGTCTCGTGAAGTGCAGGTCTGCCCGACCGACAACTGGCAAAGGAGGGTCCCAATGGCTACGGACTATATTGCCGACGTGAAGCGCTATGCCGCCAATGCCGACGAGAAGGCGGTCGCCGGCATCGTCAAGCACCTCGGCATCGCACTGAAGAGCACCGACGCCTCGCTGGTCTCGTGCTCGTCCAAGGACGAACTGGAGCGCGTGCGGGAAAGCTGGCTGAAGAAGAAGCTGGCGCTGACCGCCACCGACGCCGACCTCGACAAATCGATCAAGTCGGTCTGCGAAAAGATGAAGGCCGACAAGACCAAGCACCGCGTGACGTTCTACTACCTGCTCGCCGAAGCGCACGGCAAGGTTTCGGCACTCGCCTGATGGTCGCAAATCCCGCCCGGTTTATCGAAGCCCCGCAGGTTCGGCCTGCGGGGCTTTTTCTATCCGGGCGCCTTGCAACTCAGGTGGCAGCTGCACCCGCCAACCCCGCCACCTTCAACGCGAAGGCATAATCGAGCGCGGTTTCCTTCAGCGCCTCGAATCGGCCGGAGGCACCGCCGTGGCCGGCGTCCATGTTGGTTTTGAGGATCAGCAGGTTGTCGTCGGTCTTCAGCTCGCGCAGACGCGCGACCCACTTCGCAGGCTCCCAGTAAGTAACGCGCGGGTCGGTCAGTCCACCGTAGGCGAAGATGTGGGGATAGGCTTTCGCCGCCACGTTCTCGTAGGGGCTGTAGGCGGCGATCCAGTCGAACTGTTCCCTCGACTCGATCGGATTGCCCCACTCGAGCCACTCCGGCGGCGTCAGCGGCAGGTCGGCGTCGAGCATGGTATTCATGACGTCGACAAACGGCACGTCGGCGATGATGCCGAGGAACAGGTCTGGCGCGAGGTTGGCCGCGACGCCCATCAGCATGCCGCCGGCCGAACCGCCGTTCGCGACGATACGGCCCTCACGCGTGTAGCCCGCCTTGGCCAGATGGCGGCCAGCGGCGATGAAGTCCGTGAAGGTGTTCATCTTCCGCGCGAGCTTGCCGTCGGTGTACCAGCGGTAGCCCTTGTCCTTGCCGCCGCGGATGTGCGCGAGTGCGAACACGAAGCCGCGGTCGACGAGCGACAGGCGCGACGTCGAGAAGCTCGCAGGGATCGTCACGCCATAGCTGCCGTAGGCGTAGAGGAACGCCGGCGCCGAGCCGTCGAGCGGGGTGTCCTTGGCGTAGAGCAGCGTCACCGGCACGGTTTCGCCATCTGCGGCGGGTGCGTAGATGCGGCGCGTCACGTAGCGGGCCGGGTCGTGCCCGCTCGGCACCTCCTGGCGCTTTCTCAGAACGCGCGTGCGTGCCGCCATGTCGTAGTCGTAGACCTCGGCTGGCGTCGTCATCGAGGAGTAGGTGAAGCGCAGCATCGTCGTCGCATGTTCGTAGCCCGCCGACATCCCTAGGCTGTAGGCCTCCTCGTCGAAGGCGATGGCATGCTCGGCACCGTTCGCCCGCTCTCGAATGACGATACGCGGCAGGCCGTTCTCGCGCTCGAGCCGGGCGAGGTGGTGCTCGAAGCCGGCGATGTCGAGGATCAGGCGGCCCGGTTTGTGCGCCACCAACTCCACCCAGTGGGCTTCGTCAGGCGTCGCGATTGGTACTGTGCAGATGCGGAAATCCTCCGCGCCTCCCGAGTTGGTGAGGATGACGAATCTGTCGCCCTGATGGTCGAGGCCATACTCGTGGCCGGGCCGGCGGGCAGCGACGAGGCGAGGCGCCGCCTCGGGCGTCGCCGAAGGGATGAAGCGCACCTCGCTCGTCTGGTGATCGCTCGCCTCGATCAGCACGTAATCGCCCGACTGTGTCTCGCCCACCGAAACCATAAATCCGGCGTCGGCCTCCTCGTAGACGCAGACGTCGTCGGCGACCGGTTTGCCGAGCCGATGGCGCCAGACCGACGTCGGCCGCTCGTGATCGTCGAGGCGCACATAAAACAGCATGCTCGCGTCGCTGGACCATACCAGCCCGCCGCGAGAGCCCGGCAGTATGTCGGCAAGCTCCGTGCCCGTTGCCGCCTCGCGCACGCGCACGGTGTATTGCTCGGAGCCCTTCTCGTCGGTCGAGTAAGCGATCAGGCGATGGTCAGGGCTGTGCGAGATGGCGCCGAGCGACCAGTAGGGTTTGCCGTCGCCTTCCTTGTTGCCGTCGATCAGGATCTCCTCGGTACCGCCCGCGCGCGGGGTTCGATAAAAGCGCGGGTACTGGCCGCCAGTAATATAGCTCGACGCATAGGCGAAGGGTCCGTCCGGCTGCGGTACCGAACTGTCGTCCTCCTTGATGCGCCCCTTCAACTCGGCGAACAGTGCGGCCTGCAACGCCTCGGTGTCGGCCATCGCCGCCGCCGTATAGGCGTTCTCCGCTTCGAGGTAGGCACGGATATCGGCCGGCAGCACCGTCGGCTCAGCGAGCACCTGCTGCCAATTGTCGGCCCTGAGCCAGGCATAGTCGTCGACCAGTTCCACGCCATGCCACGTAGAGCGGCTCGGGCGCTTCTCGGTGCGCGGCGGCGTGAGGCCCTTCGGCCTCAAGTCAGGGGATGACATCGTGATGAGATCTCCGGAAGGGCGGGACTTTTGCCGCGATCAAGGCTGCTCGGGATCGAACGTCAGCGCGACGCCATTGATGCAGTAGCGCAGGCCGGTCGGCCTCGGACCGTCCGGGAAGACATGGCCGAGATGAGCGTCGCAGCGCGCGCAGTGCACTTCGGTGCGGCGCATGAAAAACGAACTGTCGTCCTTCTCGCCGACCGCCGTCTGGCTAGCCGGCCGCTTGTAGCTCGGCCAGCCGGTACCGCTCTCGAACTTGTCGGCGGAGGCAAACAGCGGCGCGTCACAGCAGACGCACTTGAACATGCCGGCGCGCTTCTCGTGGTTGAGCGGGCTGGTGCCGGCGCGCTCCGTACCGTGCTGCCGGGCCACGCGATACTGCTCGGCGGTCAACATGGCCCGCCACTCGGCGTCAGATTTCTCGACCCGGTCGCCACTGCCGGTCGCACCGGCCTCGCCGCCCTGAGTGGCCTGCTTTCCAGAATTGTCCGCCATACTCATGCCCTCCCGCTCATTAGGTCTCACGGGCTTCAGATAGGCATTCGTGACGGCACTGTCGACCGCAGCAACGGCGAACCACGTCGAGTTGAAGGCGGATTGACGATGTCTTGATCTGGCATCAGCGTGAGCATTGACATGGTCGGCAGCATCAGGCTCAACACCCCCGAACATTGATCATCGATGTGAACCGAACGAGCGAAGGCGAGCAGGATCATAGAGTGTGCTTCGGATTGAGCCGACTTGGTGACGGCCGATCGGAAGTCCGTCGTCCGCCGTCGCCATAAACAAAAAGAGCGCAAGAATGGGCGGGACGGACATGGGCGGGACAGTAACGGGTGGGACAGACAACGGCGACACGATCCAGCCCGCGACGATCGAACTAGCGACGCGGATCGTCGCCTCTTATGTCGGAGCCAACCCGCTGCCCGCCGCAGAACTCCCGCAGCTGATCGCGGATGTGCATTCGGCACTGATGCGCTGCACACAAGGCAGCCCGCCTGCCGAGCGCGACGAGCCTAAACCTGCCGTGGCCGTGAAAAAATCAGTGATGCCCGACTACATCGTCTGTCTCGAGGACGGCAAGAAGTTCAAGTCGTTGAAGCGGCACTTGCGCACCCACTACAATCTGACTCCCGAGGAATACCGGGAGAAGTGGGGCCTGCCGCACGATTATCCGATGGTCGCGCCGAACTATGCGCGAGCCCGCTCCGAACTCGCCAAGAAGAGCGGTCTGGGCACCCGCCGCTGAGCGTCTCGCCTGCTGCGAGCGACCGGCGCGCCGTGCCGACCGCCGCCACCAGGGCGCGGTGACGGGCCGGATCGTAGATCCAGTCGCCAGACGCCCCACGCCGGCGCTCGGCGCGCAAGGCTCGCCACAGCCGCGCCAGGACAACTTGGTCCCCTTCCGCCTGCAGTTGATCTACTTCCGCAAGCGGCAATCGCAGCAGCGCGGCCAACCGCGAATTGTCGTCGGTGGCAGATGCGGCGCGCGCTGAAAAATGCTCGTGGCGCGCGGGTCCGGGGACGACCAAGTTTTCGTAGATTTTGTCCATTGCACCAGCATCGGCGCGTTGTGCGCCGCGGGGATAACGCCCAAGTGCGTCACTCGATCGCTAAGATGAGCACTAATCAGCACAGCATCTGGTTGTCGGCTGCGGCGTGACACGCCGGCAAATTGCAAACCTGCAGAACCGGCCAAAGCCGCTGCCCGGTGGCGCGACGAACGGCAACGTCCTGTTGACGGTGGCGCCTTTTATCCCCGCCATTCACCTCGCCGGTAAGCTGAGGGTCAATTCCGACGGACCCAGATTATCCTGATGGCCTCAAGTCGAGAAAATCTAGAAGCGAATTTGGTCGAACCGTCCGCATCTGGCGCAACGTTGCGTCGTTTGCCGGCGCCGGACAGCAGAGCCGTGGAACCGACAGATGCCAGTCCCTGACTTACGAAACGACTACCTCGGGGCAAAAAACCCCGCACGCGAACCAGCCTACGGCATGCCAGGCCCAGCGGCGCAGGCGATGCGGCCAACCCGGGCCGCCCAACTGCGTACCGTTCTCGACCGGACCGTCGGCGCCGCATTCGGGGTCGACCCGACGCTGATCGGACAGTCGAGCCGGGGGCGCGCCGAGGTCGCCCGCGCCCGCCAAGTCGCAATGTACCTCGCCCACGTCATGTGCGGGATGAGTTTGACGAACGTTGGTGAACTCTACGAGCGCGACCGCACCACCGTCGCGCACGCCTGCCAGATCGTCGAGGACCTGCGCGAGGCCGGCCACTTCGATCAGGCCATCCAGCACCTCGAATGCGCGCTCGCCATCATGCTGCAAGCGAGCGAACTCCGCGACATGACCCACGCGGCACGGAGACTGATGTGACCGACACCGCCCCCGCCTCCCTGCTGACCTTCCTGCGCAAACTGTCACGTCGCGGGGCCCTGGCGCATCGGGAAGCGTGCCTCGCCGCCGCACCACGATGGTCGATCGCGCTCAGTCGCGAGGGCGAGGTCACCACATCCGAACCGGTCGATGCTGCGGTCGCCGAGGCGGCGCTGGAGAAGGGCCTCGTCACCGCCGCAGCCGGCGACACATGGCGGCTGTCACGACGCGGCATCGACAAGCTGCGCGGCGCCCGCCACATCGCAGATGGGCCAGCCGCACAAGCCGGAATTGAGGCGGCCGGACCACTGGCGAAGGCGCCAACCGCTAGCGCCACCGGGCGCGCAGCGATGGCCGAGCGGGCATCCGCGACCAAGGCGCGACCGCGCGCGGGCAAGCCCACCATCGCGACACCATCCGAAGGCTCGCTCGACTGGCTGCGCAGCCGTCGCGACGCCAGTGGCGCTCCGCTGATCGGCGAGGTCGAGTATCAGGCGGGCCTGCGCCTCGCGCGCGACTTCGAGGCGGCGGGCATGCAGCCGCGCGTGACGGCCGGCTGGAGCGGCCTCGTCGACGGCGGCGGCAATCGCCGTGGCGTGCCGGGCGCCGGTGTCGAGATCGCCGACCGCGCGCTTGCCGCCCGCGCCCGCCTCGAAGCCGCCCTCGACGACGTCGGCCCGGATTTCGCGCACCTCGTGCTCGACATCTGCTGCTTCCAGATCCCGCTCGCCGTCGTCGAGAAGGACGGCCGCCTGCCACAACGCTCCGCCAAGGTGCTGCTCCAGTACGCGCTGCGCGCGCTGGCCCGGCATTACCGCATGCTGCCGCGGGAGAGCGTACGCGACCGGGGGCCGCGCGTGCGCCATTGGGGCGGCGAGGGGTATCGGCCAGGGATGGGGGTGGTGTGATGGCAGGGGGCTTGAAGTTCGTCCGGTGTTTGGTCGGTTTGCGGTGGCGTCGCAGTATTGACCCATAGCGTCATACGACGTAGTCTGATTTTTACCAGTTGCCCGATGTCGGGTTTTGGCAATGGCGTCCAAACGAACTGGCTGGGCACCCTAGCCAACTATCTCACTTGGACTTAGCACCGTCAGTGACTCTGCCAGCTCGAAACGCCGCTCGATGTGCGCCGTCGCCGAGATCCATTTCGAAGTGTTGCCACTGATCTGGGGAAACCAAGACCGCCATGTTCCAAGAACCGGTCACGTTATCCGAAAAATCCCAAGTAACCTGATATCCTTCTTCATTGCTGAAGCCCTCTCCATCGGTTTGTCCAATGCCGCCGACCAACCGCCTGATCGACCACATCACTAATGATGGCACCTCTCCCAAATCTCCGTCGGAGAGAGCCCTCAAGAACTGGCACGCGTAAACAGACCGACAATCGGCAAGGTATGATTTGATCCACTTGGCTGCGGGCCGTGGTTCTGCATCATCTTGGGCCTCGGCAAACTCTTCGATTTCGTCGGCTGCCAAGTCATCGCGTCCGCACTCATTTCTTTCAACGAGACATACTTCGCGACCGTCAATCGCTGTTACGATCAACTCTTTCCATCTCGCCTCAGGGCCCGAAGTGACATTCACGTAAAATTTGTTCGGCAACGACGCTCGCAATTGGTCGACCGAAGCAGTCTCCGAACTCTTGGAGAAAAGCCGAGTATAGTACGGCATGGTTAGTTAGCCTTCTAGCGGACTTGCATGTCGGGACAAGGGGCAACTCCCGCCAGGACCGTCGACTATTTTACCAATGAGCTGCCGTACCGCAACCCTTCAGTCTGTCGGGGTGCGACGGTCGGTCCTGGCCCAGTCTCTCAATGTTCCACAGGGCATCAATCTTCGGCTATCGAACCGATAGCTTCGCCGTTCGTCAAGTGTTCGTTGAATGGCAGCCATCGGTGCAGGAGGATGGGTGGCGGCCAGGGTCGCTGACCGACGAGCACGTCGACCCAAAGCCGTCATTGAACAGGCACGCAACATTGGTGTAGCGAACGAGCCCCTGACCGGGCAGCGCGCCTGTGCGCCGCAACAGGACTTGAATCGAGCCCGCGTTGCCTGCCTGGCAGCTGGGCACCTGAGACCGGACCCGCTGTCAGCCCGGGGGCAGCCGGCGAGCTTGACGTCGACGACGGAACAGCTCGCCTTAGGGCGGAAGCAGTTTGTAAACATCTGATTGCAATCGAACAATCGCGATCTTCGTCGCGCTTTGCCGAAGCATGATCCGCGTATCCGTCGCGTCGGTCTGGTCTTTGGCGATCGCAACCAGAGACGGCTCGATCAAGTTGCAGTCGAGCAACGGCCGAGTCTTCGCTTGAACGCTGTGTCGGTTCATATCGAGGCTGTCCGGAATTTCGTGATATCGCATTTGGCAGTCTGAGTGGTTCAGCGGGCAGGGCTACGGTGGCGTACGAGGTCGACGATATCTTGGCGGGCGATTTCGCTCACATGCGCGACCTCGCCGTGCAGACACCGCGAGATGCCGAAGATCTCCTCAACAATCTGAAGGAGATCTATCGCGCGATCTACTTCGTCGATTTTGCGCGATACGACCTGGACAAGGTCAAGGCCGCGGCACCTGGGCTGCAGCTCGACATCGTCGCGCTTCAGCTGCACGTGCGCTCGCAGATCCCGAAATGGGCGGCGCTCGGATTATTGACGCGTCCGGTGCAATCAGCCTTGCGGGATTGCTTCCGGGCGGCACGCTACGGCGGCGATCTCATCGGCGAGATAGCGCTCGGCCATCCGCGCCTGTCACCTGGGCAGGCGACATTCGCCGGGTTCAGCGGCAGCGAGCCCAATCTTCTCGTAAATCCCGCATTCGGCACTGGCGCGCCGCAACTGCAGCCCGGTGACGTCATTCTGCAACGTGGCATGATCCACAATAGCGCAGCGATCGCACGGATCGGGGATGTCGATTCTCAGTTCAGTCACGTGGGTATGGTCGCCAACGACAAGCAGGGTGCGCCGGTCGTCGTCGAGGCGCTGATCGAGACCGGCGGGTCGATCACGCCGCTCAACCACAACCTCGGCCACAATCTTGGCCGTGCGGTGCTGTTCCGGCACAAAGATGGTGCACTTGCGGCGCGCGCCAGCGAGTTGATCTACGACCACGTCGCAAAGTCTCTCGGCCCTGGGGGTGAGCCGATCCCCTACGACTTCTCGATGAGCCTCGCCCATTACGACACGCTGTTCTGCTCGAAGCTGATCCGCCTAGCCTACGATCTGGCATCCAACGGTGCTGTCAAGCTGCCGCCCTACAAGACCCTGCTGGACATGAAGAACCGCGATTTCCTGACCCGCATCGGTGCTGATGCCACCGAGACATTCGCACCGGGCGATATGGAACTCGCGACCGATTTCGATGTGGTCGCAGAATGGCGCGACTTCCGCGTCACCTCGGAACTGAGGATCAAAGACCTCATCATGACCAAGCTTTTCGAATGGATGGAGAACCACGGCTACAGATTTCGCGCAGATCTTTCCATCAACTTGATTTCGGTCGGCGGTCGGCTTTCGACGAAGGTCTCGAAGGGGGCCCAGGAACTCGTGGCATCGATAACCGGTGGCATCGTTCCGCCGAACATGAGCGGTCGGGCTATCGGTGCCGTGGCGATGTTGCACAAGACAGCCGAGCCGATCTACCGGGAGCTCGAGAAGCTCGAGGACGAGACCATTCGCAACACCGGCCGCCAACTGCATCCGCGCGAGGTGTTCGCCGAACTCGAGCGCGTCCGCGTGCGCATGGGCCGCCGTATCGGCTACCTTGCCCGATGAGTAGTTCTGCGACGGTGCGGAGGCCAGCCACACGCGAACCGTTCGAAGAGTGCATGAGCGTATTGGGGGAGCCGTGACCAAGCTGATCACCGTGCATGGAACTGGCGCCGGTTCGGGTCAAGACGACGGCGAACTCTGGTGGCAGAAGGGCAGCCCCTTTCTCGGCCGGCTTTCTGGCGTGATCAATCTTTCTCACGTTGACGTGGTGCAATTTCACTGGGACATCGGCGCCAACAGCGAGACGGCGCGACGCAACGCCGGCAAGCGACTTTACCAGCTGCTGAAAGGCTTCGACGAAAGCGGCGAGGACTACTACGTCATCGGCCACAGTCACGGCGGCTCGGTCACTTACAATGCGCTGCTGCACTCGGTGCAGATTGGTCGCCCGCTGCGCCGGCTGCAGGCCTGGTGCACGATCGGAACGCCTTTCATCGATCTTGCGCCGAAGCGATTCTTGATCTCGCGGCTGGATGCTCCCGGCCTTGCCGTCTTCACGCTGGGTGTGGCGCTGGTGTTCGCACTGCTCGTACTCATCGTCAGCCATCTTATCGGCACCGAAGTAACCCGAGAGATCGACGAGCAGCTGAAAGGCACGGCTCTCGGCCACCTGTATCTTCCAATGCTCGGCACAGCCTGCATACTCGCGTTCGCTTCTTACGCGGCATTATATGCTTACGAGCGCTTTATGAACCGGTGGATCTCCGACCGCGTGAAGCAGCGCACGGCCGAACTTTATGCGGGGTCATGGATCGGGCTGACCCACGCCGACGACGAGGCGATCGCTTCCTTACGCGCAGCCTCGCAGTTCAAACCGCAGATCGTGCCGCGCAATTTCCTCGCGCAGGGCTTCGCTTTGATTCCAGTCGGTCTTCTGTTTACGGGTCTGCTTGCCTTGCTCTGGAAGCTTGAAGGGAACCTCTTGAAGCCTGTCGATCAGCTGAAAGCGTTTTCGACGACATTGGAAAAAATCAAACCTCAAAAACTAGACCAAAGCTTGATTGAAATTTTGCCGGGCTTTTCAGGCCTTGCATGGTGGCTTGCCTTACTAGCGGCGACACTGGTCATCGCCAGCGTTGTCGTTTACGTTTTCAAGCTGATCGGACATGCGGTCGGACGACCGGTAGCTGCAGCAGTCGATCGGCTGGTCTGGGCGTCGGTTCGTGAACAGGTTTGGGGCGACGACCTTCCAGCGGAGTACGTCCGCGGTGTGTCTTCGCATCCGCCGATGTTCGCGCCACGCTACAAGCCGCTACCTGCGTCGATCGCCGCTCCCGTCGCAGACTTGAGCAATCTGTCTGCCGGAGAAACGCTGCGCAAGTTGCGTGGCAATCTCGGCATGAGCACCACGACGAGCCGCAGCGGCGATTTTCTCGGGTCCGCCCTGATGGTACTGAACTGGCGCGAGCTCATCCACACCGCATATTTCGACATCGACGAGTTCGTCCGGCTCGTCGCGTTCGCCCTGCACCGACAGGGCATGGCGGGATTGAAGCCGGGGAGTTGGACCAGTGAGCAGCGCACGGCGGCCCGAGACGCCTACTCGGCGATGATCATCAGCCAGGTTCTGCACGCCGGCGAAGTCGAGCGGGTGGGCAGTGGCAAGGTCGTTGCGCGTTCCAACTCGCTCGATCTGTCCGTCAGCCAGAAGACACTGGTTTCGGTTGCAATGGTGGGTGGCGTATTCGTTGTCGGGACGCTGCTGACCTGCCTTGTTTTGCCCTGGCATTGGGCGGCACTGATCTGGCTCGGCGGCGCGGTGGCGACCGTCGTGCTGGCCCAGATACTACCGGTCTCGATCCGTGGGCTGGACAGCAGCCCACAGCCGGCGCGGTCGTTCGAAGAGGCGCGCCAGCGGTTCGATGCCTGGCACAACATGCCCGAAGCCACGGTCCATCCGCGCTGTGTTCCCTACCTCCTGTCGCACGGCAAACGCACCCCGCGCAGCTACGTGCTGGTGCACGGCATATCGAACTGCCCGTATTCCATGGTCGACTTTGCCCCGAAGCTTCACGCGCTCGGCCACAACGTGCTGGTCGTGCGCATGCCGCAGAACGGCCACCTCGACAACAGCACCGATGCGCTGCGCCACCTGACGGCCAAGGATCTCAGAGCGTTCTCGGATCAGAGTATCGATATCGCCGCCGGGCTCGGCGAGCGTGTTCACGTCATCGGCATCTCGGCTGGCGGAGTCATTGCCGGATGGATGGCTCAGAACCGCGGCGAGATCGACCGAGCGGTGTTGCTGGCGCCGGCCTACGGACTTTCGTCGTTTGGAACGGGGCTCAACAATGCGCTGATGCGGCTCATTCTGTTGATGCCGAACTTCTCGGTCTGGAAGGATCCGATCCTTCGCGCAGACGCCGAGAACCGCCCTCATTCCTACAAGCGGCAGGCGACACGCGGCATGGGCGAAGTGATGCGGCTCGGGCTCGCGACGGTGCGCCAGTCGAAGGCTGCGAAGCCCCGCGCGGTTGCGATCACGCTGGTCACGAACGCCGCCGACGCCGCGGTCGATCCGACGATGCCGGAAGCGCTCGCGAAAGTGTGGGAGCAGCATGCGGTGCCCGTGACGCGGTATGTGTTTCCAAAGGAATTCAACCTGCCGCACGAGCTGATCGATCCGACAGAGGAGGGCTCGAATATCGCCATGAGTCACCCCAAGATCATCGAGCTGTCTGAGCGGATGCCCGAAGTGCCACGACCGAACGTCAGCGGACGCGGCGATCGAGTGGCTTGATCGCGTGGAAGCCCGTGCCGGCCGCGCCTGAACATCCATTGGTCGGCGGACTTCTAGTTGCTGATGTGACAGAGCAACTTGAACCCGGGTGGAGAGCGCCGGTGCGTTGCATTTCTGCCTCGGCTATCGGCTCTTTATGATGCTCCAGGTCGGCAGCTGTCGCGCGCTGGTTGAAAGTTTTAGTCCGATCGCGATCATGCTCATTGATATGCAGTAGCAGAGCCGGACCAGTAAGCAGGTCGTATCTGGCGCAAGCCGATGGAGCACTCTCATGTCTTGGAGTAAAGCGTTTTGGCTTGCTGTTACTCATGTCGCGGTCGTCTTATCTGTGTGCAGCATTTCAGCCCCCGCGAGCGCTCAGAAGCAAGACGAGATCGTCGTTGAAATCAAACATGTTCGTGCCATCGATAAAGCTGATATTTTCAGTAATGCGGATTTCTATGCTAAAGTTACGATCGGCGACGAGACGATGACGACGAGCGTCGCTCACCAATCGGATAACGTCTTTCCAAACTGGACGCTGTCGAAAGTTGTGCCCAGAGGCACACATCGCATCAAAATCCAATTGCTGGACAAGGATCCGGCGAAGCCAGACGATCTTATCGATGTCAACCGCGTCACCGGGAAGCGGGATCTCGATTTTACGATCGATACCGCAAACTGCAGCATCGGCGGCTTTGTCGACGTGTATAAATGCGGAAACAAGATAGTCCGAGCCGGCACTCAGCGAAAGAAGGCTGAACTCGAGTTCACCGTCACCGCTAGAATGCAGTCAACATCCACCCAGGCCCCCCGCCCGCAGCCGTCTCGGGTCGGGCTTGATTACACGTACGACGTGCCGAGCAATCGGCGGCTGATGCCGCTTTATAACCGACTCAAGGACAAAAAAGTCCTGGAGCAACTGGTGAATTACATCTCCCCCCTCCGACTGCCGCGAAAAGTCACACTGCGTACCAGGCAATGCGGGCCAGGCCGCATCAGAGAGGACTACAAGCCCGGAGCGGATCTGGTTCTGTGCTATGAGTACCTGGAGAGGGTCGAGAGCCTCATACGGGACTCCAAGATCAAGAGCCCTATCCTGCGCGAGTCGATGCGGACCGGCACAGTCGCACATGCCCTCCTGCGAGAAGTCACCCTCGATATATTCGACCAACTCCAACTGCCCGTGTGGGGCCGCATCGAGGACGCAGCCGATCGCTTGGCTTCCTTCCTGATGCTGCGGCTCGGACCAGCGGAGAAGGCCGAGGAATGGTACGGCGGTGCCGGCGTCTACTTCGCTTTTTCAGGTAAAGCAGAACGCGTAAATTTTACCGCATCGGTGTCGCCCGATTATCAGCGGTTCTTCAATCATCTCTGCTTCGCGCATGCCGCCGGTGACGATAAATATTTTGCGCTTGCGAACTCGTGGACTCGCCTCATCATGAAGCCAGGGGAAGCTGCAGAGCTCCAAAAATTCTTCGACCTCGTCAAATTGCCGCCTGAGCAGCAAGGCCCGGCTCTGAGGTCACTCAACCTCGAGCAAGGCGTGTTCACTAGTTTCTTTTTCAAGCGCATTGTGAGTTATTGCAGCAAGGAATACCAAGAGGTCGAAAGGGCCTTCAGGCAAGAGCTTCTTCCGCACATCGATCAGAGCGCCTTGAGCGCGGCCCAGCGGAGCAAGCTCTGAAATCGACCGGTAAAGCTCATTCGGGGCGACGTCGGACCGCTGTTGTTGAATTGAAATAGATTCGGGGAGCTGGGCATGATCTTTACAGTGCGCGCGTTCATCTTCGCAGTGTGTGTCGCCACGACTATGTCGGCGGGCGATCAGGCCACGGCTCAGGAGGTGGCGCTGCAAAACCCCAACGTTCCGTTCGAATACCGGAAGGCGGTCGTTTCGAAGGCCGAGCCGGATCTCGGCAAGCTCGAAGGCGCGCAAGCCTGGCTCGAGCAACGCCAGTTCCTGCAGCGTTTTGCGACCTTCATTTCACCCTTGAAATTCGACAAGCCGCTGCTTCTGAAAACACAGACTTGCGACATCGTGAATGCGTATTATGACTACAAAAGCACAATTACATTCTGCTATGAGATCCTGCCGTTTTTTCAATCTGCAGCGATGAAGTACGGCAAGCCTGTTGCCACTTCGCCGGGCGACATCACAGCTGAAGACATCCTGATCGGTGGCATGGGATTTACCATGTTGCATGAGTTGGGGCATGCGGTATTCGATCTTTTCAATATCCCGCTTTTTGGGCGCAACGAGGACGGCGCTGATCAGGTGGCCGCGTTCGTCGCGCTCCAGCTTTCGCCTGAATTGACACAAAAAATGGTCAAGGGCGGGGCAGCATTTCTCCGGCACGCGGGGGATGACCCCAAGGCCTTCGTCGACTACACCGACAATCACGGGTCCTCAACCCAGCGCTTTGTGAATATTTTCTGCATGGCGTACGGCTACGACAAGACGGCTTACGCCTACGTCGCGGCGCAAGGGCTCGTGCCGCCGGAGCGGCTTGCGAATTGCGCCGCCGAATACAAGCAAGTGGAAAACGCCTTCGCCAAAACACTCCTGCCGCGCTTGGACAAGACCAAGATGGCGGAAGTCAGAGCCAAGACGAACTGGTTCTCTCGCGACTTCAGGTAGGCAATACTTTGCGACGGAAGCCCAGATCGACCTTACCGGCGGCGTCGAGAACGGCCGTGGGAGGCAGGATAATAGTGGGCGAAAGATCAATTCGAGGCGGGCGTTGAGGTCGTTGTTCGGAGGCATCCAACCTCGCTTGAGGATGGGCGAAGTAAAAGCGCTCACTGAATCGCCCAGACGCAGTTGGCAGTTGTGAGTTGTGCCGTTCTGATCGCAGCGCAGCAAAAGGGGGCACCTGAAACGCGAGAACAAGGCGGCCGCGACACCTAACAAGCACGCGCCATCGGATGATCCCTGCCCGGTTTGTCGCGCTGTTGGCCCGCCGCGTCACGCACCATCCAGACGCGATAATCCTGAGCGGACACGCAGCTCCACGCAAGCTCAGCCTGCGCTACTTCGGCCCCACCACCCACAGCCCTTGCGGCTGGCACCCGCGACGCCCTATGTGGCAGGCACCCACCGGGAGAGCCGCGCGATGCCGACGATTGCCGAGATCGAAGCTGATTTTGCCCTGCTCGAGGAGTGGGAGGATCGCTATCGCTATGTGATCGAACTCGGGCGGGCGCTGACGCCGCTCGATCCGGCGTTCAAGACCGAGGCCACCAAAGTGCGCGGCTGCGCGAGCCAGGTCTGGCTCGTCGCCCGCCGTGAGCCGAAATCGGAAGGCGGGCCGGGCGCCGATGGGCCGCTGCTGCGCTTCGCCGGCGAGAGCGACGCGCTGATCGTGCAGGGGCTGATCGCCATCCTGCTGTCGGTCTACGACGGGCACACCGCGCGCGAGGTCGCCGCCACCGACGCGCACGCTATCCTGAGGCGGCTCGGCCTCGCCGAGCACTTGACTCCGCAGCGTTCCAACGGCCTCAAAGCCATGATCGAGCGTATCCGCTCCGATGCGGCAACCGCGCTGGCCGAGGTGGACGGGCACGGTTAGGGTCGCCCCGAGCCGTCCCGACTGCAAGCCCCCGAACCGGAGCCGTCGATGTCCGTGCCGCCACGGCTGCAGCCCGATCCCGGCTGGCTCCCATTTCTCGGTTGGCTGACAGGGGCCGTTTTCTTTTTCTACGCGTGGATCCTGCGCGTCGCGCCGTCGATCATGGTCGACGAGCTGATGCGGGACCTCTCGGTCGGCGCCGCCGTGCTCGGCAACCTGTCAGCGGCCTACTTTTACGGCTACGCCGGCATGCAGATCCCGGTCGGCATGCTGCTCGACCGGTTCGGCCCGCGCCGGCTGATGACCGTCTCGGCGCTGCTGTGCGGCTGCGGTGCAGCCCTGTTCGCGCTCGGCCCATCGCTCGCCTACGTCACCGCCGGGCGATTTCTGATCGGCGCGTCGGCGGCGTTCAGCCTGGTCGGTGCCATGGCGGTGGCGAGCCAGTGGTTCCCCGCCCACCGCTTCGCGCTGCTGTCGGGCCTCGCGATGGCGGCCGGCATGGCGGGCGGCGTGCTCGGCCAGGCGCCGTTACGCATCGCCGTCGAGGCGAGCGACTGGCGCACCACGAGCTTGTGGCTGGCGCTCGGCGGCGTTCTGATATCGGTTGCCTCGTGGTGCTTCGTGCGCGACCGGCTACGCGGCACCGGCGGCTTGGGCCAGGTGCTGGCAGGCCTCGGCGAAGCCGCGCGCGACCGACAGGTGCTGCTGCTCTCGCTGGCGGGGCTTGGCGCCAACGGCGCTCTGCTGGGCTTCGCCGGGCTGTGGGGCGTGCCGTTCCTGGTCTTGGCCTACGATCTCGAACGCACGACCGCCGCGACGCTCGCCTCGCTGCTGATCGCCGGATGGGGGGTCGGCGCGCCGCTGATCGGCTGGCTGTCCGACCGCATCGGCTCGCGCAAGTACCCCTATCTCGTCGGCATCGCGGTCGAGTGCCTCGCACTCGCGACGCTGGTGTGGGTGCCGGGTCTGCCGTTGTGGGCGATCGCCGCACTGGCGTTTCTCATAGGTTTTGCCGGCGCCTCGATGATCACCTCGTTCGCGCTCGTGCGCGAGCGCGTGCGGCCAGGCCTCACAGGCACCGCGATCGGCTTCCTCAACGCCATGGTGACCGGCGCGGGCGCGCTGTTCCAGCCGCTGATCGGCTTCATTCTCGATATGCTCTGGCAGGGCCAGACGACGGCAGGCGCGCGCGTTTATACCGTGCTCGACTATCGCATCGCGCTGAGCGTACTAATCCTGTTCTGCGCCATCGGGTTCTTCGCAGTGCTCGCGGTGAGCGATCCGA
>Ga0247831_1003169_pt1 | contig 24697 bp, 20 predicted proteins | sample LaCruzMarch2015__9_FD_192406 | JGI IMG/M metagenome (GOLD analysis project Ga0247831, IMG submission 192406) | Freshwater microbial communities from meromictic Lake La Cruz, Castile-La Mancha, Spain - LaCruzMarch2015_1m | ecosystem: Environmental > Aquatic > Freshwater > Lake | place: Spain...
ACAAGGGATATGCCAAACCGTCATGGCGGGGAGTGGCGTCTTGTCGCTATTGACCAACCCATCAATATCACCCTCAGCGGAGACGCGCACATAGTCAATCTGGCCTTGCGCGCAAGCAAAGGGCGCTTCAATTTGCGAAAAGACATGGTTGATCGCGTTGACCAATGTTGCAGTGGATCGTCGGTTGCTGCTCAGCGTATGAATCGCTTGCGGGTTACTTGCAAGCGCATCGGTGCGTGCTGTGAGGTAAGTGCCTAAGTCCGCACCGCGAAAACTATAAATGGCTTGCTTAGGGTCGCCAATCATGATGAGTGCATTGCCGGCGTTGCAAGCGACGTCTGCATAAATACGGTTCAGAGTTCCGTACTGCCAAGGGTCGGTGTCTTGAAACTCATCCACTAAGGCAACCGGATATTGGTGGCGAATAGCAGTAGCTAGGCGGCCATCCTCTGCCATAACTGCTCCGTGGAGATTTTGAAGCAGATCAGAAAAATCAAAAGCGGCTCTTTGCGCTTTGGCTGATTTGTATTTCTCGCCAACAGTATGCGCTGCATGCAAAGCTAATGCATGCGCGGTAGTCGGTTCAGCTTTTTGATGGTCAACGTAAGCTTCGACTGCAGTAAAAAATAAAAAGTCTTTCGCTTGGGGCCAATTTTTTCCAGTCAGTGCTGTGGTGGTGAAGCGTGCAATAAGTTCAGGTTTTATTGTTTCTTTGTCTTGTGCCCAGTCTTTGAGGGCTTGAAGCCAACCGGCGTAGTGATCAGCGCGAGTGCCTTTAAGTTTGACCCCTTTTAGGGTGGCGTAAAGGCTGTCGTTCCAATGCGAACGGCATACCTCTGCCAGGGATGCAAGTTCGTTCGCCCACACCATATGGTTTTCAATGATGAGATGCGGCGTGCTTGCGGGCGGCGGAGTGTTGCTGGGTTTGCGTTCTGTCTCAGTCCAAATCGTTTGAATAGTCTCGAGCAAATCATCGGGCGCATGGCCAATAAATGGTGTGATGCACTGTAAAGTTTCAGCAGGTACTGGATAAAACCATTCCCTCCAATAGTCCTGTACCAAGGTGCGCTGCAAGTCTTCAGCATTTTCTAAATGGGTTTGCTCAAAAAGGTTGCAGCTATCTAACGCATGCTGGCTCAGCATGCGACGCGACCATCCGTGTATGGTGTAGATGGCGGCATCGTCCATCCACTCTGCGGCGCAATTGAGTTGTAGCGCACAGCGCGGCCATGCTTCGGTTGCATAACTATCGCGAAGTTGGATTAAAAAATCGTCAGATTTGAAGCCGTTTGGAAGGGGTCGGCCTTGTGCGCTAGCGTCAAAGTAAGCAGCGGCATGGCTCAATCGCTCGCGGATACGGTCACGTAACTCAGCTGTCGCTGCATCGGTAAAGGTCATCACCAGAATTTGTGGCGGAAGCAGGGGTGCCTCACGTTGATGGCCAAGCACCAAACGAAGGTACAAAGCTGCAAGCGTCCAGGTTTTACCTGTGCCAGCGCTAGCTTCAATCACCTGTCGCCCTTGCAAAGGCATACGCAAGGCGTCGAGCTTTTGCGCTTGGATGGTCGTACTACTCATAGCGCAGACTCCTCGTCCATCGCGGTGGAAGCAGTCATTACTAATTTAGCCTGCTGGACCATAGCGCCATACAAGCGTTGCGCCCAGAGGGGAAGATCGGCTTCTATATCTGAGAAGCTTTTAAATACGCGCTGCAGAGAAGCACTTTTTGTAAATTCACCGACCTGTTTATGTCCACCCTCAAAAGCTTGTCTAGCGGCGATTAGTGCGGCGGTGTGCAATTGGTCTGGGTTTTCGCTTTTACTCTTATTTGGTGCGCTCAGGGCGGATAAATATTTACAAGCAGATTTGCTGGAGAGCGGCAGGGGTTGTTGCCAAGCCTCTGCATACAGCAGAACCAAGTCGTGCAAATAGTTATGTGCATCTTTTTGAGGTAGCGCATCCAATTGAACCGCGCCATTGAGTCCAATTTGTACACTGGTCGTAGGTGTGCCACTGGCACATGCGACAAGGTGGTTTAGCCAAAGCGTAGTCAATGTTTCTGTGCGTGGTTGTTTGTTTTTTTCCTTGCCTTCTAGGATAGATCCAGGGCGCATTTCAAGCTGTAGCCAGGCAGATCCATCGGAATTCGTACGCCAGATGTGTTGACCGTTAGCCCACTCCGCGTTGAGTGAATGGACGTCGAATGTCCAATTGTTAGCTTGAACACCGAGAGTGTTGGGCCAATCTTTGACGAATTCATTGCATCGAGCAAGAAGCTCTTCACGTTGGTTCAGTAATAAGATTTCTTGCGCTTGGCCAAATCCTGCTATGGCCAGTTCGCCACTCAGACGTAAACGCTCAAGGGCTTGGGTAGGGTCGCTCGTCTTTGTTATGGATTGCATTAGTAGATACTTTTCAAGATGATTCAGTGCAAAGGGTTCCTCTTGCGCGCTGGCTTCATTCGGTACATCGAGTTGTAAACGTAATCTGTCTCTGATAAAAACTTCAACGGGCTGTTTGAGGAGTCGTTGTAGATGCTGAAGTGTCAACTCGTGGGCAATGTCAGAGGGTTGATTGACATGTGAGGCGTCATCAGATCCCGTCTTATCGCCTAAGGCTAATGCGCTTTGCCAGTCTTTAGCGTAAGTGGCGAACCCACTTTTCTGCGTGAAATATTTGGGCGAGAAAGCCTGCAATGGTTGCAGCTGGTTTTCTTTGTCAAAGGCCAATGCATCGCCACGCTTCCACACTGCATTGAGATAGTCGATTAACTGCGCTACCAGCACAGACGGAGGTTTAACTTCATGGTCGGTCGAGCGTCTGCCTTGCCAACTGATATAGAGTTTTTCATGGGCTGAAAGTAATGCTTCTAAAAACAAATAGCGGTCGTCTTCACGGCGTGATCTATCGCCCGCCCGCCAGAGTGATTGCGACGTATCTAGTTGGGCGGCTTCGCTCATCAAGTCAAAGTCACGTGGGGTTTGGCTGCGCGGGTAGTCTCCATCGTTCATGCCAAGCAGGCATACAACTTTGAATGGAATAGAGCGCATCGGCATCAGCGTCGCAAACTGCACGCCACCGCCAAAGAAGCGCCGTTGCATCGTGGGCTGTTGAAGTTGCGCCATCCAATGCTCGCGTACTACCACCAAAGGCAAAGGGGTATCGAGTCGTGCTAATTGGCATTCGGTAAGCCATATTTCTAAAGGTGCCATCACACGCTCTATCAAGCGTTCGTCGTTATCGTTGCTGGGCTTGAAAAACATATCCATCAGTTGACGCAAGACATTCACCCATTCGCTTGGGGTATGTTCTTGGCGTAATTTAGTTAACGCAATTTGTATATGGCGTAACCATTGCAAAAGGCCTTCAACAATACGTGCATCCAAGCCACCAACACCAGCTTCTGGCAACGTGTTTTTCCATGGGTTGGCGATTTCACTAGTCACACCCGTTGCATATCCCAAAAGTAAACGCTCCAAGCCAAACAACCAACTGTTTTGGTTGGCACCAACTAATTCGGGCGCAATACCCCAAGTTTTTCGGTGTTGGGTATCTAAGCCCCAACGAACGCCAGCGTCCTCTAACCATGTATCGAGTTGAGCGATGTCTGCTGTATCTAAACCAAATCGCGCACGTACGGCATCGACTTCAAACAGGCTCTGCCACTGCACTCGGGTGATGCGCAGTTGTGGCAACTGCAGCAACATATCTAGCGCTTGCACGATTGGTTCAGTACGGGGTGTGGTGTCCGCTACGCTGTATGGAAGATGGCGTGGATCTTGGTTAGCAAAGCGACCAAATACAGCGTGGATATGGGGCGCAAAAGTTTCCATATCTGGAACCATGACCATGATGTCTGAGGGCTTGAGCCTTTTGGCTTCGTCAAACTCTGCTTCTTCATCTAACCAGGCCAATATGCGGTCGTGCAGAACTTCTACTTCACGTTGGGCTGAATGCGTTTGGACCACCGCAATGCTGTGGTCATGTGGCGAAACTTCAACAGGTTCAAGAGGAATCGGTTCAAGGTTAAGCAGCGCAGACTGCAGATGTTCCAACTGACTAGGTGCGCGCTGAGCCTCTTTTGCCGTATCGACGGGGTCTACAAAAACATCTACGCGTGTAAATTGCGAAGCGTATTTGTTGACATCATCGAACGTATCAAGCAAATGTAAGTAGTCACGCCCATGCTTGCCCCATGCAGCGAGTAAGGGGTTGGTATCGGTATGCAGGGTGTATTGGGCGGCTTCGCTCAAACTGCCATTGGCTTGCGGAACAGGCAAACCGTCTTTGTGCGCTTGCCGTTGGCGCGCGAGTTTGGCTAGAGGTACTTTGCTCTCGACGATATGGCCCCAAAAATGCTGGCAGGGGTTTTGCACCAACATCAACACTTGGCAAACCCGTCCTAATGCGAAGAGGGCTTCTACGGTTTGCATAGGCAGCGATGTCACGCCAAACACCATCAAACGCTGCGGAACGCCTGCCGGGCGTTGGTGTGGTTCTAACGTGCCCGTGGCTTGCAGAAATGCTTCATGCACTTCTGAGCGTGAGCGAAAGGCGGTAGTGTGTGAGTGGACTGCGTTGCTGAGGATTACTTGCTCGCCAGTAGAGGAGTCTGCAGAGCTTGCAAGGTTTGTATCTTGTGAAAGATCGTCCAATAAATCACGCCACAACTCAGGCTGCCAACTTTGTGAGGCAGGCAGTAGTTCAGCAGAAATTGAATCCGAATGAATACCACTGCCTGTGCGCAATTGGTCTTTGCCACTTGCCCAGTCTTTGAGCCAATCTGAGCGGTAGTTTTGGTAGCCGTCTAGAACGTCGGCGAGTTGTGCGGCCAATTGGTATGCGCGACGGTCGTTGTATGCGTGGTCACCTAAATAATTTTTGAGTGGTGCGAAGTTGGGCTTATCCAGCAAATCAGGCAGGCGGCGCATGATGCGCCATACCAAAGGCGATTTGTCGATTGGCATCTGTGACGGCACCATATGGGGCCCTAAAACAGCGCGGTATATTTGCCAAAGTATGCGTGACGGTAATTCCACTTGGGTGGCTGCACAAATACCCAGGTCTTTGGCTAGAGCCATTTCTAGCCAATGCTTCATGCCGTTGCTTTGCACTAGAAGCACCTCCGGTGCAAGAACTGGCAGTGGGTTGTTACGAATGAAATCCACCGCCAACTCGCGTAAGCCTTCTAGTTGGTTGCTGTGCAGCACCATGAAACCGTTGGCTTGTTGTTGAGACATGATGGATGAAAGCTGTAGCTAATTGCTCGCGTTGACTACCAAGAAAGGAAGCAACTAGCATACTGGAGGCAAGGCTCAAATAGTGAGCCTGTTGTAGTCTGACTTAAGACGTAGGCCGCGACATGCGGAACAACTGCTCTGGTCCTACGCTGAAGTAATCAGCAGGACCACCACCGCGCATCACATGCTGCGCGCTGGCAGTGTCATAAATGCCGTCTTTCAGTGACCGTTCATCGATGTGAATGCCAACCACTTCACCGAGCACCAACCAAGAGTTGACTTTTTGTTGGTCGTGACCTTCAAGTTGAATAATTTGTGTGCAACGGCACTCAAATGCAACGGGGCTCTCTAAGACGCGGGGGACTTGCACAATATTGGATGCTTGTGGGGTGAGGCCAGCCAATTCGAATTCATTGACGTCAGGCGGCACAGGTGCGCAAGTTTTGTTCATGGCCTCGGCCAAAGGGCGCGTCACTAAGTTCCAAACAAACTCACCTGTTTCCTGCACATTGCGTAAGGAGTCTTTTGCGCCAACGCTTGAGAAGCCAATAATCGGAGGCACGTAATTGAAAGCGTTAAAAAAACTGTAGGGCGCCAAGTTCAAAATACCAGCAGCGCTTTTAGTCGAGACCCAGCCAATGGGGCGAGGGCCAACAATAGCGTTGAAAGGGTCATGCGGCAGGCCGTGGCCATTTCGAGGTTCGTAGAAATATGTCATGCCTGTACCTTAAAAGTAAATGAACACCAAAGTTTGCCTGGGGGTTGTCAAAGATGACTAGTCTATAAAATACCTCAAAAATTTAAAGGGATGTTTATGACCACCCACCAAACCACCCAGAGTCCATGGCGACAAAAAATTGAAGCCGCCGTTTCGCATCCCCAAGTGCAAGCAGTTTTGATCACTCTCATCATTGTCAACGCGGTGATGATGGGTTTAGAAACCAGCGACTACGTGCGCGAACACTACAGCTCCTATTTGCAAGTGGCAGACGAAGTAATCTTAGGCATCTTTGTGATCGAGATTATCGCCTTGTTGCTTGCCCGTGGCTTGGCCTTCTTCAAAGACGGTTGGGCAGTGTTTGACTTCATCGTCATTGCCATTGCTTTGGTTCCTGCCTCTGGCCCTTTTGCGGTCTTGCGAGCCTTGCGGGTTTTACGGGTTTTGCGCTTGGCCACTAAGGTGCCTAGCTTGCACAAGGTGGTTTCCGGTTTGTTGGCAGCCATTCCCGGCTTGGGTTCGGTATCCGCAGTGATGGGCCTGATCTTTTATGTGTCGGGCGTATTAGCCACCAACTTGTTTGCCAAAGATTTTCCAGACACCTTTGGTAATTTAGGCCTGAGCCTCTACACACTGTTCCAAGTAATGACCGGTGATGGCTGGTCTGACAGCGTGGCACGTCCCATCATGGATGTGTTTCCCTACGCTTGGATCTTCTTCGTTATCTTTATTCTGATTTCCACCTTCGTGATTTTGAACCTCTTCATTGCCGTCATCGTGGATGCTAGCAATGACGAAGAAGAAGGCAAAGCCCGTGCAGAGCGTAATGCTCTGCGCGAGCGCTTAGATCAGTTGCTGATTGAAGTTAAAGACATCAAGCAACAACTCAATAAGTAAGGCTCTTATTCGTGCAGGTAGTTGGGTAACTTAGCACCACAGTTTAGGCAGTAAATGGCCTCGGGTAGGTGGCCTTCACTTATGCAAGCGTGACAGGTGCGGGTGGTGGCGGCATAGGACTCTTCATGCATGCCACCTCTGTGTGCGGCCATTTCGGCGGTCACGATGCCTGTGGGCACAGCCAAGGTGCCCCAGCCGATGAACATCATGCAAGATGCGATAAATTGTCCTAGAGGCGTCTTTGCTGTGATATCACCAAACCCAACCGTCGTGACCGTAGTAATAGCCCAATAAATTGAGGTTGGAATACTGGTAAAGCCATTCTCTGGCCCTTCCACTACATACATGATGCTGCCCATGACAATTACCAAGAACAAAACGAATGACATGAACACCATGATCTTGCGGCGGCTATCGCCCAAGGCCAACAATAGCCATTGGTATTCGGCCACATAAGCCGGTAGCTTGAGCACGCGGAAGATTCTTAATAGACGCATCACACGCACATCAAGCAAGGCGTATAACTCTGGGAAGAATAGAGCCAAATAGGACGGCAGTAGCGACAACAAATCCACTAAGCCAAAAAAGCTCTTGGCGTAGCGAAGGGGTTGCGGACTACAAAGTAAGCGGGTAACGTATTCAGCTGTAAAGACCAGCGTGAAGAACCACTCCGCAATGGCGAATGGCGTGCTAAAGGCGTTGTGCCAGCTTTGCACACTATCGGCCATAACCACCAGCACACTCAGCACAATGGCCCAGATCAGGGCAATGTCAAATCGACGCCCCGCAACCGTGTCGGCTTCAAAAATGATGGTGTAAGCCTTTAGTCGCCAACCATGTAAAGGACGGCCGCAAGCAGCATCAGTTGCAGCTCCTGTATTCATCGCCGCGATTCTTTTGTGATTGTGTCGATGTTTTTTCATAAAGGGGAGCAGGACTAATTCCGCATAAAAGATGGGCTTTCATGCCCGTGCTATAGTCATTGTATGAGTTCTTTACTCATTGTTATTTTTGTTGTTACCTATGCGGCAATCGCATTAGAGCATCCCATCAAAATCAATAAATCTGCATCGGCTCTCCTCGGTGCAGGGTTGATGTGGGCGCTATACGCCGTCATGTCGACGGATGCCCATGCGGTCAACCACGAGCTGGCTGAGACTTTGGTGAGTACCGCGCAGATCGTATTTTTCTTGATGGGGGCCATGACCATTGTGGAAGTGGTCGATGCCCACAAAGGTTTCGACGTTGTCACTTCTCGTATCAAAACTACCGAACTCTCGTCTTTGTTGTGGCTAGTCAGTGGCGTGACTTTTTTCCTGAGTGCAATTTTGGACAACCTCACCACCACCATTGTGATGGTGTCGTTGCTGAAAAAACTGCTGGACAAGCGTGAAGACCGTTTGCTATTTGCGGGACTCATCGTCATCGCGGCCAATTCGGGGGGCGCATGGTCACCGATTGGTGATGTAACCACCACCATGCTCTGGATTGGTGGGCAAATCACTGCGGGATCCATCATCCAATCGCTCTTTGTTCCCTCGCTGGTGAGCTTATTGGTGCCCCTGGCCATCTGCGGCTGGATGTTGCGTGGCCGCTGGGTCGAACCACCTAAGGCCACAGACCTCAGCCATGAGGGTCCCACTACGTCAGCCTTTGAACGCAACCTCATGTTCTTCTTGGGTCTGGGCGTGTTGGTTGCAGTTCCCGCCTTTAAAACTATTACCCATTTACCTCCCTTTATGGGAGTGCTGGTGGGCTTGGGTTTGTTGTGGATGGTGGGGGATGTGTTGCACAAAGGTAAAACCATGGAAGAGCGTAGCCACTTAGAGTTATCGCATGCGCTTTCACGCATTGACATGTCTTCAATCGTGTTCTTCATTGGTATTTTGTTGGCCGTAGCCACTCTTGAACACACCCATATATTGACCGGTTTGGCCCAATGGCTAGACAGTGCAGTGGGTCGGCAAGACGTGATCGTCATGCTTATTGGTGTGTTTAGCGCGATTGTGGACAACGTGCCCTTGGTGGCCGCATCCATGGGGATGTACAGTTTGCAAGTCCATCCCGCCGACAGCTTTCTGTGGACCTTCTTGGCCTATTGCGCTGGGACAGGCGGATCAATTCTGATCATTGGCTCAGCTGCAGGCGTTGCCGCCATGGGTATTGAAAAGATTGATTTTGTCTGGTACTTCAAAAAAATCAGCGCACTCGCTCTGGCAGGATATTTGGCTGGTGCGGCGGTTTACATACTACAAGTCGGCGTGTCAGCTTAAGCACTGACAGCGCTCAAGACTTGCTCACCAACTGCAACACCGCTAACTCGGTGCTGTTGCCATGGTTTATATCTGCATTGGCGTCCAGCACCATCCCTGTATTTTGCAGGGCGGCACTTGGCTAATATCAAAGTGGGCAGCCAGATAAATAGTTAAGCCTTTCTTCTAACCTAAGTAGATGCTGACTCCGTTACTATTTGGCCTTGATCAATTTGACCAAATATAGGTTCACATGCACCCCCAAAATCCAGTCTCCCAACCTATTCGACAGCGCGTGTATGACCTGCTATTTAACGAAAACAATCCCCACGGTTTTCATGCGGGTGTGAGCCGTTGGTCCACCTCGCTGATCTTGCTCAACTTATTGGCCATGATCCTTGAAACGGCAGATGCCTTCGAGCTGGCTTACGCTAGCCAGCTGAATGCATTTGAAACCTTGTCGGTCATCGTTTTCACCATCGAATACTTGCTGCGTTGGTTTGTGGCACCGGCTGACCCTGAGTTTGGGTCATCGCGTTTTGCGCGACTAAGCTATGTCACCAGTCGCTACGCCATCATCGACCTGCTTGCAATTTTGCCTTTCTACTTGGCCAGCTTCATTAGCGTTGATTTGCGATTACTTCGGGCCTTACGTTTGTTCCGTATCTTCAAAGTCACCGCCACCTTACTCCCCGCCTACGAGGCGTTTAAGCAAAGCACCTCTGGCATGACACGCCGCCAACAAGTGCATGCCCTAATGTTCCCGCCTGACAACAAGCATGAAGGCTTGCCGCTGATGGTGGACTTGTTCTTGATTTTCTGGATTGCCCTGTCTACCTTTTCCATCGTGCTTGAGTCGGTCGAAGGCATTCGCGCTGACTTTGAAACGCACTTCTTCATTCTGGACACCATTGCTTTTGTGTTGTTCACTGTGGAATATGCCTTACGCATTTATTCTTCTGCTGAAAACGACCCACAGCGCAGCATTGCGGCGCGCTGGAAGTTTGGCACCTCTTTTAGCGGAATGATTGACTTGGTGTCCATCTTGCCCTTCTTGCTTGAGGCGTTGTTGACCCAGTTCATCGACTTGCGCTTCTTGCGAATCGTACGTTTGGTGCGTTTGCTGAAACTGGGTCGCTACAGCAAATCGACCACCACCATGTTTATGGTGATTCGCCGTGAACTTCCTGTGTTGATGGCCTCCTCTTTTATCATGATGATGCTGGTCTTTATCACCGCGGCCATGGGCTATTTGCTGGAGCGAGGCGCGCAGCCTGACAAGTTTGAAGATATTCCCACCTCTATGTATTGGGCGGTCATCACCTTGGCCAGTGTGGGTTATGGCGATATCACACCCATCACGGCGGGCGGCCGTTTCTTAACGGTTATGTTGGCTTTGTTGGGCATTGGCGTGTTTGCCATTCCTGCGGCCATCATGTCCTCGGCCTTTACCGACCAGTTGCGTGCCGAACGTGAAGAAGCATTGAAGCTGGAAAAGGTCCAAGCCCCCAGTGGCCATGATCATGATGTGCAGTTGATGGCTAGCAATCCCGAATTTGCACTGGCGCGTTACCGCAGTTTGCTCAACCAGATGCGTGAGGTGGCTGCGGTCAGCGACCATGTACACATCAGCCAGCGCTTGGCCGATGCGGGTCAACCAGATGAGCGCGAGGTTTGGAAGCAGCTGAAATCCCATTGATGTTGCTAGCACTGCAGCGTGCTAACGGTGCTTACATCTGGGCGAGCGGTATTTTTTCGGCCGCTTTGTCTGAGTCGAGCAACTTGAGCAAGGTGCTCAAGTCGGTCTCTAGACGTTCTAGTGTGGCTTGGTCGAGCTGACTCAGTGCATGGGGCAGCACCCCTGAAAACGGGCCGGGCGCACTCAGCAACACACGCTGGCCATCGGGCAACACAAACAGCTGCACCGTGCGTTTGTCTTTGCCATTCTTTTGCGCTTGCACCATATTGGTATGAACCAGCGACTTCACCAAGTTGCTGGCCGTGGTTTGGTGCACATCCATAGCGGCGGCTAGGGCGTTGATGCCAATGCCTGGCTGCTTGTAAATCACGCCCAAGGCCCATACCTGTGCGCCGCCCACACCTACCTTTTTCTCGACCAGCTGGAAATGGGTGCGTACCGTGTTGAAAACACGCCTGAATTTACGCAGCACGCGAAAGGATGGTTCTGATTCGGGGCTGGCAGTGGTGGGGCTTTGGATTTCTTTTTTCAAGGGCATGGCGTCATGCTAACCCGAAGTGTGAGGCTGCCTTAGCGTAGAAATGTCACCGATACGAGGGTCAGCACGGATGTGATTTAGTTTTGTACAAATATAAAATTTATTCAATCAAATCAAGGCTTTGCATTTGAATCTATGATCCAAATGCATCATGCATGCATTCCAACCCAAACGACGGCTACCAAGTTCTGCACATTGCCAAGTCCAACAAACATGTGGTGTTGGACTTCACGCACACCCGCAGTCACCTCACGGTACGTGCCACCGAGGTGGTCAACGCCCTACGCACCCAGCGCATGGGGCGTGCAGTGTTTGTGAAGCAGCGCGATGGGACCTGGACGGCAGATGTGGTGGAGGTAAATTTGCCATTTCGCCGCATGGGCGTGGCCACATTGATGTACGACTTTGCCCAACAACGTGTAAGTGGCTTAGTTCTGCCGAGTGGCGATACCAATGCAGACTCGCAAGCCTTTTGGGCCAACCGCCCCCAGCACACCCGATTACAACGCCTCAGCAAGCGCATGCAGGCCTTCATGGCGCAGTGGCGTGGCCGCTGAGACAAGCCAGGAATAAGGGTTTGGCGCTTATGCCAAACACTTGGTTCAGAGTTAAGCGTTGAGCTTAGGCTTTACCGTGATGGTGCTGACGGTGCATCTCTTCGGCCTCTTTATCCAAATCAATGCCGCGCAACATCAAGCCACGATCCCAAATTGAGCGGGCAATCAATGAGCGACTGATCTGGCAAGAAACTGCCACACTGACCATGGCCATAACGATGAAGCGGTAGTCACCACTCATTTCAAACAAAATTACTACTGCCGCAATGGGTGCACCAATGGCCGAGCCGGTGCATGCCGCTGCACCCAAGAGGGCAAACATGTGGCTGCCTTCGCCCACCAAAAGGTCAAAAATACCACCAATCATGGCGCCTGTAAAAACCGCAGGCAAGAAGATGCCTCCATGAAAGCCCAGTGAACGGCACATGGCGGTGGCACAAACTTTTAAAAGCACCAAGCAGACCAACAGTACCAGACTGAACTTTCCAGCAATAGCCATATTGACCGATGGCATACCTGGGCCGATGAGCTGCGGGAAGAAAGGCGAAATAGCAAACAATATTGAAGCTGCAATCAGAGGGCGAAAGACGGGCGGAATGTTGCTCTTCTTGGCCCATCCTGGTCCCGAGGTAACTAAGTAGATATAAAGAGTTGACACTAAACCGCAGCAAATGCCTAAGGCAATTGCGATAGCCAAAGTAAAGCCACTGAAGGGCAACGGGTCACCCACCACATTCAGAAAACGGCGGTTGTCTCCTAGCAACATGACGGCTGAGAAATAGCCACCTAAAGCGGCCATTAACACGGGAGCTGACTCACTGGTGCGTACACGGCGCAGTAGCATCTCGTGGGCAAAAATGACGGCTGCAATGGGGGCAGAAAATAATGCGCCGATTGCAGCTGCACCTCCGGATGCTAATAAAACGCTGCGTGTAAGGCCCCCAAAAAACTGTTTCAATGCTGAGGCAATACAACCACCGTAATGGATGATGGGGCCAAATACTCCAACAGACGCGCCGCTAGACACACTGACCAAAGTTAGCAATGAAGTTAAAAAACCACCCTTGAGGTCGGGGTCTTGGTCTTTTTGAATGCTGTGAATGGAAATCATCAAGTCACCCGGCCCATGGGAGCGTGGGCCTTCAAGGCGGCTAAAAATCAAACCAGCTAACAAGCCGCCCCCGAGCATGAACATGCCAAGTGTGGTGCTGTATTGCACCTCGTCAAAACTGACTAAGGTTTGAGGGATAGGCAGCTTCCATACCGCTAAGGCCATTTGTACCAAGGCAAAAAAACCGCAGGTGGCAACACCTACGATGTTGCCCAAGATCAATGCCATCAAAAGCTTGTGCATATCCTTGAACATATTTTGAACTTTTGTCATAAGCATTCCTCTAAACGTTAATTTTTGTGGGAAAGCGCGATTTTTCGCTCGTGCTCAACCTGTTCAGCAATGGACGCCACTTGGTCATCCGACATACCAAACTTAGCTTGCATTTGTTGCAAGCGAGCTCGCTCTTCTTCGCTCACTACTCCGTCGGCCAAGATTGCGCGCACCTCCATCTCGTATAAGGCTTCGCGGCGCTCTACTTGCGCGGTGTAAGCGGTGGCCACCACACCGGTCAAGATGGCAGCTAGGGCGATAGACAAAACTTGCGTTAGCACCACCAGTAGCGATCCGAGGAATGTGACAGGGTCCACATTGCCCCAACCCGAAATGATGGTGATGACAAACCAATGCATCGCCGCAGGAATGGAGGGGAAAATCTCAGGCTGGTCGTGGCCTTCAATGATGTAAATCAGCGAAGAGAACAACAAACAGCTGATGAACAACAAGAACACAGCCGACGAGAACGAATCGCGCTCGGCTTTGACGGCTGCCACCATGTCTTCAAATGCACTGTTGTAGCGCGAGAGCTTAAAAATTCGAAGCAAACGGAACATGCGTAGCACCCGCAGGTCAGCGCCCGGAAAAAGCAGCTGCAAATAAAACGGCACGGTGCTCACAAAGTCGATGATGCCGTAAAAACTCAGCACATAGTCTTTGCGACCACTGCGGTTATTGCTTTGGTCGGAGCCGCCTTCGTTGCTGGAGTATTTGGCGCCATAAGACCATACCCGAAGCACGTACTCGACCGAAAAAATCAGCACGCTGAAAAGGTCAAAGGCATGAAACTCAGCCGAATAGGCTTGGTGAATTTCAGGTACCGACTCCAAGATGATGCCAATCACGTTGGCCACCACCAAGAGGGCTATAAACACCTCAACAAAGTGGCTGAACTTGTCAACTACAGCGCCATCCATGATTTCGTAAATCCGGCGCTGTGTGCGCCGATAGAGAGAGGGGGTAGAGGCTGCAGTTGTCATGACTGCCCCCCCTGGATTGACGATTTACTTTGTGCACGTTGCAGCATCGCTTCCACTTGCTCGTCGGTGAGGCGGTAGTGGGCTTGCAAACGCTTGAGGGTGGCTAGCTCTTCTTCCGACATATTGCCGTCTGAGAACACTTCGCGCAGTTGGGCTTCAAAAGCCGCTTTTTTACGAGCCACTTGGTTCGAGAAGGCCGATGCCACGATACCCGTCATGATGGCCGCCATACACACACCGATGAAGCCTGAGATCAGCGCAATGGCTTCCCCTGCTTTGGTCATTGGTTCAACGTTGCCGTAGCCTGAAGTGATGGTGACGATAGCCCAGTAAATGGCATGTGGAATCGTGCCAAAGAACTCGGGTTGGTGGTGACCTTCGGCAAAATGCATCAACGAGGCGGACACGATGGTGGCAATGGTCAACAAGAACACCGCAGAGCCAAAGGCTTTACGTTCAGAGTACACGGCTTGAAATAGGTCTTGTAGTGCGGTGTTGTATTTAGAGAGCTTCAAAATCCTTAGCAAGCGCAGTACGCGCAAGATACGCAAGTCAAGGAAGGGGAAGAACACATGCAGGTAGTAGGGCATGGTGGCAAAAAAGTCCACTAGGCCAAAAGGGCTCAGCATGTATTGAAAGCGGCCTTTCCATGCGCCACCTTCTGCAGGGCTGTACTTGGCGCCCAATGACCAAACGCGGCTAATGTATTCAATGGTAAAAAACATCACGCTCCAGAACTCGAGTTCATGGAAAAAATGTTTGTACTCAGCGTGGATTTCGGGCACAGAATCGAGAATCACAGCAGAGCAGTTGATTAAGACCACTGCGGTGATTAAGAACTCAATGTATCGGCTAGCAAAATGCTTTGGCGAGCCGTCCAAAATCTCCATCACTCTTACTTGGGTTGAGGAGTTCATGGGGCAAAAAATCTATGGAAACAAATATAAATACACGTTCAAGAAAGCAAAAAAGAAGCAATCAGGAGGCAGATTGCTTCTTCGCGCTAACCCTCTGAATTTTTAAATCAGATAGGGAAAGTGGCATCAGCCACGCGTTGTTGGTTGGCGTCGATCTTTTCGTGCAACTTGTTCATCTCGTCGCGTTGATCGTTGGCTTCGTCTTGCAACTCAACTAAAGCTTCGCCAAAGGCGGCAGAGTTGTTCATCAACTGTTGAATAACTTTGCGGTTTTCCAAGGCGTTAGAACGCACGGTGGTCACCAAGTCATAGTTATCCGTGACACGCGAATCATTGCTGATGGTTGTGGCCGCATGCATGGCTTGCACCAACTCGCCGTCGAACCACTGGGCGTTTTTGTCAGCCACTTCATCAGCGTGCTCAACCATACGCTCGCAAATGGAGTGGTAGGTCGCAGCCACAGCTTGTACTTGTTTGATGGCTTCGAGCATATTCTCGGAGGCCTTGAGCATTTCGCGGTTCATGCGGGCACGGTTGTCCAACATTTCCAAGCGTGTGCGGTTGATCATCGAACGCCGGAAAACTTCTTCCGTATCAGATGTGGTTTTCAAGTTTTCCAGCATGGCAATGCGGTTGCGGTACACATCGGCTGTGGCACTCATGATGAGTTCACGGTTACCAGAGGCAGTGATGGTGTAGGCCTGCATGGCATCGGTCACGTTCTCTTCGATACGGCTGCGGGCAGATTGCACTTGGGCTGTGTTGAACTGAACGTAGGCTTCTGCATCAAAAATCAAACGTTTGTTACGCAGAACACGGTTTTTTGCTTCGTCGCTCATATATGACTCCTTGTTTCGTCGGCGGAGGCCGCCGAGATTGATCTAAATAGTTGAATTGAAATGTTGAACACTTGGTGTTCAGAGGGCCGCTTCGGCTTGCATGTCAGCAGGCAAGATGTTGGGGCTTGAACGGATCAAACGGTTGATGGAGATCACGCCTTGTCCTTCTTTCTTGAGATTGAGTTCGTGATACAGAAAGTTGTAGATGTAGTCGGCTTGGTCGGCGGCGACAACAGCGTGCAACACTTCAGTTTTTGGCATTTCAGGTAAGCCGCCAGCTAGCGATGCACGACCGATAGGGTTACCGCGTACGTTGTAGTAGTAGGCTTCGTTAACGCCCTTGTGATGGAGTTGTTCCAACACATTCTCAGCGCCACCTTCGTAAAGGATACATGTAAGCATGCGGGTGTAGCGAATATCAGGGATCGCCACGGGGGCAACCACCGTTGTGTCTTCAGTATGTTCGTTGCTCATAGCTGTTCAATCTCTTTGTGTTGGCTCAGTCGTTGAGCAAGTGAGGAGGGATATACGTCGCAGCTTGCAACAGTGGTGTCACAAAGATGTAACCGTTGCCGGGTGTATCCAAGTGAGCGGCTAGGTACATGCGCTCGAAGATGCGGTCGACTTGGTCGAGTGGGACCAAAACGCTCATGATTTCGCGTTCTACGTCCACAGCGATACCTAAGATACCCATGCGCTCACGCACACCGGTCCCCACACCGTAATGCACGGTAGCGCCTTGCACACCGACTTCCAGCAACGATGCGTTGACGGTGTCGGCCAAGCCTTTTTGAACCACGCAAGTGATGCGCGCAACTTCGGACAGATTTGTAATCTTACGTTTTGTAGCCATGTAATTCCCCTTTGACTAATTCTTAAAAATGAATGTTTGATTGATGTGATCAATATCCGTTAGCTGCTTTGGAGAGCTCACGTTTTGTTTTCCACTCGACGTACACGCCCAAAGCGAGGACAGACACGATAGGTGCAATAGACGCTGCGGCCAAGATGCCGAAGCCTTCGAGTGCGCCCACCGCCTTGCCGAAGCCCAGGCCCATGGCCAGGACCAAAGGCACGGTCACAGGACCGGTGGTCACACCCGCGCTGTCCCAACCTACGTTGACAAAGGCCTCAGACGAGATCAGGGTCAGCACCAAAGCGATGACGTAACCTGGAACCAAGATGTACAACAAGTTGAAATCGAAGATCAGCTTGCAAACGCCCAACATGATGCCGGTGGCCACGCCAATGGCGACCGCGTACATCAACATGGATTTCTTGAAAGAACCGTTGGTCAGGTTTTGCACCGTCACGCCCAAGGCGTTCAACGCTGGCTCAGCCATGGTGGCGGCGTAGCCGAGCAACCAAGCAAACGCAGCAGCGATGATCATGCCCACAGCAGCTGGGTACAAGGCTGGTGAGCCATCCAAACTAATAAAAGCGATTGGGATGAGTGAGCCTGTTTGTGCGCCCAAGGCAGCCAAACCGTAAGTCAAGCCCACGTTGAAGGTACACATACCGATGACACACATGAACAAGCCAGCAACGATGATGAAGGCGTTAGGCAATTTCTCGCGCAACACAGCAAACAACACCACCAACAGGAACAAGACCAATGGCACGATGGCTTGCACGCCCATCTTGATGTCCAGACCGGGGGACACATCTGTCCAAGCTGGGCTAGTCACAGCCGCAGCGGCAGCTTTAGAAGCTTCAGCAGCAGCCAAGATGTCAGCCACAGGCACAGTGAACTTCAGGTAAATGCCCAAGCTCAACACCGCCACGATGGGGAAGATCGAAGCCAAGGTCACGATACCGAAACCAGACAACTGGCCGCTACCTTTACCGCCTGAGTTGGCTACGCCAATACCCAGGGCCAAAACCAATGGCACAGTAACTGGACCGGTGGTCACAGCGCCGCAGTCCCAAGCCAAACCGACGATGGTGGCCAGTTCGGGGTCCATCGCGCAATAAGCGGTCAGCAAAACGCCGGGTGTCAAGGCGATGAAGATCAAAGGCTTCAAAGACCAGTCGTATAAGAAGCGCACGGTACCGAGTACAGCAGCCACGCCCACGCCTAAACCGACCAACATCACCGTGATCGGTGCATGTGCGTTCAGCATGGTGTAGAGGTAAGGGGCTTTGGTTGGGTCGACAATGGAGCCTGCCACTTGCAAGGTACCAATTGCGGGTTCCGCGTAGGTACAGCCAATGCCGAGCAAGAAGGCAATGGTCAACACGCCTGGCAGAGGCAGCTTTTTAGGCAAGCTGCTGCCAATGATGTCGCCAAAAGGCATCAAACCGAGCTTGAGGCCTTCCATGAAGATCATCAAACCGATCATCACAGCGATCAAGCCGCCACCGATTAAGGTGGCGTCAGCCACCGAGCGTTGCAGCACGATGTACTGGAACAGTGCCAAGAACAGTGCCAAGGGCACCACGGCACGGGCTTGCTCCATGAGGCGTGTATTGAAGTAGGGCTTTAGAACATTTGCAATGTCAGCGCCCGCTAACTTAAGCTTTTCAGGTTTGCTGGTGATCTCGTTGCCGTTTTTGTCTAGTCTTGGTTTGGGCATCAGTTTGTCGTAGCTGATGGTGTTGGAATCGACAGTAACGGCCTGTACGTACTCCCCAAATCGGATGTTCTTCGCCATGGGCTTAGTCCTCTTTGAAATAAAAATCAGAAACAAATGATAAATTAAATTGTCAAAATTAAGAGACTGTCACAAAAATTTAAATTATCAGTAAATCAACAAAAGCAACAAAAACAACGTTTTATTGGGATTTCCCCTAACTGTTAAAGTGACGGCTATTGTTTCAAGTCACATTTTTTGTATGTCAAAACCCGAAATTTCACGCGTAAACCTTCAAGATTGGGGCTTACCACTTCGCCTTGTGGTCATTGCGGGTGCCTGTTTGGTTGGCATGGTGGTGGGGGCCACGGCGCTGGGACTAATTGGGATGATTAATTTTTTAAACGACCTATGGGCTGTGGAGTTGCCAAGAGAAATTAACTGGGCAGACCTGAAATACAGCCCTTGGATCGGTTTGGGCTTGCTAGTGGCTGCGCTGATTGCAGGGCGTTTGCTCTTATTGATCACCGATGGTCGACCCCGAGGCCCTGCTGACCTAATTTTGGCGGCCCAGCGCAACGAAATGCCGGAACTGAAAAACGGCTTCTTATCGGTATGCTTGACCGTGGTGAGTGTGTCTGGTGGTGGCTCGGTGGGCATGTTTGGCCCCTTGATGCACTTTGGCGGGTGCTTCAGCGCCTTAGTAAGTCGCTGGTCAAAGCGAATTCCCTTGAACGTGATCATGGGAGCGGGGGCGGCTTCGGCGATTGCGGCTGTGTTCTCTGCACCGATTGGCGCGGCTATTTTCGCCCACGAGGCCATTATTCGCCGTTTCGGGGCGTTTGGCGCTGGTCCTGTGGTTGCTGCAGCGTTTGGGGCGCATTGGGTGTCCCAAATGATAGTGGGCGATATCCGTTTGTTCCATGTATCAAATGCGCCTTTGCTGGAAATGAGCACTTTGTATATGGCAATTGGCGTAGGCGTCTTGTCGGGCTTGGTGTCGGTTTTGTACATACACGCGGTGACTGCCATGCCAATGCTGGCGCGTAAGACCAACATCCCTTTGCAGTGGCGCCCTTTGGTACCTGCTGGAGTGCTGTTTTTATTGTCGCCTCTGTTGCCTCACTTGTTGGGGCATGGTTTGGGGACGGTCAGTATGTCTCTAGCGGGTGAATTGAGCATGGTGCTGTTGCTGTCCCTGCTGGCTCTAAAAATTGGAATGACCAGCCTGTGCATTGGCTTTGGTCTTTTTGGCGGGGTGTTTGCGCCTGCGCTTTTTATTGGCGCGATGGTAGGTGGCGTGATGGACAGTTTTGTCCCAGGGGTGGGCGTGTCTAGCTTTGCCATTTTGGGGGCAGCCAGTTGTATCGCAGCCGTCATTGGTGCGCCGTTGGCATCGGTGTTGATTGTGTTTGAGCTCACAGGCAGCTATGAGTGGGCCGTCTTGGCCATGATCAGCGTGGTGACGGCCAACCAGTTTTCGAGGGCCTATGCAGGACGATCGCTGTTTGACCGTCAGTTGGCCTTGCGTGGCATCGATCTGGGGGATGACCATTTGAATGACCGCCAAGAAGCACAGGTACGGTAAATTACCAGTGTTGATTTAGGATCGGAATGCTCAAAGATTTTTTAGCTTTATTGATTTTGTGAGCTACGGTGCGCCCAGCCTGTGGTGTGCTTTTCGATCATGCTGAAAAGCTCATACATGATCATGGCCATCGCGCCCACCACGACTAAACCTGCAAACGCTAAACCCATTTGCATAGCTGAACCCGCAGAAATGAGCAAATACCCGATGCCTTCGTTCGCGGCAGTCATTTCAGACACGGTAGTGCCTACAAAAGCCAACGTGATCGCCACTTTGAGCGAGCCATAAAAGTAAGGCATGGAGCGGGGCAAGCCGACTTTCACCAAAACATCCCAACGTTTGGCGCCCAAAACGCGCAACACATCTTCCAATTCGGGCTCTAGCGTGGCCAAGCCCGTCGCGATGTTCACCATGATGGGGAAAAAGCTGATCAAAAACGCGGTCAAGATGGCTGGGCCAACGCCAATGCCAAACCACACCACCAAAATAGGCACAAAGGCTGCTTTGGGCAAGGCGTTAAAACCTGTCATCAATGGGTAGACCGCTGCATAAGCCAAACGTGAACTGCCGATCACAAAACCCAGCAACACGCCCACCACGATGGCAATTCCAAAGCCCGCCATGGTCACCCAAAATGTGCGCCAAGCGTGTGCGGCAATCACATCGCGGAACTCCACCATTTGCTGCCAAATGCGCAAGGGGCTCGGGAAAATAAATTCAGAGACAGAAAAAGCGCTACAAACAAATTGCCATATAGCGATAGTGAGGACTAACAAGCCCCAAGGGGCGTAACGTTCTAATTGTTTTTGACTCATGATTTTCTGATCGCCCCAATGTGGCTGCGCAGCTCGTGCACGATGTCGGTGAAGGCCGGTGTGTAAGTGACTTCTAGGTCACGCGGACGGGGTAAATCGATGTGCCGCTTCATAACAAAGCGCCCTGGGCTTTTGCTCATCACGTAAACGGTGTCAGCCAGAAACACGGATTCGCGCAAGTCGTGGGTTACCAAAATCACATTGAACTTTTGCTCTGTCCATAAATCGCGCAAGGTGCACCAGAGTTCTTCACGTGTGAAGGCATCTAGCGCGCCAAAAGGTTCATCCAGCAACAACATTTTGGGTTCATGGATGAGCGCACGGCAAATACTGGCGCGTTGTTGCATGCCGCCTGAGAGCTCCCAGGGGAATTTACGTTCGTATCCACCCAAACCCACGGTTTGCAAAAGTTTGATCGCGCGCGCTTCAAACTCTTGTTTGCGCGCTTTGAATTGCGTGCGAAAGGGCTCAACAATTTCAAGCGGCAACAAAACGTTGTCCAACGTGGTCCGCCAAGGCAACAGCGAAGGCGCTTGAAACGCCATGCCACTGATCTTGAGCGGTCCTGTGACGGGTTGGTTGTCTACAAAAATTTCACCACGACTGGGTTTTTTCAGACCCGTGGTGAGCTTCATAAAAGTGGATTTGCCGCAACCTGAAGGCCCCACGATGGCAATGAACTCGCCTTGTTTGACCTGCAAGTTGATATCCTCTACAGCAAAGTGTTCCTTCGCTAAGAGTTCTTCGTTGTAGGCCAGCCATACATTTTGGAAGTCGACAAAGTTGTCAGCAGTTTCAGTCATCAAGTAGCCGTTGGTTTATTTCTTAGCGGCTGCTTTAGGTGCAGGCAAAACGTCGAGTTCTTTAGCGGTTGGCAAGAAGGATCCGTTCCAAATATCGTCCGCTTTGACACGGGTTTTGGTGTTGAAAGCGTCAGAGACTTGTGAGGCCATCAAAGACATACGGGGGCCCTTGATCTGCCCAAAACCCTCAGCACGCGCATCTGCGCTGTTAATCACAGTGTCAATGGCGAGCTTCAAGCGGCGGGTTTCGAGCTCAACGTTGATGATGCCGTCGCGCGCCTTGACAGATTCGATGGCAACAGCTGGGTCTTTGATCACGTCATGCACGCCTTTGGTAAAAGCGCTCAGGAACGCTTTGATAGCCGCAGGGTTCTCTTTGATCATCTTGGGGCTGGCGATGATGGCGTTGCCATATAACTTCACACCATAGTCAGGGTATTGCAATACCACGACGTCTTCGGCTTTAACGCCGCGTGCTTCGATATTCAGCAATGACGTGAATGTGAAACCAGTGATCGCGTCTACATCGCCACGAACCAACATGGTTTCACGCAGGGGAGGGTCCATCGCGGTCCAGGTGACGTTGCCAATCTCGTTGGCCTTGGCAAAGATGGGGAATGCACGGCGGCCTGCGTCAAATACGGGGGCACCCAGTTTTTTGCCGGCCAAGTCGCCCGGGGTTTTGATGCCAGACTTCTTCAAAGCCATGACAGAGGCGGGCGTGTTGTTGTAGACCATCATCACTGCGACTGGCTTATTAGGCGCGTCTGGGTTGTTGGCGTGGAATTCCATCAAAGCAGCCAAGTCAGCAAAGCCCAAGTCGTATGAGCCAGAAGCCACGCGGGTAACCGCTGCGCCTGAACCGTTACCTGCATCTACAGTGACGTCGAGCTTGGCGTCTTTGAAATACCCTTTGGCGGCTGGCACCAAGAACAGGGCTGAAGGACCCTCAAAACGCCAGTCCAACTGGAATTTGATAGGGGTAGTCTGGGCAGAGGCCAAGCCAAAAGCGGTGGCACATGCCAAGCCGAGGGTAGTTTTCAGAAAAGAGCGCTTGATCATGGGATCTCCTAGTGCGGGTGGATGGTTCATATAACAGGTTGTACTTGCAATAAAGATGCCCAGACGGCGGGAGCCAATGGGCTTAGTTCAGGTCAAATTGTGCTCGACTTTGGTTTGTATACAAAAAGGGTTTACACCAAACTGGTGCCGCCGCCCTGATAGGGTGCGCCCAGCGCGCTGAGCTTGCCTCGGTGTTGACCCCCATAGGGTTTCATCATACGAATGGCAGAATACTTTGGAATTTCCATCCAAAACTTGATTTCACCCCCCTTATGACCTCCACCCCACCTATTTTGTACCCCCGTTTGTTGCTGACTGGGGCTGCTGGCGCCTTAGGCCGCGTGTTGCGTCCACGCCTCAAGGCCCACTGCAAAACCCTGCGGGTCAGCGATATTTCTGAGTTGGAGGCTGCCAAAACTGGTGAAGAGGTCATGCCCGTGGCCCTGCAAGACGCCCAAGCGGTCGATAAGTTGCTCGAGGGTGTGGACGGCGTGGTGCATTTGGGAGGTGTGTCTATCGAACGGCCTTTTGACGAAATCCTGCCTGCCAACATCGTCGGCATGTACAACTTGTATGAAGCTGCCCGCAAAAACGGCACGCGCCGCATCGTTTTTGCTAGCTCCAACCATGTCACGGGGTTTTACAAACAAAGCGAAACCGTCTCTCCCACCATGCCTGTGCGTCCAGACGGCTACTACGGTTTGAGCAAGGCTTTTGGTGAAAACATTGCCCGTTTCTACTTTGACCGCTACGGCATTGAAACAGTCTGCTTGCGCATCGGCTCGTCGTACCCCGAGCCTAAAGACCGAAGGATGTTGGCCACGTGGTTGAGCTACGACGATCTAGAACGCTTGGTGTTGTCTAGTTTGAGTTCGCCGGTGGTGGGTTTCAGTGTGATTTATGGCATGTCTGACAACCCGTTGGTTTGGTGGGACAACGCGTCAGCCAAACACCTTGGCTACCAACCGAAAGACACTTCTGCTGTATTCAAAAACGCCATCGAATCTCGCCAACTGTCACTCGATTTGAACGACCCCGCTGTGATTTACCAAGGTGGCGGTTTTGTAAAAAACGCACCCATTTAAAGATAGCGCTATGACACACGGCCCGTCCATTCCCTTTGAAACGAATTCCCGCTACCCCGACCCGCGGATTGAGGTGCTTGACGAGCGCTTTTTGAAGTTGCGCTTATTTAGCAGCAGCGTGGAGCAAATCGCCAGCGGTCTTCGCTGGGCGGAGGGTCCGCAATGGGTTGGCGATGGGCGCTATTTGCTGGTGTCAGACATTCCAAACAACCGTATCTTGCGCTGGGACGATGCCTCTGGCCAGGTCAGCGAGTTCAGAAAGCCTTCTCACAACGCCAATGGATTGGCGCGCGACATGCAAGGTCGTTTGTTGACCTGTGAGCACCAAGCGCGGCGCATTACACGCACCGAATACAACGGCAGCATCACGGTATTGGCCGATCACTTCGAAGGTAAACGCCTCAATTCACCCAACGACATCATTTGTCAACGTAACGGTGCGGTTTGGTTCACCGATCCGCCTTTTGGAATTTCAGGGGATTGGGAGGGTGATCCTGCAATATCTGAGGTCGTAGCGTCTGTGTTTCGCATTGCGCCTGAGACAGGCGCGTTGCAACAAATCTTGTCAGACTTACAGGGCCCCAACGGGTTAGCGTTCTCGCCAGATGAGTCAGTGCTGTACGTGGTGGAGAGCCGCGCACAGCCTTATAGAAAACTCTGGGCATACGATGTGCAAGCGCATGACAAGGGCGGTGTGAAACTCACCAACAAGCGTTTGTTTACAGAAGCGAAAGACCACGGGGCGAT
>Ga0247831_1003173_pt1 | contig 24686 bp, 21 predicted proteins | sample LaCruzMarch2015__9_FD_192406 | JGI IMG/M metagenome (GOLD analysis project Ga0247831, IMG submission 192406) | Freshwater microbial communities from meromictic Lake La Cruz, Castile-La Mancha, Spain - LaCruzMarch2015_1m | ecosystem: Environmental > Aquatic > Freshwater > Lake | place: Spain...
CTTGTGGTAATGTTTTAGCAGATAAATATCGTTATTATTTAGAAAAAGTGAAAGAACAAAAGTTGGCGGAATCGACGGACATACATAAAGTATTCTATTTAACCAAAGAAAATATGAATAAAACAGCCGAAGGTCAGGTATTGGATACGTTAGGAATGCATAATGTATGTTGCCGAAGACATATGCTTACTCACGTAGATATAGAATAGATGAATATAACACACATACAACACAAACCCCATACACCCCAACACACATACAACACACATACAAATACCTGTTTTCATTTGTTCATAACTTTACATAAAAATCACACCTGTTTTTTATGTAAAAAAAAACTAATAATAATAAATTAACGAAACCTTCCAGTTCCCTACAATAAAGGTATTATATATATATAATGATAGAGAACAAAAATACTATCGAATGCAGTAGTTGTAATAGTAATATCAAAAACGGTGGTAGACATCAATCAAAGAAGAGACACCGTATTTATAGTCGTCGACCTAAAAACACCAGACGGTTTTACAAACAACGGTATAATACTCGAATGAGACGGGTTCGTAAAAGTACCAAACGTCGTGTAAAACGCACTATAAAAGGCGGTGATATTGTCACATATCAACCTATTCAACCATATTCCCCTACCAATTCAGTTGGTATTACCCCCAATAGTGTATTTATATAAATATCCTACATAACGAGTTATCTGGTTTCTTTGAAAAATCAACCAAACCAACCACCATAAAAACCATCATAAAAGGCTTTTATAAAAACCACCCCCCGAAAGCTTCTATGAAAGTTTCGTTTTCTCATTAGATATAAATCATATGGAACTCACCTTATGTCCACCCGCTATAGTATATTTAGCTTTTTCAACCGTCGTGTTAATTTTATTTGTCGTTCAAAATGTAGGAAATTCACACGTGTATTGTTTAGGAGACCAACAATGTGACGTGGAAAATAATAAAACTATCTTGCTTGTTAAAATTCTATATATATTACTTTTTACTCTTATTCTTAATTCGATATGTAACTTGGTAGACCCTTTTTTTTCGTGGATATTAGTTATTATTGGAATTTTGATTTTTTTCCTTGCGATGGTCTCTTTTATTCTTCTTCATTCCAAATCATATATAAATTTATTCACCATTTGAAAACGGATATAGGAAAAACGACCATTGGAAATAATAGAGAAAGAGAATGGAAAAATAGAAAAAGCGAATGCAAAAAATTGATTAAATGTATAAACACATATTATTTATACATATAATTCATTTATCTACAAGCTTCCTACGGTCCCTTTCCGGAAAATAAAAGAAACACTACCTCGCTACGCTCGTCCGTGTTTTTCAAAATTAATTAAACTTATTATATATCATTCCACAAATGTCTTATACGAATATTTCAATTACGGGGGTCAGTGAAGACGAAGAAAATGACACGTTAAGATTCACTCTTGCAAATTTAAACGTCAGTTTTGCAAACGCACTACGCCGCATCATACTCTCTGAAATACCGATTAATGTAATAAGAACCGAAACGGAAGAAGTAAACCAATGTAAAATTACCACCAATACCGGTCGATTACACAACGAGATTATTAAACAGCGTCTCGGTTGTATCCCGATCCATTTGACCGACCTAGACCTGTTACCAGAAAAGTATGAACTGGAAGTAAAAGTGGAAAATACGGGGGAAAATATGATGTATGTAACCACCGAAGACTTTCGTATTCGCAACAAAGAAAATAGCAACTATTTAACCAAAGAACAAACCCGTGAAATTTTCCCACCGAACCGCAAAACCAATCGCTATATCGATTTTCTTCGGTTAAGACCCAAGATAGGGGATAATATTATGGGTGAAAAAATAGAACTTACTGCGGATTTCTCCGTCAGTAATTCCCGTGTAAATTCGATGTTCAATGTGGTTTCTATATGCAGTTATGCAAATACCCCCGATTTAGTTCGTATTAACGAAAAATGGGAGAGTTACAAGACGGAATTGGCGGAAGCAAATGAGGATATAGAATTTCATAAACGCAACTTTTACATACTGGACGCACAACGGTATTTTATCGCCAATAGTTTTGATTATACCATACAAACAATTGGTATTTACTCCAATGTGGAAATTGTAAAGAAAGGGTGTGCGATTTTGATGGAAAAATTCAAAAAGTTGGTGGAGGAAATCGACGCAAATACCCTTTTAGTAGTCAATACAAATACCACCATTGAAAACTGCGTGGACATCATTTTAGAAAACGAAGATTATACCGTTGGCAAAGCGTTGGAATTTGTATTGTATGATAAATATTTCATCAATGAAAAAACCGTCTCGTATTGCGGGTTTAAAAAGTTTCACCCTCACGATACCAAAAGTGTGGTTCGACTAGCGTTTACCACCCCAATGGATAGAAATGAGATATTGAATGTGGTCAAAATATCCGCGATGGAATGTGAAAAGGTGTTTTTGGCAATTAGCCAGTTATTTTAAAAAACTAGGTTGGGAGGGAGGTAGTATTTTTTTATTTACCGGAAAACGACCGGAGGGAGTTTGTAGGTAAATGGAGATTGTAGTATTTTTTTATTTACCGGAAAGCGACTGTAAGGAGCTTGTAGGTAAACGGGAACCGTAGGTTCCCTACAGCTTGTAGGAAAATTGATTTAAAAACAAATCTTTAAATCAATTTATGAAATAGCTACTATTAATAGTATTACCGAATAATATATATATCATCCTCCTTAACAACCAAACACCAATACCCTTTCCGCCGACAATTTAACCACCGTTTGTATTATTATGGAAAAAATGATTCTTTCACAAACTGAACAATACTTTACTACATTCAAAACGGACATTCAAAAAAAGGCGATTGATTTGTCATTTGAAGAAAAGGACAAAATGAATGAACTATTGAATTTTATTTTTGAATATGAAAAAATAAAATATGTATTTCCAAAGAAAGGTAAAATGAGCGAATCTTCGAATACGGATACAATAATCAATATAGAAGAAACAAAACCAACACAAACGCCACAAACGCCACAAACGCCACAAATCACGGAGCAAGACCAATGTATTGCACTTCGTAAACAAGGAATGCGTTGTTCAAGGAAAAAAACAAAAGGACAAATGTATTGTGGAACACATTGTATGAAAGGGGATTCTTTGAAAACCGACGCATCACCAAATGAAAATAGCAAAATGCCCCCATCTTCTTTACAAAATGAAAATACACACTCCACACAGCCCCCTCTTTCAAAAAAAACATCAAAAACAATGGAAGTAGTTGCCCACGAAATCCAAGGGATAATTTACTATATTGATAAAGAAATGAATGTATATAACACGGAAGATATATTTAAAAATATAAACAATCCACGTGTAATCGCAAAGGCCGTACAGTTGGGTCAAAACTTGTTTTCAATACCTTCTTTGGGGCTTTAAATTTTCATACAAGCTTTATACGAAGACATTGAAGGAGTTTTCCTGAAATAAAAATCATACATTACCTTATTTATATATTGTAGGGAACCTACGTTCCCTCCCTTTTTCAACCCGCTTTACAAAAGGGAGGCGTCGTAGGTTCCCTACAATAATGTTGTAAATAATAATAATTACAAAAACGACTAATAGAAATATAATGAATAAATTGTACAAATCACAAGTATTTTCAGGAAAGCCACCATAGGAGGTTGTATAATAATTAAAAACACCAACAGGAGTAAAATTTTCCACTTGTGATAATCCTATATATTTTTTTTCATCATTATATATCCATCTTTGATTATTAGTATACTGTTCTAATGCTGTATATGTATTATTTAACTGTTCATCATATTTATAACAAACATTGTGTTTTTCACTATATTTAATAGTACCCCACGTTGATTTTTCGTTTTCCTTATCACACGAAATAAATGCATTGTTTTGTATCTTTCCAATTTCCCATTTTTTTTTATCAAAAATTAATTTAAAGTATTTTTCATTATTCAAAACAAGACTATTTAATTCGTTAATATTATTCTTATCCTGTAAAAATTCATAAGACACCTTTAAGTATTCTTTGATATATGCACTGGGAACACACATAAAATTAAGTGATATTCCTCCATATTCCATACCATCATATAACCAAAAAATGTTTTTATTATTTGATAACTCTACCTCGTTACGTTTATTCGTATTTATTACATCTAATATATCGGGAAATTCAAATACGTGCATAAAATCGCTTCTTGTCATAATTATATACTCATAATTTTGTTCAAACACATCCCCGTAATTTTGATATATAAAATAAAAATTATAATATACTTGTAAAATGGAATCAATTAAATAGTTGTCGTTTTTTGTTAACTTGTCATAATTTACATATATATCTTTATTTGGTTTATCATACAATTTTTTGGATACAACATTTTCGTTTAATAAATCAATGTCTTCCTCTTTATAGCCTTTTTGAAAGACGATAAATAAATCCGCATCTAAAGGCTTTATTAAATTTTTATAAAAATTGTCACGTATTATTGGGATTACCCTTGGTTCCCCCCACATACATACGGCATATTTTTTCTTCATAATATATAACATATGTCATATATAGTAGGGAACCTACGGTTCCCCTGCGACCCCTCCCTTTTTCAACTCGCTTTACAAAAGGGAGGGGTTGTAGGGGAACCGTAGGTTCCCTACAGACTGTAATGAGCTTGTAGGTAAATGGAGTTTCTAGTTAAATGGGAACCGTAGGTCTCATACAATTGTATATAAACAACCAGTTAAAACAATCATATAAATACATCTACAATAATGAGATGGGTTTATATTTTACAATGTGAAAATGGCTATTTTTATGTAGGGGAAACATCCCGGCTTTTTAGAAGATTTTGGGAACATCAAGGGGGAGCTGGTGGAGTAAATACACACAAGTAGTCATATAAAATGAAAGAAGTCATAACTAACTAGATTATACCCTATTTTTCATATTTTATTAAAGGGTAAAATATGAAACGTTATAAAGATGACAATTTTACTACAAGCTGTAGGGAACCTACGGATTCCATAGTTTACGTACAATCTTTTCTTTGACCACTTGCTCCCGTTTTTCCATCAAAAATTCACTTACCTCGGCCGCCTTCCCCTGGTCATCTTTATAGTATTCATTCAGTAGTTGATATAGCGTCTTCTTTGAAAGCGGTTTTTTCACATTTGTTTTTTTATATAAAATACACCCATCATTAATATCAAAACAGTCTAGCTCATTTGAACGCATTATTTCAATCAGGTTGGTCGTCAATGCTTTATTTGCATTTTTACGTATTGTTTCCTGTTTTTTCAATTCACGTATTTCATTGTCGTTTTTCACCCATTCACGAATAATCGCCACCAACGCCTGTTTATTAATGGATTTTGTATTGACCGAATCCTTCTTCGATTTTGTGTCTTCCTCTTGTTCTGGAGGATGTTGTTGTTGTTGTTGTTTTTGTTCTTGTTCATTTACAATCGTAGAAGTAGAAAGAATGGATATATCATCTATATCATTTTCCATTTTCAATAGTTCAATTAAATAGTGTATATGAATATAGCATTTATATTTTATACTTGAATATAAGATATGAATTTTTTTTTTCATCCAGCACCTAACCAAGTAAATCGCAATAACGGAGGTGGGGCGGCGGCGGCGGCGGCGACAGGTCAAAGAAATGGCGCTATAGCCCCACCCACACGAACTGTCCCAATATTTAGACAATTCCCCATTTACAGAATCCCCCCCACCATAACACCCGCCATTTCAAGGGAAGTCGTTGAACCACCTAAACCAGAGGCGAAAATGACCTGGGGGGAACCCACTTGGTTTCTATTTCATACTTTGGCGGAAAAGGTTATTGAAACGCATTTTATGGAAATCCGGGCGGGGCTATTAGATATTATATATTCTATTTGTCTCAACTTGCCTTGTCCAAAATGTGCAGAACACGCAAAAAGTCACTTGAATGGAATCAATTTTAATACAATACGTACCAAGGAAGATTTTAAAATGCTTTTGTTTGACTTTCATAACTTGGTGAATTCACAGAAAAAATACCCTATTTTCAAATACGAAGATTTGAAACGATACGAACTAGCAATCACTAAAAATATTATTCATAACTTTTTAACAGAGTATAATAAAAAAACCAAAAATATACGGTATTTAGCGGATGATTTACATCGTGCAAAAATAACCTCTTCTTTGAAAAAGTGGTTTTCGGATAATTTGACTCATTTTAATGAATAATAAACGCTATTGAGGTGGGTGGGGGGGGTCTTATGTGGGGTAGGTATTGTTTACTAGATTAATGGTTTGCAACGATAGGTTGTTTTTGCCGGTCTCGAACAAACGCTCGAATTTCCAGATGTTATATATTGTAGTCTTTGAATCCCTATCGAAGTAATTAAAATTGCCCACAAAATACCCCCTCCTCCACCAATAATAATAGCAGACAATGCAATTAATAAAAATGTACCATTATCCTGACTTGTACAACTATACATATTATTCCAGAGTAATTCCGCAAGTATTAAAACCGGGAAAAATACCAATATAGGTATATTATCATTCAAAGCAGTCTTCATTAATTTATCTGAAAACTTTTTAGTATCTAATATTCCAATGGTAGGGTTAGGATTTGCTAAATTAAATATAAAAATTAATAAATAAAAAAAGGTAAAACTATAGACAACGATACTTAATGGTATATCTGAAAAAAAACTATTATTTTCCCCTAGGGTAATTGTATAACAAGCAAGATTTATATTTTCTGGAGGGTCAATTGGCATAAAATTTTTAAGAGCTCCACTAACTCCCACCGCCAATACACACGTTAATAAAAGCCCACTTAAATAAAGAATCCCCTTTACATCCCACGATAATAATGATTGTAATACGAAAAAAGAAACCACAATAATCGGGCCCAGTCTAAAAATAAGATATGGTAATTCAATTAAATTCAAATTTAAACCTGATGGCATTTTATAAATTTGATTATAATGATTTATATATAACAATGATTAATTATCCATAAAAAACTTGTAGGAAATTTGATTATAAGTAGTTTGTAAGGAAGCGGATTAAAAACACATATGAGAAAACATTGAAAAGGGAGGGGTCGTAGGGGAACCGTAGGTTCCCTACATCTTGTAGGAATTTTAAAGTATTTTTTATTTCCCGGTAAATAGTTGGTTTTTTAAGCACAATTATTCAACTGTGAAATACCGCTCCATTGAATTCCATACTTTGTTGCCCACTCATTTTGCTGACAAATAGCACTTACTCCAGTAGTTGACCATTTACTATTAGCTGGTTCTATAGTGGTTGATTTTTGTAAAAGACTGGTTGACCCCCCATTAACAAAAAAAGGGGCGACGTTTGGCTCAAACCCTCCAGCACATTTTGTTCCATTCTTTGATAAATATTTTTTATCATCGCTTATACCATACGTACCATTATTCACCCCGTTAAAATGGCAATAACTACCGTCGGGGATCCACATATCTGGACACTGTTCTACATTCGGGGGAAACTGCTGTGTTTTTTTTCCGTTTCTCATCATTAATCCAACAAATGTTAATAAAAGTATTAAAATAACAACGGTGACTACACTAACGATTATGTAAAATAACTCCATTTAAATATTATATTATACTATATATAATGTCATTACAATTGTCAGGAACATCTATAGAATATTATAATAAAGAACCCATTCTCACAAACAAACCAGTAAAATATAACGGAAGAGTTAATATTTTAGAACCGGAAAACAAAAATGCACGGTTTCAAATGTTTGAAAGAATCGCCATAAAAAACAAGTCGACCGAATATAGGGATTCTTTGGTGAATGTATGGGAATTCAATGTTCTCGCTCAAGTCTTTTTTTCCGCCGAAAATATACAAATTATACAAAATGCTTTACGGAAAGGCGTGTATGATATGTCTAAAGGTAAATATATAGCACCCAATCAAAACATAGATGCACTCAAAATTATAATGAGGTCCACCTATTTAACTTATGCAGAACATCACCCCGACAAAATTACCGAACAGGTGGAAAGACTAAACCAACTTGTTTTAGACTATTGTGTTCCGTTTGTCTATAATGAAACTAAATTTTATTTGAAATATTTAGAAGACCAGTCCACCATTGCTATGCCGTTTGATAAAAGCAATAAACACGACCGGGATTATAAACAATTGGAACCACGGTTTTGGTTTTAACAAGACAACACAAACTGTATGGGAACCGTAGGTTCCCATTTACCTACAAGCTCCTTACAGTCGCTTTCCGTATTTTCCCCTACGACCCCTCCCTTTTTCAACCCGCTTTACAAAAGGGAGGGGTCGTAGGTTCCCTACAATAAACTAAATAAAGAGATTCAATTCATATACCTCATACACCGCATAAATGAAAATTACCAAACATATTACTTTGTTCTATCTCAAAGAAAAAACGGAATATATAAACAAGATTATTGACGAAACCAACCAATATGGATATATCACCGATATTTTTATCCATACGAATGTCACCGAAATCAACAAAGACACATTTCACGAATATACAAACGGGACAATTACTTTTCTTTACTACGATTTCACCAATATAGACCCCTATTTTTTAACCTGGAAATCGAGGGATTTGATGAAAGAACAAAAAGATATTTACGACGCTTTTATTTATATTGAAGACGATATTTTAGTCCCTTTCACCGCCATTCAATACTGGGTAAAGTACAGTACTAAACTCATTGACAACAATTATAATTTGGGATTTGTAAGAATTGAAACGAATGCGGAGGGAGTGGAATATATAACAGATTTATGGAAAACGGACGATGTCTTTATCAAAGACCCCCGGTTTGAAGGTCCAATTGAGACAGCAGTCGTCCTGGACGGCGAAACGTTTGCATTAAATAGTAAAAATCCATATTGTGCCTTTTGGATATACAATAAAGACGAGTTTCATAAATTTGTAAATAGTAAATATTACGATATTAATAATGTACCCGGATATGATATGAGGACGGCTTCGGCGGTGGGATTACACGGGATTGGGACAGAATGGTATAAGGGTACATTAATCCCGCTTGTGGAGGGGAACAAACTGGCCAAAGAATGTAAAATATATCATTTATCCAATCGTTTTGTGATTGATGTAAATTCGCCCTTTGCTACAATCCGGTTTGAAGATGCGGTGGAGCTTTCTACCCCCTAGCGCCACCACCCCCCCCCGCCAACGACAGGCCGTAGAAGGGGCGGGACGGAAAGGAGGGGAAATAAAAATGGGGGCTTTTACCACCAACGAAAATCACGTATGAAACCGTATTACTTTCGGTTCTTCCAACATATTGACAAATTTATCCACCCGATGTTCATTTTGCACCAATGTACAAATAGGAGGAAGCGTACCCCCGGTTTTACCTTCCTTTTCCACTAAATCACACATTACATACATTTCTTCGTATTTCAATCGCCGTAACCCTACCAGTTCATTCACCAAATCCGTTTGTTGTCTTTCCACCGCCTCCCGTAATAGTTGGTTATTGGTAGGGGTCTTGCGGTATTCTTCCATCGTTTCATTTATTTCACTCATTATCTCGTTGATGCGTTCATTTTTTAAACGGATTAACTCTTTCTTTGCTGGATTTTCATATATTTCTTTATAAGTGGTGTATAAAACCATAAATCCGTCATTGTAGTCCGTGTATTTTTTCAGGGTTTCTTCGAACCGTTTCGATATTCCTACTTCATCCTCATAATTGAAAAGCACGTCCATTTTCTGTTTGATTATTTCTTGTACACTTTTTTCCGTATATTCTTTGAAATAATGCATATCGTCAAAGAAATTATAATAAATCCCGTTGAAAATTTTTATATTTAACCGGCACGGATTTTTGCCAACATCTCCGCATAATGCCCGATAATAATTGTCCTCTTTGGTAAATATCGAACCAACATTTCGTTTACATATTATACAATTGCCTTTTAATGACGCTAATAATATACGGCGTTTTCGTTCATTGTCTTTCGTTTGTTGTTTAATGGCCGCTATTTTTTCTTTCAGGCCGGTTTCGTAGTTTTTTTTCAACTTGAAATATTTATAGATGGCTTCTTTGTAAGTAAGTTCCGTATCCTCTTCCTCCGCCCCTTCCCCCTCGCCCTCGGGGATGTCTTCACGATTGATTGGTTCCACGTAGCTACTGCCGGGGAGGGGTTCTATTGCATCCGTTTTTGGTTCTGCCTTTTTCAGTTTTGTTAATCCGTTTTGTTCTACTATTGCTAAATTTGGTATATTTTCCAATAGATGTATTTCTTTCAATGGATTATTGTAATAGGCAACTTGTTTCAAAGACTTGTCGGGAATATTCAAAAGACTCACCAGTTTATTATCATTTATGTAAAGGTGGGTTAGGTCATACAACCCTTCCAAGTCCAAAAACCGAATATCATTGAAAGAACAGTTCAAGTATTTTAGCTTACTCGGCAATTCCGACAATTCTTGGAAATTGTTATGGGATATATTCAACTTTACCAAGTTAGGGAATTTGGTGAATTCTAATTCGTCCAATTGATTGTCCTCTAGATCCAGTTCTTTGATATTTTCGCCTAATGGGTCAATCAAATTTAACTGGTGACCTTTACATACTATTTTTTCAATGGTAGGAGGGATATTTAATATTTGAGTTAGCCCTTGAGTGGATTGTATTTTCGGGTCGATGTTTGCGGGTTTGAAAATGATTTCGGTGACTCGTTCATAGCCTTCTTCTTTTAATATCGAAAGATCCAATACTCCATTCAATACAACATCAATACGTATGGATTTTGTGAATTTAGGTATCGGGGGGAAAACATTGACCGTTTTACCTTCTATGTTTTTTACTACTTTTTCCCCGAGTTGTTGTTTGAAAATCTCCGTGGCGGTGACTATATTTCTTTCTTCTGCTTTTTCCTCTTCCCCGTTTTCCCCGTCTTCCGTTTCATCGACTTCCCCCTCCTCCCCGTCGCTTTGTTTTTTTTCTTCTTCAAACATTGGTGCTGTTTTTATAATATACATTGTTATTTTTCTCTTTCGTTAAACCCGCCTAGACAATTTAACCCGATACAACAAAACCAACAAAACATAAACCAACCCGCCAATGGAAACCCCCAAATTAATTGAAACCAGTGTGAAAAATTATTTATACTTTTCACTGCAAAAGTGTCATCAAAATCGTGTACAAGTATATAGTATCGTTTTGAATATTGTGGTGTTTGTTTTTTTCGTCTTTGTTTTTGGTCTTGCACTTTATATTTGCTGGAAAAAAAAAACAAATAAGGTAGATTTAGAAAGAAAAAGGTTGAAGGAGGAAGAATTGGTTTTATCTAAAATACGATATTATCAACAAGTCAAACAGCACCAAAAAGAGACGATGAATGATATAACAAATTTACCCGTCAATCAAAATTTGAAAGAGTCATTGCAGTAGGGAACCTACGGTTCCCATTTACCTACAAACTCCCTCCGGTCGTTTTCCGGTAAATAATAAAATACTACAAGCTCCTTACAGTCGTTTTCCGTATTTTCCCCTACGACCCCTCCCTTTCAAATCAGGTTTTTATAATTTATATTTACATTTATTGTAGGGAACCTACGGTTCCCCTACGACCCCTCCCTTTCAAATCAGGTTTTTATAATTTATATTTACATTTATTGTAGGGAACCTACGACCCCTCCCTTTTTCAACGTTTTATCATATGTGTTTTTAACCCGCTTCACAAAAGGGAGGGGTCGTAGGGGAAAATACCTTACTGTGATCGTCCGGGCTATCCTGGAAGGGAGGGGTCGTAGGGGAACCGTAGGTTCCCTACACCGTAGGTTCCCTACTTTTATATTAAACGTATATAAAAATGGCAAGTGAAGTTGTTTATAATGAATGGTTTGCATATATATTTATCATAGTAACCTTTTGTTTTGGATTTTTAACTCTACTTTTTAGGTATATTCCTGATTTTTATTCAAGTGTAGGGACTAAAATTGCTATTATTGCAATATGTACATTTATTATTGTTTATATTATAATACATTATATTATTTATAGGGGATTAATAGGAGGTAAGAATGAAGACGGGGCGACAGTCTATATTTTCTGGATTACTACGCTTCCTATATTATTTACCGCAGGTATATTAATATTGTCACAGGAAAATCAAAAAATAATAGGTATATTTGAAAATACAATCGGGTATTTATATTGTAAATTTTGTCATAAAAAAGAATTGAACGAATTATTTGAATTTGAGAAAGATTCTTTACCTCTTTATTATAAAGAAAAATACGAAAATGATAAAGTTAGTTTAATAACATTATTTAATTTTGTACGTAAATTTAAAAAGGTTTACAAACATTATATTAAAGAGGGTACCGCCCCCAATAGTGAACCAAATAACACACAAGGTATTGAAGGTAAAAAAAATAATAAACCTAGTTACAACTTTTTTATTAAAAATCAAACCCCCGATACTGAATATCAAGAAGATTCCAGTGATGAAGCAGAAAAAGAAGAAATAAAACAAGAGGAAGAAGAACAAAAAAAACAAGAGGAGGAAGAGGATTTGGAGCAAAAAGATATCAAAGAAAAAGACAAAAAGAAAAACAAAGAAGGTATTATTTCTTCGATTTTAGGTGTGCGATTAATTACAAATGCTGGAAAAGGGGTATTTAACAAAATGTACAACAACTATTTAAAAACAAAAACTCCAGAAGAAATAGAGGAAGAAAAGAAAGCTAAAATAGAAAAACAAAGATTAAAAGATAGACCAATAACACCAATCAAAGAATTAAGCCAAATAGTAGGTTATAAAAATACAATTGGAATTTGTAGCTGGTTTTTTATTAGTTCTCTCTTTGCAACTATGATTAGTGTTAAAATTTTAACAAAAAATTAAAAATGGATTGTGTATGAAAGATTGTGTATGAAAGTAGTATTTCTTTTTATTCTTCGGTAAACGTCCTATAAGGCATTTTGTAGCATTATTATATTCATCTTATATAATAATGTCTAGCCAAAGTAATGAACCCACCGAAGATAATTATTTTACTATTGAACCAGTAATAACTATTTCTCTCATTTTGGCTATTAACTTTTTATTTTTAAATTTAATAATAGGCTGTATCCCCGTTACTTGGCTATCAAATATATCTTTAAAAATATTTGTCTTTGCCATATTGTCCTCTATTCTTCTTTTTTTAACAATACTTTTTGGTATTTATTGGCTTATGTTAGGAGGTAAAAATTATGAAGGGGTGCTTCCCTATATTTCAGTAATTATTATTGTTCCTACCATAGCGGTTATCTTTCTTTTAGTGGCATTACCAAACACATCAATTGGTATATTTGAAAATACAATCGGCTACTTTTATTGTATAAATCGCTATAAAACAAAAATTAATGAAATATTTGACGTGAAGGATGGAATTCCGGAAGCCTATAAAAATAGTTATCAAGGAGATAAAAGTGTTTTAATATCATTATTTAAGTTTCAAGATGTCTTTGACAATCCTGAAAAATCGATTGATACGGATATATACAATTTTGATTTTACAAAAAATAAAGACGGTAATGTAATAGATTCATTGAAAGAGTTACAAAATATAGTAAGTGTTAAAAACACGATTGGTATTTTTAGTTGGTTTTTTATTGTTTCTCTTTGTTCAAGTATTATTAGTCTTAAGGTTTTAACACGGTAGGGAACATACAACCCTCCCTTTTTCAAACCGCTTTACAGAAGGGAGGGGTCGTAGGTTCCCTACACCTACGATTCCCTACATTTTATATAGTAGGTAATTATATGTATTTCCAAACAATTATTCAATTAAATAAAATTTCTTTCAGTATTTTAGTATTTATTTTATTGATTTCAATATTGCATTTTATTCTTCGTCCTTCAATTGTCTACAACAAAGACGGCAGTTTTAAAGAGTTTGGAATAGGCTACCGTAATAAAACGGTTACCCCTATATGGTTTATTTGTATTATTTTAGCTATTTTATCTTATTTATTTGCTTGTTGGGTGGCGAGAGTAGGGCTATAAATAGAATCGTTTACCCCTCCCCCGGGTGAAAGGGGGGGGGGGAACGGGGGGTATAGGAAGTGTGGTGGCGGAAAAACCATATATATAAATTTTATAAAATAGTATAAAAAAAGACAATTAATATATAATTATGATTATTTCCACCGGGATTGATTGCGGAATTGCAGATTTTTGTAATCGTCACGGTGTAAGATTCACTTCTTTGCCTTTTGACTGGACGGTAGTATATAACGGGATTTCAACCTGTATAGAAAATGAATTTGCGGGATTTTTAGACGGCATTACCCCTACAAATCGTGTAAATAAATACGATGTTTATTTTCATCATCATTTTGGAACGGAAGATGTTTTCAAAGAAGATACCGCAAAATACGAGCGGCGTATTCAAAGATTTATGGACATTTTAAAAAAACCCGACGAGTTTGTTATATTTTGCCGTAGGGGACACGCCTCCCATCACCATTTGGAACACAATGGTAAATATCAAACAATGAAGGACGAAATACAAGATGCGGAAGAATTAGACGCAATCTTTCGTAAAAAGTATCCAGAATTGAAATATAAAATTGTGGTAATGCTTGTCTGTGGCAATTGTTATGATTGTAATAAATCCTATAAAAGTAATAGCGAACGAGTGGAAATACATAATATTGCGAGTCCTTATGCCAATGACTACGTGTTTGAACAACTTGCGATAAATCTGTTTTTATCCCCTGCGGTCGATTCCCGGTAAAGTTTGCCTTTAGTGTGGCAGGGCGGGAAAGCATAACCAGGTGCTGTTAAATATTTTATTTAATAATATATTTAACCATTAATCGTTTTCAAGATTTTTAACTCGCTGTAGGGAGCCTATTGTTCACCTACGACCCCTCCTTTTTTCAACCCGCTGTAGGTTCCCTACAATACTACTCTCCTCCGTATTTTTCAATTGTCGTTAAAATCACGATCTTCTTCTATATCATCATTCCCGTAATAGTTCCCATCCATATAATCTTCCCCTAATCGTCCAATTCCAAACTCTTCATTTCCATACTCCTCTTCCGCATTTTGCAACTCTTCCCGTTCCAAATCGGCTACCTCTTTTGCCATCTCCCTTGGTTGAATAATATAGTCGTCCATAACACCCGTCCCCGTCGCCCCCATTCCCGCCTCGCCACCCGCACCTTCCCCCATCAACATATCTACTATTTCCATCCGTTCATTGTCATAGACATTTTTATCGTATTCAAAGACGCCTTTTTGCATTCCAACATTCCAACGCCCCATTTTCAACATCTTCAATGTCTTTTCCACCTCTCTTTCATTATTCGACATATTTTTGAAATAGTCGGTAATCTTTTTCTTCTCTTCCAACTTACTCCTCACCACTCTTTCACTGACGGTTTTATAGGATTTATTAATCGACTTTTTCGTCTCTTCCTGAATGGACAAAAACGCCACTAACAATTCCGCCGTCTTTTTCTTAATATTTTCCCTTTCCCCCATTAATAGTTGTATTTCATTCATTCTTTCATTTTCATCCATATGAGTATCCTCTTTCGTCTCCATTCCTTCTAGCTCGTCCATCGAATTCATTTTCTCTTCATTGGTGGCGACTCTTTGGGTTCGTATATTTACCTTGTCCTTATTTATTACCTCGGGGTCGTTGCTTTTTTGAATATATTCATATAATACGGAATAAAACAAGTAGCCAAATAATAAATAGATTGTGTCTTTGTCAAATACTGCATAAAAAGTGTTTTCACGGACTGCTCCGTTTTCATCCCTTCCCCCCCTCTTTTGAAAAGGGGATATTACTGGTATATAATTGGCGAATGCAACCAAGACTTTCAAAGAAGCCATTGTATGAAATAGTAGGTCTTTTATGGAGGCATCTTCCATAAATTTGAAAATAGGTTTATAATATGAAGTCACCATATTTTCTATATCGGCACAATGAAACAGGGATAAATCCCAGTGAGGAGGAACCGTATTGACTATTTCTTTATTGGTATATATAATTGTAGGTAAAATAGTGGCCATTTCATTAATTGCATTTTTGGTATATTTCACCACCGTTTGCAATATTTCATTACTGTCCCCCTCCCAAATAGTAAAATTGCGTATGTATTTCTTTCCATTGTCGAGTTTTTTCGTTTCTATAGACCCCCCGTATTCATCCAAAAAGTCGTAAATTGAACTCACCATTTTAGTATTGGAATACATCAAGTAGTTTTTCAAGGTGGATATTTCTTCATTGTCGGTCATTGTCATTGTATTCGGGGAATACTTTGAAAAAACCGCCCGTAAATGTTTTTTAAGGGGGTCTTCAATCACGCCTTTATATGCAACGGCGTCGTCCAAATAGTTCAAATATTCCGTCATTGCGACAACATTCGGGGGTGGTTGGAACTGATAATTATCTTCGCTGGAGCTGGACGGGGTGGAGGGGCTGGAACTGGACGCAAGGGTGGACCCGGGGGGTGTACCGGGGGGTGTGCCGGGGGGTGTGCGGCTGCCCGACGGTTTTACATTCGTCCCTTGTTCCATTTTATTCTCAATCATATTGTTATTATTGACCGCCTCAAGCAATTTATTGAGTTCATTAATACTATAATTCTTTCCATTTTCTTTCAAATATTTTATTTTTTCCATCGTCGTCCATTCACGATTGTATTCCAATGGCGGTTTGGAAGGAATGATTGTTTTTAAATATTCGGGGATAGGTGCGGTTTCTATATCAAACTTTCCATAATAAATAAAGGATTGGTAAATATTTTCTATAGAATGGCCTGACTTGGGGATTATTGTGATTGGACGAAGAGTATCCACGCCGTGAACAAAAAGGTTTGCCAAAGAAAGCATTGTATTTAACTTTAAAGAAACCGCCAGTTTGGATACTATATTGGCATAAACGGCTATATTTGGTTCTTTCATTGTAAAATATTCAATTACTGACGGTTTTTTTTGGCGGGTCATCCCCGTTTCCCTGTTAATAGTATATTCAACTGCGGTGGCGAGACCAGGGCCAGCGGACCCGTCAGCGTCCGGAAGGTCATTACAACACGAGTTTTGTAAAAAGGGTGTTAAACTAACCGTATTTAATATTGGTTTATTCTTCTTTACAATTTGATTTATATCATCAATAATAGCAAAGGAATATTGAATCAACTTGGTTCTTACTATCCCGATTTCGTCCCATTGCAACCTGTCCCCTTTTGTCAAGGAACGTTTCAAATTTTGAAAGAAATCGTTTGGTAAAGAAGTGATTGATATTTTATAAGAAACAATTGGTGGTAAAAATGTCGTCCATTTTTGAATCGATAGGGAACCGGGTATTTTGACACTCCCGGGATTCAATAATATATATTCCCGTTTCTTTGAAAACATTGTCAATACATCCTCTCTTTGAATTACATACTTTGATATCGTCTTTATCATATTGTCCATAAATGTCTGTACGGGGTTTTTAATAGATTGTATAGACGCCCATACCCCGATCGAACTTTTAGATACGTTTAATACACACGCCAAATAACGCAACCCGTCCGTATTCCCGTCCTCCCCGCCTTCCAATGGAAATCCGTCGAATGAAAATACACATCCTGCGACTGCGGTGGATGGTTGAAAGGGAGGGATTGCGGCCTGGATCGCAACAAATGTTACAAACCCTACAATTAATATTATGTTTTGATTTTTATATTGGATATATGGTTTCGGCTTTTCCATCTTTTTCATCTTACTTTCATATTTATCCTTGTCAATGACAACCTTTTTAATGGTCTCGTTGGAAATTCGCAATACCACATCTTCTATTCCATCCGGAGAAATACCCATATTTCTACATAGGGTTGTAAGTATATTATATATCATTTCATTTGTTTCATTTTCAAAGAGACGTTCTTTTTTACGGGGAGTGGCCGCCGCCGTTGATGTGGGTGCCGCTGCCGCTGCCGTCGTCGCCAATGCCTCCCCCACCATTTCCCCTAGTTCTTTCTCCACCGCCGTTTTCGTTTTTACTTTGAACCCCGCATCATCATACATTTCCTCTTCGACAAAATCGATTTTTTGTATTACACGACCACTTCCACCAATCCCGTCCACAATGGAATCCCCGTCCTCACTAATCGTTCCGTATTTTCGTATGACTTCTTTCATTTTTATTTCATACTCGGTGGACCCCCCCACCACATACGCCTTTGCCAATTCATATATGTAAATTGGTAGTAACTTGAGGTTCGTTTCACGGCAATAGAACCAATATTGCGACTCGTTCAAATTCTCCACCATCGGCTCCCGTGTAAATCGATCCGTAAATATTAATACATCCTTTTGCTTTTTTACAAAGTCCGTTTGAGAAAGGATTTTATCCAACAAACCCTCCCATTTCGAATGACGGGGGGCGGTTCCTTCCTCCCCGGCATTTGTTTTATACACCGCCCCCATATCATAGGCGTATTTATTATATTTATATATATGTATTTCTTTCATACGCTGTATTTTTTTCGCTTCATTCGTTGCCATTTTTAAACTCGTTTCAAGGGTGGTTACCAAACGGTCGAGGGATTCTTCCACTCTTTCGTCGAATTCTTTGTAGAGGGATGCCCTCGTTTTTGCCAATATTTCACGCCGGGCTTCGTCGGTTTCTTGACATACATCCGTTTTGGTTCTTTTTACACAACTATTGTTTTGAGTAAGATTGCAAAAGAGGGTATTGTCATCCATAAATATATCCTCATTGGTTATGGTATCGTCCTTTTTCCATACATTCTTTGTTCTTATATAGTAGGTTTTGACCAATCCGGATTGAAGGGGGGTGTCTTCTTTCACCTCTTCGGCGTTTTCTTCTTTCAACCGGCGACTGGAATCGGGCGTCGAGACGATTGGATAGGTTTCTAATATTGCATATTCCCCGTCCATAACGGGTTTCTTTCCACGGGTGATAATTTCGGCCAGTTCGGGGGAACGGTTTCGTGAAATACCGGACTTTTGAACGAGTACTTCGGCGAAATATTCGAGCCACTTGTCCGCCGGCATTTTCTCTTTCTTTGGCTTCAAGTCTTTTGTGTAAAGGTCATACGGGGTTTTATCAAAAGACTTGTCATAATAGATTTCTTTATGATTATCATTTTGTAGTTCCCTTAAAGATTTGTATATTTTTGTTAAATACCGGCGTGAACAGTTGGAAGGTTTGATTTTTTCCAATTCGTCGGCGGACATCTCGGTGGTGTTGGCGTCGTCCTCGTCGTCCTCGTCGTCCGGGCTGCTGCCGTCGCTTGATACCCCTCCTTTTGACACTATTCTCCCCCTTCCCCCCATCGACATTTCCCCACTATTTGCACTTTCTATTTTCTGGCTTAATTCATCCGGAATTGTCAAAGAAGACATTAAAATACGCAGTAATAATATCATTGTATTTCCACTATCTATTTCCATAATACCCTTCAATACTTGACTCGTCTTTTGTCCAATAATTTGAGGCGAAGTGATAGTATTTCCCATCATACTATTAATCAAGGCCGCCCCGGACGGTTTTTGAATAAGGGGGTCAAACAAAGAATTATATATAGAATAATATCGGTCTTGGAAATTACCGTTTTCTTTGAAAATACTAAAAAGTAATTCGGCGTTTGTATTGTCCCCTCCTGTAATTATTTCCGTCATATTTTTTTCACGAATAACTCTATATTCCTTCTGTTTTTCAATATATTGTGTTTTCCAGGCTAATATTGCATTTTTTACAAAATAACGAATACGAACATATGAATTATAGGTAATATTTTTCGTATAGATTGCAAACGGTTCTAACATATCCACTATTTCCAACATTGAAACCCCGTTTGTTTCATTCTTTGACACGTATTTTTGTAAAAGGGAAATTAAGGTATATGTGTCTGGAATCATATTTTGTAAAAATGACTCGTATTTTTTTTTGATTTGGTTGCTTGACTGATTCGCCGGGGCGGGGGCGTCTTCCTCCCCTTCCATAGTGAAATTTTTAATATTGGAAAGAAAAGGAATATTGGTATCGGTTTCGTGTTTTTCGTGGTCAAATTCCGCACCTCGTTTTTTATAAGCGGGGATTTCAACCCGTTCTATAATATCCTCCCTTTTAGGGCGGAATATTTTATATATCATCGGGTAGGTTTGTGCATAACTAGACCGGGTTAAAATACTCGTCGTTGGTAAATCTATTTTGGAAAAACGAACCAGTTCATTCGGCAACATTAAAAACGATTTTATTTGAACCGTCTCATTCTCCGTCATTTGTAAGGATTTCTTTTTCTTTCCTTCCAACCATTTCAAAGAACAACCCGGATTGTATTTTTGAATGACGTATTTTTGCATAGCCGTGTGTGGTTTTCGGTAGACGATTGTTTTGAATTCGCTAAAATTGTCGATAATTGCCTCTATATCCGCATTTACTTGGGCTACATTAATTACGTCGGGATTCGGTTGTTCATTGTTTGAGTATGGCAATAGGTAGTTTTCGGTGGATTTTATCATTTTCGGGTATTTTGCCATTAATCCGTCATTTCCAAGATTTTTAAAATACTTGTGTTGAATACTTTCGATTTCTTTCAAATTATCTATAATATCCGTCTTGTCGTTGGAGGGGGGTGCGGTGGCGGCGGCAGTGGATGCGGTTCGTTTCCCCTTTTTGCTTTTATTGTCGTCATTTTCCTCCGTTTCTTCTGTGAAAATAGGTTTATTCAAAGAAACCACCGGAAGGACCCATTTTAATTTGCTTGAAAGTTGACTTATTTTATTAACGAGGGGTTTGTCTTTTAATCCCAACACAAAGGCGGATTTTATATTTCCATATTCGTCCATCTTTGAAAATTCCGTTCGTAAATACTTGAAATGGGTTATTATTCGTTGAATATTTTCCATAACCGACTTTGTTCGGGCATAATTAGGTATGGTTGATAACATTTCGTCCAACAAGTTGGTGACTTGCTCATCTAAACTATAAATTTTCTTTCGTGAATCCATTTCCACCACTTGATTGACGATTTCCACACTGTCCGAATCGAAAATAATGTCATTGGCGTCAATATACATATTATGCAACAAGTCGGTTATATTTTCATCCACCTTGTAGTTTTCCGGGATTACAACAATCGATTCATTCATATCTGTATATTTAATCCCCGGCTCGGTGAGGTTTGTGCTGGTAATATAATCCCGTTCTTCCTCTTCCCCTTCTTCCCGTTCTTTTGATTCCCGTTCTTCTTCGCCGGTTTTGTCTTCTATCTGAATGTCCCCAACATATTTTGGTTTCAAACGGAGGACTATTTTTTCAATGTTTTTATCTTCTGGTAGTCCTTTGTATTCAAAATCAATATAGATTACTTCTAAACTGGGGTATAGGGTTACTTCCATCTGGTCGTCCTGTATGTCGGTGATTTCTCCAGTAAAAATAATAGGAAAGTCGCCACCGAAATAAATGTCGATCCATTTGTGGACTTCCAAACCGTTTTGTGCAATATACCCTTGTAACGGGGATTTCCAAATAATATGGATTTCTTCGATGGATTCGTCCCTTAATTTAGTTGGTTCTTCTTCGTTGTAATATAATGTATATGGCTGTAGGGTGGAGGTGTTTATTAAATTGATTCTACTATTTAAATCGATATATTTGATAAAAAAAGTTTGTTCGTGTAAGTCTTTGTTGGCGGATGCATATATTTTTATAATATCGCCGTATTCCAAATAAATATCTTCGGGCGTTTTTTCCTCCATCTGTCTTTTAATATATAATACTTATTGTTTATTTTTTTATTAACCCGTCAGCGGCGGCAAGGGTGGGGGAGAGAGAAAGACCAATACCACCACCACGACCCCCCCCCAAAAAAACGGTGTTATACGTCTGCGTGGACGTGGTGTTTCCATTCATACCACTGAATCCATAATTTACGGACAAATGATAAAGATAGGGTGGATAAATAAAACCCGGTTGCCGGTATTACTGCATTGTAATAAGGGTCTTTGACTTGTAAAAACAACATATAATTACTCATAATTATATATGTTAGGGTTGTAATTATTATTACACGTGTCCAAGAAGAGTTGAATTTTTGGTGTTTTTTGTCTTCGTTAAATTCATTATATAATTTAGTTATTATTTCACGAAGGTCATTTTCAGGTACATAAAAGAATCCCCCATCGCTACTTTCGTCAATGTTTTCCAAAACATTAATCGCAGTTTGAAATTGTTGTATTTCTTCCCCTGTAATAAATGTTGGTAACTTACTTACACGCTCCCTGCGGTCGCTGTGAAGGGGGTTTAACATATGAAAAAACACGGATGAGCGTAGAGAGGTAGTGTTTCTTTTATTTCTCGAAAAACGGCTACTAGACGTTTGTAGGAAATCTGTAATTGATATTATATAAAATAGTATCAATCTTGTTGTGTTGGATATATTCAATTTTCCTACAAGCTTTCAATACCACTATAGTCACTTTTGGAAGGCGGGGGGAGGGGTGTGGTGGTGGTGGTTGTGGTGGTGGTGGTTGTGGTGGTGGTGGTTGTGGTGGTGGTGGCGATGACGTGATATATACTATATTTGACACTTGAAATTCACACACCAGTTTTATTCTTTTTCAAAGAAACCACTAAAAAAAATAGAAAATACTCCAAATGGAAAAACGAACGGTAATTATTTCCGTATTGAAACATAAACACCGTCAATTTATCCATCAATTCATCCACTATATCATCCTTGATTTTACTATCTCCTTCTTTCTTTAAATAATAAAATAGAATATATCTTACCGCTTCCAATGGTTCTAAATTATACACTAATATATCATATATAATATCACGAAACCGGGGGTAGTTTTCAAATATACACATATTGACTTCTTCCTTCTCATTCACCAAAGAAGCCACCATTTGTTCTATTTCGTCAATAATATTATTGCATATTATCACAAAGTTGTCTTTTGGAATGTCTTTGATAGACTCCATCAATGAATATGAATACAACTCTTTTAAATTCGTGATGGAAGGGGGGAGTCTGTCCGTTTTTATTTTCTGTCCCGTCCTTACATCCTCCCCGATCTTATTTATAATTGTATTCATTTTTTCCTTGTTTAATCCCGTTTTTTGAACACCAAACCCGGTGATTACTTTATTTATCGTAGGACGCTCAAACGATTGTATTTTACATTTATTTAATATATTATTTGGTATAAAACTAATATGTTCTGTTAAAATAATAAACTTGACATTAATATCCGTGTTTATTTGTTGAGTAAAATTTGTCGTTTGTGGAGCGGTGTTGGAATCTACTTTGTCCTCCCCCCAACCACCAATCAAAAACTTGCGTTGTATCATTGAGGAACGCAACGCCAACACATTCATATAACTATAAAATATTTCCAATAATTCATTGTGCGTATCGTGGAAATTCTTACATACAATAAAAGCTTTATATAGAGGTTTGAAAGAAATAATGTCAATGATTTGAGTAAAGATGTCGTGCCAAATGATTTTGGAATTACAACCCAAAAGAGCCATATCAACCTCAAAATGAATGTCGCTAATATTGATAAAAAATGAGTGTTTTTCGATATTCGTGAAGATTTTGTTTTCAAACTTCAATCCCGAAGGACTAAACTGTTTCACAAGATGCAACATTTGTGAATATTTGCCGACGCCCGGAGAGCCATAAAATAAATAGTTTTGAAATAAAGGTTGAAAAGGTTTGTGAAAATTACAAAGTTTAACCGAATTGTCATAATCGTCAAAATGAGTTTCGTAAAATCTCATAAAGTGTTAATAAGTTGTGTGAATATAAAGTATTTAAGCTGGTTTGAAGTGTTTTTTATCCATCGGTGATAACCTTTAAATTGTGATTTAATAATATACTGTAATAAAGAGAAATAGAAGAAGAGACGATTAATAAAAGAATAATAAATGCAATAATATATTTAATTTGAATAGTGTTATTGCCTTCGTTGTTGCGATATAAATAAATAATAATAAAATTATAAATCGAAATAAAGAACAAGGTAATAAGTGGTAAAAAAATAGCGTAGCTATCCAAAATAAAAGATTTAAAAAATTCGTATATAAGTGGTATGGCAATAATAGAAAACAATAGATTTCCTCCTAAAAACAAAATAATTCCAATATTCCAACTTCGAACCCACAATGGAAGGGATGAGTTGTACGGGAACCCCTTGTTTTCTACAATATTAATAAGATAAAACAAAATACAGAGCCCTATTCCAAATCCTAATATATAATTTTCTTTAAATCCGGTTAAAATATAAAATGTAATAAAAGAAAATAATAATATTGTGGTAGAAAGTAGTCTAACAGGTGTGTACGTAATCCAATCGAAATTAATATTTGTGTCGGTCTTACTATTATTATCGGTGTTACGAATAAGTGCCGAAAAAGAAACTCCATATAAAAAAAAAAGAATATTAATAGAAATTGTGAAAAAAAAGACAATAGAATGTAAAAAGTGTCGTTGTGGTTGATTCAAAAAGTAAAAGAAATCGTGATTGTCGTTATAAAACCCTAATCGGTTTAAAAGAGAAATAAGTAAAGCGATAGAAGCCAGTAAAAAAACCC